>Ga0209941_1000122_pt1 | contig 157159 bp, 140 predicted proteins | sample ThiBiot_300_plan_FD_183945 | JGI IMG/M metagenome (GOLD analysis project Ga0209941, IMG submission 183945) | Wastewater bioreactor microbial communities from Cape Town, South Africa - Thiocy_solids_1 (SPAdes) | ecosystem: Engineered > Bioremediation > Thiocyanate > Unclassified | place: South... | reverse complement strand
CAAAACAACTGTTCTTTATTCCTTTTTCAGGGGGTCAATTTCAGCCGGAGACAGGGGATCAGTTTAAAATGGCGCATGGGGGTCAGTTTCGTCTGGCGCGAGGGGGTCAATTTACGTGGATTTTCCAACAAGGCAGGTTTACAGCACAGCTAATTGAAAGCAATCCAGAATGGTTTAAATACAAAATTGTCTGGATAAAGTCAGTAGCAACTAATTACCTGAATGCCAAAAAACAACCTTTGAGGAAACATGAAGACATTTGTGTTTTTTACAAGCAGCAACCAATATATCATCCGCAAATGGGTGAAGGCAAACCTTATATTGCTACCAGGCATCCTAAACCTAATAACAATTATGGAATTCATACATCTACCACCAGTAAAAGTTGCGGAGCAAGATACCCTATAGATGTATTAAGTTATAACGAAGATTATATACATATTAATTCTGCCGTAGCAGAAGGAAATGTTTTTCATCCTACACAAAAGCCAGTTGCATTAGGCAGATACTTAATACGCACTTATACCAATCCGGGACAGGTGGTGTTGGACAGCGCGTGTGGTAGCGGCAGCTTTTTAGTCGCATCTGTACTTGAACATAGAAATTTTATCGGCATAGAACAGAATGAAAATGCTACTCAGTTCAGAAAACATGTGGACTATATACAAATCTGTAATCGCCGTATTCATGAGGCTTATGATTCAATTAAAACCAATCACTTCTAAATTTCAAACATTTAATTATTATGAAACAACAGGTAAAAACTTCAAAAATGATGAGGCAGCGCAGGTTTCTATTGGTATTACCACTACTTGTACTGCCCTTTATGACAATGATCTTCTGGGCACTCGGTGGCGGTAAGGTGCAAAAAGCCGAAGCACAAGCTCAAAAGCAGGAAGGGTTCAACATCAAATTACCGGATGCCATCCTAAAGGATGATAAGCCGATGAATAAAATGAGCTATTATGATCAGGCTCAACTAGATTCGGCCAAGTTTCGTGAATTGATAAAAAATGACCCGAACTACAAGAGCCTTACATTATCGGAACCCAGTGACTCTCTATTAGGTCAAAATAGGTTTCAGGAACTGCCAGATAAGAGAGGTTTAAATACTTCACTCTATGGCAGCGGTGATTACAACGATCCTAATGAAGAAAAGATTTACCGCAAAATCGCAGAACTGAATAAAGAGATGAATAAGCCGGTAAATCCTACTGCAGAGGCCAACTATGATTATCTTAAAGATGCGAGGAGCAATAATAAAGTGGCTAAAGTCGGTTCTGAAGATATAGACCGGCTCGAACAGATGATGGATATGATGAACCAGCATGATAAAGAAGATCCGGAGTTACAGCAATTGAATGGTATGCTGGAAAAGATTTTGGATGTACAGCACCCGGAACGAATACAGGAAAAATTAAGAAGAACTTCTCAGGCAAGAAAAGATCAGGTATTTGCTGTGTCTGCAAAAGCTCATGATATTCCTGTTTCCCTATTAGATGCTAATCAGATTACCGGTAGTCAACTCAACGGATTTTATTCACTTGATAATGAGAAGAACATTGAGCAAGAACAAAATGCCATTCGGGCAGTCATTCATGAAACCCAGACGGTGGTAAATGGCTCTATAGTTAAACTGCGATTGGTAAATGATATATTTATCAATGGTGCTCGCATTCCTAAAGATCACTTTTTGTTTGGAATCGCTTCATTAAATGGCGAAAAGTTGCGTATTAAAATCAAGAGCATAGCCTATAACAATTCTTTATTTCCGGTTGAGTTAACAGTTTATGATATGGACGGACTGGACGGCATCTACATTCCCGGCGCTATAACAAGGGATGCGGCAAAACAATCAGCAGACCGCTCCATGCAAGCCATCGGTTTGACATCACTTGATCCCTCCTGGGGAGCACAGGCTACGAGTGCCGGTATAGAAGCTGCTAAAACCTTGTTCAGTAAAAAAGTTAAGCTAATAAAAGTTACTGTAAAGGCAGGTTACCAGGTGCTTTTGTATGATGAAAAGCAATCCAATTAATTATTTAATCCTTATAAAATTCCAGAAGATGAAAAAGATTAGTGCAGTAATGGTAATGGGATTTTTTCTGTTGACCACAATTATCAGTGCCCAGGCACAAAAGTTAATTAGTACTAACACTCAGATCAAGGCTATTGCGCCTTATCCTTTGACAATAAATTGTTCCAAAACGACCAACATTATCTTTCCTTACGCTATTATCAGCGTGGATAGGGGCAGCAAAGATGTTCTGGTGCAGAAAGCTGAAGGAGTACAAAATGTACTGCAAGTTAAGGCAGCAAAACAAAGTTTTCAGCAAACCAACCTCACCGTAATAACGGCTGATGGAAAACTGACATCCTTCCTGGTTGATTATGCAGAACAGCCTTCCGTATTAAACCTTTCATTTATCATTGAACAAAAGAAAAGTTCAGTTCCTATCCTTTCAGAAACGGTGAATCAGGCAGAAGTACAGGACTATGCTAAACTGGCTTTGCTATCGAAGGAAAAAATTAACTGCGTTAAGGATAAAAGATTTGGCATCCGTGTGAAGCTAAATGGCTTATTTATACACGATGATATCCTATATCTCCGTATGAGCATCGCCAATAAAACCAATATCAATTATTATATTGACCAACTGCGGTTCTATATCCGTGACCAGAAAAAAGTAAAGCGTACTGCCGCACAGGAACTTGAAATAAATCCGCTTTATGTACAAGGCAATACTTCAGTAATAGCCGGGCAAACAGAAAAAGTTTTTGTGTTTGCCGTTTCTAAGTTCACGATACCTGATAAAAAATACCTGGCTATCGAACTCATGGAAAAGAATGGTGGCAGGCACCTGCAACTACATCTTAAGAATAGGACAATCGTAAAAGCAGCGCCGATTGATTGACTTAAAAGGAGGGTATTTGGCAATGAAACCAACCATTCTATTCCCGTCGATTTAACCGGCATTTATTTCCGCTAAAAATATGAATATGAAAATCAGGAAAGATGATTATCAGGATATATTGGAATACCTCATAATAAAACGTGAGGCGGGTGAAGAATTTGTAGCCTTCCCCAACGAATCCTGCCCAATTAATAAAGAGGATCTGTTCACTTTCTCTACGCAATATGAGGTACAGGAGTTTTGTTATGAAATGTCAACTGACGTAGACAGCTACGACTTCCTGGCAATAAGGTCAGCCTACAGGGCAATGACACAGGCTACCAGAAACCATGAGCTAATGCTGGAAAAAGAAGGTGTCGTAGATGTGTCCTTAATGGTATCTATGTATTACCTGCAAATAGAAACAGCACAATTAAATAAAAATCAAAAAACAAATGTTATGAACCAGAAAAATTTTGAATACCTGCGTGACCAGGTAAAGTACACGGGATTCGGTGAAGGGTTAGAAAACGACCTGAAACAGAAAATCGAAGAAGGCAAGCCAGAGTTCAAGTTGCAGCACCAGACGCAATATGGCAATGATTCTGTAACAGCAATTTTGAATTTCAGTCAATCGAAGCAAAGCGATATGTACTTCTTCAATTCCTACCAGGTTAGTTTACAGAAGGAAAACAGCCCGGATACAATGGAACAAACGTTCTATATCAATAAAGCGGGAAACATTACTTTGAAAGAAGCCTTCAACCTGATGGAAGGCCGGTCAGTAAATAAAGACCTTACCAATAAGGAAGGGCAGGTTTATAATGCCTGGATACAGATGGACTTTAAACAAAGTGATAACAATGGTAATTTCAAGTTGAAACACTATCATCAGAATTACGGCTATGATCTGGAAGCTGTGCTGTCAAAGCATCCCATTAAGGAATTAGGTAAGGATGATTTTAAAGACAGCTTAATAGATTCCGTAAAAAAGGGCAATCTGCAATCAGCCACATTTCTGAATAATGGAACCGAACAAAAACATTATATCGAAGCTAATCCGCAATTTAAAACGATCAACATTTATGATCACAGCATGCAAAGGATTGATAACCGGCAGGGAAAGAAAGAGCATCAATCCGAAGGCGAAAGCAGGTCAGCTAAACAAGAAAGCAAAAAAGAGAGGCAGGCACCTGCTGAAGATGATGGCCCCGAAGTGCCGAAGGCATCTAAGAAAAGAAAAAAGAGACAAAGCATTAGCTAAAAGTTAGATGGCTTGACTCAATTAATGACTAAGTAAAAAAGGTTTTGCTATGAACAATCAACTTCTCACAAACAGAGTGGAAACAGAACTGAATCAATGGCGTTCGAGGGAAGAGCGCTTCAGGAAATTGTTTTCTTTCAGCCTTTCATCCAACAAAGCGCTACTTAAAGAAAAGCTGCAATACTATGACCGTATTGCAGCAAAATATAAAGGTTCGCAAGATCTGGACGAACGGTTGGCGCTTAAAATGTTACAGCAGGAACGCAGCAAAATTGAGAAGCGGCTTTATCCGAATCCTGTGATTCGGATGCTACGCAGGCTATTGGTCGTGCCTGTTAAAGAACAGATTGTAGTCAGGCAGGATAACAGGAAAGCAGAACAAAACAGTCAGTCGCTGCACCAACAGGTGCAGCGGGCTGGCTTTACTAATCTTGCCGCAAAAATTGATGAGCAGATCAAACAGGGACAGCAACAATTCTCTCTTCCGGTTTCCTACTATATTAATGAGAAAGAAAGATTAGACCATCAATTGGCATTCGTAAAAGACCAGTCAGGTACTTATCGTTTTGATGGGTATAAAGGCAACCTGTATAATGAATCAAAACCGAACGAGCAGCGACAACAGTATTTCAACCCCAAAAATGGATATCAGATTAATACAACGGAAGCCTATAATCTTTTAGCCGGTCGTGCAGTTAAAAAGAATGGAACCTGGGTGCAGCTTGACTTCAATGATAAAGATGCCAACGGTAATTTCCGAATGAAGGAATTTCATTCCGGCTTCGGTTATAACCTTGAAAAGGTTTTGCAACAGCTTCCTTTAAAAGAGTTGCTTTATCAAAGCGAAGCGGATAAGCTGCATGATGCACTAAAGAATGGAAATCGGTTAGCTGTTAGCTTTGTTAAGAATGGCAATGAACAGCGGTATTACATTGAAGCAAACCCACAATTTAAATCGGTAACTATCTATGATGAGCATGCCAGAAAGATAACACTCAATACTGCATTGGGTACTAAAACTTTCGAAGCAGTTAAGCTAACGCAGAAAGTGAACGAACGAAATGAGGAAAGTCAAGCGAAGAAAATGGTATGCGCATAAATTGATAAAGAACAGTGGAAAATGGATAAGCTAACATATTTGACGGATTTCTTTGAAGCAATAAGTTCTGATGCCCGCATCAGTATCACTCATATTGGTATTTATGCTGCATTGCTACAATATCGTATGCAAAATGGCTTTATTAATCCCATTCAGGTCTTTAGCCACGAAATCATGGGTATCGCCAAATTATCATCTGCTATTACCTATCACAAATGCGTGAGACAATTAAGCGAATACGGGTACATAAGATATGAACGATCATTTAATCGCACGAAAGGAAGCAAGATTTATTTTATCGAAAGAAGCGATTAAGAATAGAAATTGATTTTAAAATTTAGTATAAGCCACAACTGGCTTTTGTTATCTAAAAAGGAGGTGTGAGATGGAAGGTGCGGAAGTAAAAAGGATTTCTCCTGAAAAAGCAATAGAACTTTTAAGAGAAGATGATGTCGAAGTCACCATCGAACAAGCGAAGATTATACTCGAATTCATGTATGAAATGGCCGAAATTGTCGTTGACCAATATCTCAATAATCCCGAATTAATTTTGTAAATTTACAATAGCAGTTATACCAGTCCACTCAATAATATTTTAATAATATGAAGATTGCAGATTTATATATTCGAGTCAGCACGGATGAACAAGCAGACAAAGGTTATTCACAGAGGGATCAGGAAGAAAGGCTACGCAAATATTGTGAGATAAATGCGATACAGGTAAGGAAAGTAATATATGAAGACCATTCAGCAAAAACATTTAGCCGGCCAGCATGGACAAAATTATTAATTGACTTGCGCAAACATCGGGGTCATTCAGACCTTATCTTATTCACTAAATGGGATAGGTTTAGCCGAAATGCAGGAGACGCTTATCAAATGATAAGCACTTTACGCAGATTAGGAGTAGAACCGCAAGCAGTTGAACAGCCACTCGATTTATCTATTCCTGAAAATAAAATGATGCTTGCTTTTTATCTGGCTGCTCCGGAAGTAGAAAATGACAGACGAGCATTGAATGTATTTCATGGAATGCGGCGGGCAAAAAAGGAAGGTCGTTATATGGGAACTGCCCCATTAGGGTATGTTAACAAAGTAAGTGAAAATGGAAAGAAATATATAGCTCCAAAAGAAAAAGAGGCCGACATCCTTAAGTGGGCGTTTGAGCAGTTAGCATTAGGCAAATTAAATACAGAACAAGTTTGGAAACTGGCACGGGAAAAGGGTTTAAGTAGAGGAAGTAAGAATAACTTTTGGGTAGCTATCAGAAATCCACTGTATTGTGGAAAGATAGTAATTCCAAAATATAAGGATGAGGAAACTCAGATAGTTCAAGGGCAACATGAACCTTTAATTTCTGAAGCGTTGTTTTATGACGTTCAAAATGTATTAAGTGGACGAAAAAAGAAACAGCGGGCAAAATTAGCTGTAGATGATAATATTCCTTTACGGGGCTTTTTAATATGCCCCAAATGTGGAAGGGTATTAACAGGAAGTGCCTCCAAAGGAAAAATGGGCAAATATTATCATTATTATCACTGTAGCTCTTCTTGTGGAGTGCGGTTCAATGCTGATAAAGTAAACAGCGATATTGTAGGTGAAATAAGAAAGCATGTTAGACCGCTTCCTAAACTGCAACTATATAAGGAAGTCATTCTTACGGTTTATAATGCTAAAACACGATTACACTGGCATGATATGAAACAACTGCGCATCCAACTTGATGAAACAAACAAGAAGCTATCCAAAGCAAGAGAATTATTACTGACAGGTGATTTAGATGCAGATGATTATCGTATAATAAAATCAGAAAGTGAAAAGACTATTAACCGGCTTGAAGTAAAACTTACCGCGACCGTCACAGATACCTCTCATATTGGCCCTTTATGGGATAAAGCGATAAGCACGATGTCCCAATTAGATGTATTATATGAAAAAGGTACGGTAATACAGAAAAGAAAAGTGGTAAGTTCGATGTTTCCCGAAAAATTGACGTTTGACGGTTTTCAATATCGAACTCAGCGTGTCAATGAAGCAATTAATCTTATCTTATTGATAGACAGAAAGTTAAAAGGCATAAAAAAAGGGACAAACCATTCTATTTCTGATTTGTCCCAAGAAGTGACCCTGTAGGGACTCGAACCCTAGACCCGCTGATTAAGAGTCAGCTGCTCTACCAACTGAGCTACAGAGTCAATCTTTTTAATTTTTCACCACCCGAACCCAGACCCTCCCGATTACAATCGGGATGCTCTACCAACTGAGCTACAGAGTCTTTTATAAAGAAAATGATACTTTCCAGTACCATCTTAATTGTTACCCGACCTGGATTCGAACCAAGACAAACAGAATCAGAATCTGTCGTACTACCGTTATACTATCGGGCAGTAAAAAACGCAAATGTAAGATTTAATGAAATAATTTTTTAACCTTTCGGAAGCGAATTTTTATTTTTGATGATACTTTTTTAATACTCACATCCACACAGCTTGCAGTATTGTACATTTGACAAGGGTTGCTTTACTATCCTTTGATATTGCCCCTATATTTAGAAGCCGTCACCCTATTCTTTTTTAACCTTATTTTTGCCAAAATCATTTATCATGCAAATACTCCTGGTATTACACAATCTTATCCGTTGGTTAATTATCATCTTTGCCTTATGGACTGTGATAAGCGCTTTGGGCGGGTTGGCTTCAAAGCGGGAATACAAAATCAGTGATGGCCGTAGTAATTTCTTTTTTATGCTGGGAATGGACATACAGTTATTGATCGGCCTGATCCTCTATTTCACATCGGGTTGGTTTGAGAGTTTAAAACATATTGGTGAAAGCATGAAAGACCCCATGCTACGATTTTTTACTATGGAACATTCGATTATGATGATCATCGCGTGGATATTAGTACATGCAGGCAGGGTATCTGTAAAAAAAGCAGTAACCAGCCAGGCAAAATTTAAAAAGACCTTACTATTTTTTGGAATCGCATTACTCCTGATAATAATTGCAATACCATGGCCGTTTAGGGAAATGGTAGCAAGGCCATGGTTCAGATGGTTTTGATAAATTGATAATGGACAGTGGACGATTTTTTAACTAAGCTATCTAAACCTTTCTAAACCTTTCTAAACTTACCCAAACCCTTAAACTCTCAACTTCTAAATCTAAAAATAAATTGCCCGAAACCAAAGAAGATAGGCCGATCATATTAGTTACTAACGATGATGGAATTACTGCACCCGGCATACACAGTTTGGTAAATGCCGTTAAAGATCTTGGCGATGTAATAGTAGTAGCTCCTGATAAACCCCAAAGTGGAATGGGGCATGCCATCACGATAGGCGTACCGTTAAGATTAAATAAAGTAAAAGATTTTTTTGAAGGAGCCGAAGCCTGGCAAACCAATGGCACACCCGTAGATTGTGTAAAGCTCGCAGTAGATAAGATATTACATAGAAAACCTGATATCTGCTTAAGCGGTATTAATCACGGCGCCAATCATTCTATCAACGTAATTTATTCCGGCACTATGAGCGCTGCCATGGAGGCTTCTATTGAAAGTATTCCTTCTATCGGCTTTTCATTGCTCGATTACAGCATTGAAGCCGATTTCACAGCAGCAGGATTTTATGCGCATACTATTGTAGAAAGCCTTTTAAAAACGGAACTGGATAAACACTTCTTACTCAATGTAAATATTCCTGCCGTGCCGCTTGATCTTATGAAAGGTATAAAAGTTTGCAGGCAGGCTTATGCAAAGTATGATGAAGACTTTGATGAACGGCTTGACCCTCATGACAGAAAATACTATTGGCTTACGGGCGAATTTAAAAATTTTGATACCGGCGAAGACACTGATGTATGGGCTCTGGAGCATAATTATGTGAGCGTAGTGCCGGTGCAGTTTGATCTTACCAATTACAAATTGAAAAGTGAACTCGAAAAAAACTGGGATATCTTATGATCTTCAAAAAAGACAATTTTATATTTGGCCTTGCACTGGGTTTTATTGCTCCTATGATCGGCTTTCTCATTTATAAACTGGTAAAATTTAAAGGGCTTACTCTTTCTGAAATGTTACAATGGATGAAATTCAATCCAAATCTGATCACCATTTCCATCAGCCTTTCATTAATGGCGAATGCTATTTTATTTACCATCTACATTAATGGATACCGCGATAAAACTGCCAAAGGCATTTTTATAATGACCATGATCTATGCGATCATTGCACTGGCATTTAAATTTTGGTGATAAACTAATGCTTAGCTCTTAAGGCTTTTTATTATTTCAGTAAACTCGGCTGCGTTTAAAGAAGCTCCTCCCACAAGGCCCCCATCTACATCAGGCTTTCCAAAAATCTCTTTTGCATTATTGGCTTTTACACTTCCTCCATATAATATAGAAATACTATCAGCAATTTCATGGCCATATCTTTTTGAAAAAATATTCCTGATATGAGCATGCATTTCCTGTGCCTGTTCGGCAGTAGCTGTTTTTCCCGTACCTATGGCCCATATTGGTTCATAAGCGATAACAAAATTCTCAATAGCAGAAGGCTCCAAATGAAATAAGCTTTCTTTTAATTGGTTTTCTACATATTCGTTCTGGGCCTCGCTTTCTCTTATTTGTAAAGATTCTCCGCAACAAAAAATAGGTCTCAGGTTATTTTTTATACATACATCTACTTTTTGAGCAAGCATTTTATTGTCTTCGCCAAAATATTCTCTTCTTTCGCTATGGCCAATAATTACATAATCTATTTCGCATGATGAAAGCATTGCCGCGCTTACTTCTCCCGTGAATGCGCCGGACTCTTTTGTGTAACAGTTTTGCGCAGCAATAAAAAAGTTCTTGCTCTCCTTTACCTTGTTTTTTGCAGAAAGTAAATAAGGAAAAGGAACTCCGAAAACAGCCTGCTGGTCTTCTAAAAGCTGAATATTCTTGTTTATAATTTCATCTAATAATTCATGGGCTTGCTGCAAGGTTAAGTTCATCTTCCAGTTGGCTGCGGCTATTTGTTTTCTCATGATCTTTCTATTTGTTGATAAATGTTTTTTAATGATTGCACTTCCTGGTCAGTTATTTCACAGTTCTTTAATTTCTTCCAGTTATTAATATCCTCAATTGCTTTTTCAAAAATATACTTCTCTTTTCCCCAGGTAAAATTGTCTGTGAATTTTGATGGAGAAGGATTCCCAAAAATGCTGCAACAAACACCCACAATAGTTCCTGTATTAAAAGAGGTATTAATAGCACAGCGGCTATAATCTCCCATCAGCAACCCACATTTAGTGCCTGCATTGATAAAACGGTTATCTTCTTTACTCCACATCTTCACTATGGATGCATTGTTTTTCAAATTAGAATTGCTGGTGCCGGCGCCCAGGTTACACCATTCTCCTATTACAGAATCGCCTAAGTACCCATCATGTGCCTTGTTTGAAAAAGCCATCAGGATTGAATTTTTAATTTCCCCGCCGGCGAGGCAGTTAGAGCCAATGGTAGTAGCTCCATAAATTTTTGTACCCATTTTTAAACGGCTCCCTTTTCCTACTGCTACTGGCCCCCGAAGCATACAACCTTCCTGTACTTCTGCATTTTCAGCAATATATATTGGCCCTGCTTCTGCATTCAGAATAGAAAAATGCAACCGTGCCCCAGGTTCTATAAAAATATTTTCAGTACGAACAGTATGGCAGGAAGAAGGAATTTTTTCAGAAACCCTGCCTTCTGTAATCATCTTAAAATCCTGCCGTATGGCCCAATCATTATATTCAAAAATTTGCCACGGATGTTCCAGCTCTTTACAATCAGGTGTAAAGGGTAATTTTTCTTTATGATGAGAAACCTTTTTTAAAAATTCATGCGAAGGAATAAAATTGGCAGGATACTGAATCCACTCTGCCTCGTCAACAGGCAGCGATAAATTTTCTGATGCGATAAAAACTTTTCCCGGAAAATAAAATTGCCACTTTTCTAAAATGGTAAGAATGCCTATTCTAATATGTGCTACAGACCGGACAACTCCAAAGGGGAATAAGGAATTTTTAAAAGAAATGTCATCCAGCAAAATGTTCATTCGCTAATCTACTTGTTTAAACAAACCATGAAATTAAAAAAAATCCCCCGGTAAAGGGGGATAAAAAATCAAAACTAAAAATTATTACTTTTTCTTTTCGTAACGTTTCCTGAATTTATCAATACGCCCTGCTGTATCTACGAGCATATTCTTACCGGTATAAAATGGATGAGATGTATTGGAAATTTCAAGCTTAATAACCGGATATTCTTTTCCATCTTCCCATTGTACGGTTTCCTTGGAAGCAGCGGTTGACCTGCTTAAAAACATATTGTTATTACTCATATCACGAAAAACTACAAATCTGTAGTTGGCTGGATGAATGTCTTTTTTCATATTTCTATTATTAAAATATAGCTATTATCTGCGTCAGAATTTTTGCCATATATTTTTTGAGTGTGCGAAGTTAAGAAAATAAAATATACAGGCAAAACGAAAATCTTAATTTTTCATATTGACATATTGCAGGGCTAATCCAAGATCCCAACCTTTTGAATCCTGTATAACGGCCTGGAGATCATCAATTTTTTTACCTGAAACTCTTACTATATCGTCCATAATAGAAGCCTGTACCTTAAATTTTTTATCTTTTATCAATTTCACGATCTTCTTGGCATCTTCCTGGCTAATGCCGTTTCTTACAGCAATTTCTTTTTTTACTACTTTACCGCTTTGATAAGGTTCATTTTTCAAATCATAAATTTCCGCAGCTAATCCCTGCTTCATGCTTTTGCTAATGAGCACATCAATGATCTGCGAAAGTTTCATTTCACTATCGGCTTCCAGGTTTAATTTAAAATCTTTTTTATTAAGATCAATTACCACATGATTTCCTTTGAAATCAAAACGGTTCTTAATTTCTTTCTCCGTTGTATTGACAGCGTTGTCAAGTGTTTGAAGATCTACTTTGCTTACTATATCAAATGAAGGCATGTTTATTTTTTTAGCACAAATATACTAATTGATTTAGGATTGGCGGGAGGCAGAGAAAAGAAGAGGAGCTTTTCAAAATACCCTAAGATTTTTCTGAAAAGTTAGTAATCTCTAATTGCCTTGCTGAAAAATTTACCAGAATATTGAGCCTTTTTATTACATTAGAATCTTTTCAAAGAAGGTTTTTATTATGACAGATATAGGTATCGGCTTTGTGACAGGAAGAAAGCATTTTAAAAATGTACTTACGTCGTACATTAATAATTGGCTGGAGCATGGGCTGCTTCAAAATAAAAACATCCGCTTTCACTTGCTGGTAGCGTATGATTTAAAATATTCAAAAACCGAAATTAATGACTATAAGAACATAGACCCTGAATTGGCCGGCATGATACATTCCATTCGCTTTTATGGAAAACATGCCATTGAAAAAGAAAGAAATTTCCTTGAAAATTCGGGTATAATCAATCATATAGAGTCAGAATTACTTTTTGGAGAAGGCTATGCCAAAAAAAGAAATGCCGTCATCTATTTTGCCAAAAAGCACAAGATGAGCAGGCTGATTTTTTTGGATGATGATGAATACCCTATTGCAACCATGAAGAATAAGTTCAATAATCTGATCTGGATGGGGCAAAGCGTTGTAGGCACTCATCTTAAGTTCAATGCCGATGTGGATATTACTCATGGCTATCATTGCGGCTATATCTCTCCCATTCCTTTTATTTTATTCAATGAGGTATTGACTGAGAGTGACTTCAGGTTATTCATTGATGCCATCAGCAATGAAGTAGTTTCCTGGGAAGCCACTAAAAATAACATCATCAGGAACAAGGGAATTACTTATGCAAACCCCGATATCATTAATAAATCTATCGTTAAGGAAATAGTGGAGATCAACCGGATGAAAGTGATTTCAGGAGCCAATCTTTGTTTCAACTTAGATCGTATAAAAGATCTTCCACCATTCTATAATCCGCCGGGGGCAAGAGGTGAAGATACTTTTTTGAGCACTTTGCTTACTAAAATGGAGGTACTAAAAGTGCCCTGTTACACCTTTCATGATGGTTTCTTAAATTATAAAAGTATTTTAAATGGCATATTGCCTACTACGCTCAATGCGGTTGACAGCAGTTCAGGCGCTATTGTAAAACGGTTTGTAAATGCAGCCATTGGGTGGGTGAGGTATAAGCCTCTTATGATATACATTACTCAACCAGGCCAATATGATCACATCATCAAAGAAGTGCAACAAAAACTGGACTATACCATTCCTAAACTATGCAGGTATTTTAATAATGACCAATTTAATCAGATAAGGTATGAACTAAGGCATTATCATAACAATGTGAAGAGACATTTTGCAGCTTTCCAATATACTAAAATAGCCTGGGAAAAACTGATAAAGGGGATGAATGGCTTTTCAGAACAGGCGTTGTATAAAGGCAATTAACCAATTATATTTAGTAATCAAAATTTGAATCAACTCTTACATTTATAAACAAATTTATATGGAATCCATTCGGTGGGGAATCATTGGCTGCGGCGATGTTACGGAAGTAAAAAGTGGCCCGGCATTTAATAAAGTAAATAATTCTTCTCTTGTAGCAGTAATGCGGCGCGATGCTGATAAAGCTAAAGATTATGCCGCGCGGCATGGTGTTCCCAAATGGTATAACGATGCTTACGGCCTGATCAATGATCAGGATGTAAATGCCATTTATATTGCTACGCCGCCAGCCTTTCACGAAGAGTACGCAATAGCTGCGATCCATGCAGGAAAGCCGGTTTATATTGAAAAACCAATGACTTTAAATTTTGCATCTGCAAATATGATCGCAAAAGTTGCAAAGGAAAAAAACATCAAAGTTTCGGTTGCGCATTACCGGCGCGGGCAGCCGCTTTTTAATAAAGTAAAAGAATTATTACAGGAAAAAATTATAGGCGATGTACGCTTTGCCCGGTTAGAATTTTATAAAAAACAATTAGAGAAAGAAGCGCTATCTATTCCAAAGATCGCCTGGAGGGTAAACCCTGAACTGGCTGGTGGCGGCCTGTTTCATGATATTGCACCTCATCCGGTTGACCTCATGTATTGGTTTTTCGGCGATATAGAAAAGGCATCCGGCTATTCTGCCAATCAATCGGGGATGTATGATGCTGATGATATTGTTTCAGGAAATATTTTATTCAAATCCGGTGTACTTTTCAATGGTTTATGGTGTTTTAATATCGCAGAAGAAAATGAAAGTGACCTTTGCGAAATCCAGGGTTCGGAAGGAAAAATGTGCTTTCCGATTTTTGAACACAAGAAAATAGAGATCATCAAAAACGGGAAAACAGAAAATATTTTATTTGAACCGCTTGAACATGTGCAGCAACCATTGATACAAAAAATAGTTGATTACTTTTTAGGACAAGGGCCTAACCCATGTAGCGCAGAAGATGGAGCAGTCGTGATGAAATTGCTGGATGATTTTACAAATAAATAAAAAGATTTCATTTTTGAATGTCACGCATCAAAGCAATTGTTTTAATCAACCGGTTAAAATCTTATTAAATCTTTTTGCATTTATTACCGGTAGCAAGGTGTTTTGAATGATTTTAAAATCTTTGTAATTAATGTAGTAAAGTTCTTTGAATAAAAACCATAAAGCAGAAGGAATTTCCAGGTTTCAATTATCAAAATATTAACTATGGCTATTTTGTTTCCTCTTATTTTAAATACATTTTTGTTTAAAATAACTTAATTTTGCCGCTCTTTATGAAGCCAGCTTTTGTTTTATTGTTAATACCATTTGTTTTTCTTGCAGGATGCAGTAGTCATTTCAATAAAGTCCTTAAAAGTACTGACTACGAGTATAAGCTGAAAAAGGCAGATGAGTATTATACAAAGAAAAAATATAGATATGCTGAGCAACTGTACCAGGAACTTTTCCCGGTATTTAAGGGATCAGAAAAATTTGAAGACTTGTATTATAAATATGCTTACTGCTCCTACTTTCAAAAGAATTATGCCGAAGCAGAGAATCTCTTCAAAAGTTATCTTGGCGTGTTTCCTAACAGTACGAGAGCAGAAGAAATAGCATACATGCACGCACTTACATTTTATAAACAATCGCCAAATGTAGAATTGGACCAAACCAATACCACCAAGGCTATTGGTATGATGCAGAGTTTTATCAATACTTATCCCAGTTCATCCAGGATTGCTGATGCAACTGAGATCATTGCAAAATGCAGAGCTAAGCTTGAAGAAAAAGATTATCGTGCAGCTAAACTATATTACAATTTACAAATGTACCAGGCAGCAGGAATTGCGTTTACTAATTTAATTAATGCCTATCCTGAATCTTCAAGGGGAGAAAATTATATGCTGATGGCTGTAAAATCATTTTATGAATTTGCAAAATTAAGCGTGTATGATAAACAGGAAGAAAGATATGCGCAGGTAGCAACAGAATATTTTGATTTTGTGGATCGTTTTCCTGAAAGTGAATTATTGAAAGAAGCAGAACAATATAAAAATCTCAGTCAAAATAATATTAAACAAATACAAAATGAGCAAGCTAAGACGCCAGCAAATCGCTAATACAAGCAATGTGGTTGAAACCCAAAACCTGGTTGATATAAAGGCTAAAACCGGCAACTTGTATGAGTCAATTACAATTATCGCTAAAAGAGCCAATCAGATCAATATTACTATCAAAGAAGAATTGCATAATAAACTGGAGGAATTTGCAAGCCACACGGATAGCCTTGAAGAAATTCATGAAAATAAAGAACAGATTGAAATTTCAAAAGCGTACGAAAGAATGCCTAATCCTGCATTGCTTGCTACAGCAGAGTTTATGGAAGATAAAGTTTATTATAGAAAGAGTGAAGACAACCTTTTTAATTAAATTTTATAAAGATATTTTCATAATAAATAATACTTTTAATGGCGGTTCCTTCCGCCATTTTTGATTTATATCTTTCTTTTGTCATCGCAGATGCAATATATATGCTAAAGGGAAAAAAAATTTTGCTATGTATTACAGGAAGTATTGCTGCCTATAAATCAGTAGTGCTATTGCGGCTTTTAATAAAGTCAGGCGCTGAAGTAAAAGTAATAATGACACAAGGCGCCAAAGATTTTGTTTCACCGCTCACTTTTTCTACGCTTTCAAAAAATACTGTCCTGAGTGATCTGTTTGATGAGAATTCATGGGCAAATCATGTGATGCTGGGAAGATGGGCTGATGTAATGCTTATTGCGCCGGCTTCCTGTAATACACTGGCTAAGATGGCCCATGGATTATGCGATGATCTTCTTCTTGCCGTTTATCTATCATCTACATGTAAGGTGCTAATAGCTCCGGCAATGGACGAAGATATGTGGCATCATCCCGCTACTCAAAGAAACAGGGAAATTTTAATTAAGAATGGCAATCAATTTTTGCCTGTTAAAAATGGAGAACTTGCGAGCGGCCTTTTTGGAGAAGGAAGAATGGCAGAGCCGGAGGAGATCATTGATTACCTTACTGACTTTTTTAGAATGGGTCAGAAACTTATAGGAAAAAAAACTTTAGTCACTGCCGGCCCTACTTATGAAGCATTGGACCCTGTGAGATACATCAGCAATCATTCAAGCGGTAAAATGGGTGTTGCTATCGCAGAAGAATTATACAGGCACGGCGCTGAGGTTCACCTGGTTTTAGGGCCTTCTTCGGTTGAAGTGCACGAAGGGATAAAAACAGAGAGAGTAGTTTCGGCAAATGAAATGTATGAAGCATGTATGAAAGATTTTAAATCCTACCAGATCATTATAATGGCCGCCGCTGTAGCTGATTATACTCCAAAGAATAAAAGCGCACAGAAAATTAAAAAAGATGCAAATGAGTTTTCGATTTCTCTAATAAAAACAAAAGATATTCTTCAGGAAGCCGGCAAGATGAAGTCAAAAAACCAAACGTTGGTAGGATTCGCTTTGGAAACTAATAATGAAAAAGAAAATGCGCTTAAAAAGCTTTCAAAAAAGAAAGCCGACCTGATTGTACTGAATTCAATGAATGACAAAGGCGCTGCATTTGGATATGATACAAATAAGATCACTATTTTTGACAGAAACCAAAAGGAATATAGTTTCCCTGTCAAAACAAAACGGGAAGTAGCTGCCGACATCGTAAATACAATTATCCAATACAGAAATGAATAAACTATCCTTATTTTTTTTAGCTTGTTTGGTTACTACTTTAGTTAATGCCCAGGAGTTAAGAGCAAGGGTAAATGTATTGAGTAACCGGGTGGGAAATAATGTTGATAAAAAAACTTTTCAAACATTACAAACAGCGCTCAACAATTTTGTAAATAATAGAAAATGGAGTTCCGATAACTATTCGCCTAACGAAAAAATTGATTGCAGCTTTCTTTTAAATCTTGAATCCACAGGCGATGCCAACGTGTACAAAGGATCATTAACTATTCAATCTTCCAGGCCTGTTTTTAATTCTTCGTATTTATCACCGGTTATTAATTACCAGGATAACGATATTATTTTTAAGTATATAGAATTTCAGCAATTAGAGTTTAACGATACAAGAGTTTCAGGAACAGATGCGCTGGTATCTAACCTTACAGCAGTATTTGCATATTGGATCAATATGGTGCTGGGTTTTGATTATGATTCTTTTTCAGCAAGGGGCGGCAATATTTATTTTCAAAAAGCTCAGAATATAGTGAACAATGCTCCCGAAGGCAGAAGTATATCAGGCTGGAAAGCGTTTGACGGTACAAGAAACAGGTATTGGCTTGCAGAGAATTTATTGAACAGCAAGTACAATATCATTCATGATGTTATTTATAATTACTATCGCCTGGGCATGGATAAATTGTATGACCAGGAGGCCAATGCGAGAACTCAAATATTGAATGTGCTGAGTATGTTAAATACTTTCAATACAGAGAACTCAAACACGATGATACTTCAATTCTTTTTCCAGGCAAAATCACAGGAACTGATCAGGATATTTTCAAAGGCCTCTCAGCAAGACAAAGCAAAGGCTTTGGATTATCTGAAAAGAATTGATGCTTCATCTGCAAATAAATACCAGGAACAACTAAAATGAGCAGGGCTATTATCTATATTATGTTTTTTCTTGTATTTGTTTCATGCAGTTCAGATACTAAGGCCCCTTCTAATATTTTACAGCCGGCTGAGATGTCAAATATTTTGTGGGATATTATGCGCTCCCAGGCCCTGGGTTATGAAATAGCAAGAAAAGATTCTTCTGTGCGTGAAGCCATCGAAGTAAAGGCTTTATCTCAAAAAGTGTTTAAGATTTATAAGATAGATTCAGCTTACTTTAATAAAAGCTATAACTGGTATATTCAGCATCCAACGATTTTAAAAGTTATCTTTGATTCGATGTATGTTCAGAAAGAAAGAGAAAATAATCTGAAATTAGAGCGAAAGATAGAAAGAGAAAGAAAACTGAAACCGGGAAAGAAGAATATGCATGATTCTTTATAAAATTTCTTTAAGATGAATAAAGTTTACAACAATGCTGATGAAGCGCTTCACGATGTTATTGATGGAAGTGTTATTATGTTAGGAGGTTTTGGCTTGTGTGGCATTCCTGAAAATTGTATTGCTGCATTGGTAAAAAAAGAAGTGTATGGGTTGACATGTATTTCCAACAATGCGGGCGTTGATAATTTTGGTTTAGGCCTTTTATTAAAAAAGAAGCAATTAAAAAAAATGATTGCCTCTTATGTAGGAGAAAACAATGAATTTGAAAAACAATTATTAAGCGGTGAGCTTGAAGTAGAGTTAATACCACAAGGCACACTTGCCACAAGGTGTATGGCTGCGGGTTATGGCATTCCTGCTATCTATACACCTGCCGGGGTAGGTACAGAGGTAGCCATAGGGAAAGAAACAAGAGTGTTTAAAGAGAAGGAATATTTATTGGAATATGCATTTGATTCTGATTTTGCTTTAGTAAAAGCATGGAAAGGCGATATACATGGAAATTTAATTTATAAAGAAACTGCAAGAAATTTTAATCCACTGATGGCAATGGCAGGAAAGATAACCATTGCTGAAGTAGAGCACCTGGTACAACCCGGAGAACTAAATCCCGACGAAATACATACGCCCGGGATTTATGTGCACCGCATTTTTGAAGGCGCCATTTATGAAAAGAGAATTGAACAACGAACTATCAGACATTAGTAGAATCAAGTATGTTAAACAAAGATCAAATTGCACAACGTATTGCAAGAGAATTAAAAGATAGTTATTACGTCAACCTTGGAATAGGAATACCCACTCTTGTAGCTAATTATATTCCCCGGGGAATTACTGTAACCCTGCAATCAGAAAATGGTCTGTTGGGTATGGGGCCTTTTCCACTGGAAGGTGAAGAAGATGCTGATCTTATTAATGCCGGTAAACAAACCATTACTACTTTACCAGGCTCGGCTTTCTTTGACAGCGCGATGAGCTTTGGCATGATACGTGCCGGCAAAGTAGATCTTACTGTATTGGGCGCTATGGAAGTAAGCGAGAACGGTGATATTGCGAGTTGGAAGATTCCGGGTAAAATGGTGAAAGGCATGGGAGGCGCTATGGATCTTGTTGCCAGTGCAAAGAATATTATTGTAGCTATGATGCACACCAATCCTAAAGGGGAATCGAAATTACTGTCCAAATGCAAGCTTCCGCTGACTGGTATCCAATGCGTAAAAAAAATTGTAACTGACCTTGCAGTTATTGAAGTAGGCACAGGAGGATTCCGTTTATTAGAGAAAGCCCCCGGTGTAACTATTGATGAAATAAAAGAAAAAACAGAGGGGCGGCTTATTATAGAAGGAGATATTCCTGAAATGGTATTTTAAAATTCTAATCAATAAGAGAATTTTTCATAGCGAAAAATACAAGGCCTACTGAATTTTTAACACCAAAACGTTCCATTAATCTATCTTTGATCGCTTCTACAGTACGGGCGCTGATTTCCATTTTTTGGGCTATTTCCTGCGCCGTATATTCCATGCACACTAATGACAGTACTTCTTTTTCTCTTTCACTTACTACTATTTCACTGTTTAAATTGGGATTAAATTTTTTCCCTGCATAATTCTTTTTGATAAGAACGCGGTTTACAAAATTATTTAAGTAAAAACCGGTGTTCATTACATCCATGATGGCTTGTTTTATTTCTGCGGGTTCAGTGCTTTTTAATAAATATCCATTAGCCCCGCTATCCATTAAATGGCCTACGAAACGCTCATCTTCAAACATGGTAAGTATCAATATCCTTATTTGCGGAAAATGCTTATTAAAATATTTGGTAGTTTCTATACCGTCTTTTACAGGCATTTTTAAATCCATTAAAACGATATCCGGCTGCTCTTTCTCAACTCCTTTTATAAGTTCTTCTCCATTCTCGGCTTCTAATATAAACCTGATATTGTGATAAGCTTTTAGAGAAAGGATCACTCCTTTCCTAAATATTTTATGATCATCTGCTATTGCAACATTAATAAATTCAGGGGTCATATTAAACAGATTGAAAAGTAAAAGGTAATAGAAAAATAAATAAAAAGCAACTAATTATTTAACCGGATCCCTGGGTACTTCAATGGTTATTTTATAATAAGTATGAGTACCATCAATTTCAAAAAAAATCCTTCCCCTTAAAACTCTTATCCTGCTTTGAATATTTTTTAAGCCAAGGCCTGCAGAATTATGCTCCATTCTGTCAAAGTCTTCCTGAAGAATTCCTTTCCCATCATGATGCAGGCGAAAATAGACATTATTTTCTTGTGCATTTTGGGTGAGATGAATGAATCCGGCTTTACTATGTTTGATAATATTGGCAATTAATTCCTGTATCACACGAAATACTAATAACTCCTGTTCATCATTCAGGCGCTGTCTGTTATCATGAAATTTTGCGCTGGCATTGATTGCTCCCGATCCGTTTATTTTATCAAAAAGATCTTTAAGAGCAGCCTCCAGTCCGAAATTCTTTAATGTAGGAGGCATCAGGCTATGGGAAATATTCCTGATTAGCTGGATGCTATCATCAATAATTTGTTTGGCGCTGAATATAGACTGGAGCTGAACAGCAGGCTCCTGGTGAATTAAATTTTCATTTAAATAAAGCCTTGCAGTAGCTAAAAGCGGCCCTGCATCATCATGTAAGTCTGCAGCTATTCGTTGCCTTTCTTCTTCCTGGAAACGAATAGAAGCCCGCAACAACATTTGTTGTCTTTCTTCTTCCATCTTTTGGATTTGTTTATTAAATCTGATTACTCTTCGCTGATGAAAAACTACTACTAATACCAGGGTAATCGCCATAATAAACATACCAAGGGTGCCCAACACTAATACGCTCGAAATACCTAATGTAGCTTGTATCAAAAACATTTAATCGGATAATTGTTGTTTGGTATGAATAAAAAAATCATCATCCAATTTAGGTAATGCTTTGGAATCTTTATCAATACTGTTATTTAGTTTCATAGTCATTGCAATGGATAATAAAATATTTTTTAAGATATTAAAAGAAATATTAATTACAAAATAAAGTTGCTGAAAATGTGGGCTTTTCATCATTTTATCCGTCATAAGATAAAGGAAAAAAGTTCCGGAAAAATAAATAAGGAATCCGATCACAACCCAGAAATCAAAGGTAGAATAAATCAACAGGCTATTTGAACCTGCTATTTGAGAAAACAAATAATAAACACAAAGTAACAATATAATTATAGATTCTATCCCTGAAGTAAATGAATCAAACCCATGGCCTTCATTAACATAAAAAAGATCAATAAAAGAAAATAAAAGAAATCCGATCCATATAAAAACTATTGCTTTTCTTACTTTACTTCTATTAAGGATCAGGTAGATAAAATAACAGAAAAAGGAATATTCTACAACGGTAAAAGCGTATAACAAATACCGGAAGTTGGCGCTTCGGATATTCTGTAAATAGAAGCCCATCGCTTCATTGACGATACAATATAATACATAAAATAAAATTACCCTTAGCGAGTCTTGCTTGCCATTTCTTTTGAACAGCAAAAAAAACACTAAGGGTAATAATGTAGAAAAAATGCCCGTATATAGTAAAATTTCTAAAATAGTAGTTAAATTTCTATTCAAATATAACTACATACTTTATAATTCTTTACTAATATTTAAAATTTATTTTAACTTAAGATTGGGTTTTTGTTTTAATCAAAAGATCCCAGTCAATGATGATTTTATCAGCAACAATACCATTATGTTTTACAATGTCGCCGGTAGTAGTCACTACAGAATATTCAAGTAAGTCTTTTCCATCAGCATCAACGCCGGTATAAACTAAATGTTCTTCATTGTTTTCAGAAAGACATTTACGAAAATTGATTCCAACACACCCTGGCTGATTTAAAATCTGCTCAATGATGTTACGACCGATGTAATAGCCTGGAGTTGCATCAGGATTAGCTTCTCTGAAATTTTGTATTAATTTAATCCCTTCTTCCAATCCAATGTTTTCACCTACCTGCGCAAGGTCTCTGGTTTGAAGTGCAGTCTGTGTCATAGTTGTAATTTTTGTTTTTTAAAGTGGTTTATTCAGTAATTCAGAGTGCTAACTTCCCTAAAACAATTTTACTGTACAATGGCTTTTTTATCAGTTAATTTTATTTACTTTTGCTCTAGTCCAATAGAGATAAAGGGTTTGACCGAAAACAAGACGTGTTTTAACGATCGAAAATAAAGTAAATGTACTATATAAACATAGTAAAAATACTATATGAATAACAGAATTTTTTAAGAAAAAAGAATATATCTTTTTAAGAAAGAGGAGAGTTTAAGGATGGGTATCCAATAGGATAATCTGAATTAAATACTATTGATACCAAATATAGATAAGAAGATATAGCACCAAAACGATTTTAAATTAAACTTTATTATTTTTAGCAAATAATTATTGAACTGCAATCTGCAAAGGATGTTTAAAACCACGGTAAAATTTACGTATTTATAACTGTAATTTCACGTTAGTTATTTTTCGTGGGGGCTTTTGTTTATTTATCGTAAAAAAAGGAATTTTTAAAGTAATATACTATTAATGTTTTCGTTATACTCCATATATTTACATAATTCTCCTTAAGGTTTAATTCAATGTCACCATCCACATTTATTAAAATTGCCATAGCAGACGACCATAAAATTTTCCGAGATGGAATTAAAATGGCTCTTACACCTAAGACAGATTTGAAGATGATTTGGGAAGCTGAAGATGGGAAGGACCTTATACATAAGATGGCCATCAAAAAACCCGACTTACTATTAATGGACATCAGAATGCCTGAAATAGATGGGATCAATGCGATAGAAATACTTCGTAAGGAATACGATGACCTCAAGATTATTGTACTATCCATGTATGACGACCAGCAGATGATCAGTAAAATGATGGAAATGGGAGCAAATGCTTATTTGACTAAAACAACTGATCCTGAAGAAATATATGAAGCCATTATTACCTGCATGAATGAGGATTTTTATTTTAATCAATTGGTAAATAAAGCTGTAATGGGGAAACTAATGCAGAAAAAAAATGTGCGGCAATATTACGGCAATAATATTCCGGTATGCTTTAGTGAGAAAGAATTGAAAATATTACAGCTACTTGGAGAAGATAAAACTACCGATGAAATTTCTAAAATTATTTTTTTAAGCCCACGTACTATCGAAACGATACGTCAAAATATGAAAAATAAGGTGGGCGCCAGAACAATAGGCGGTTTGATCATGTATGGCATGAGGCATAAAATGATTGAATAAATGCAACTGCTAATTTAATTGTTCCGGCAATTGGTAAGTTTTTTATTAGCGCATGACTGTCTAAAAAATAAGCCCCCATTATACCATTAACTATGGGTAACCATGATTCCGGAGAAAAGTTGAATTTTTCCTAAATTTTTTTTTGAGATTCAGGATAATCCCCATATATTTGATTTGTGATTCCTTTAACATACTGCACACACTAACACATTACGCAAAAGAACGTAAAAACCAAAAGACCAATACTCTTAGCAAGAACTTCATGGGGCAAGCCTTTGTTTAGTAAGATAAACAAAACTGTCCAATATTATTTTGGAAACCTATAGTAACTAATAATCAATAAAAAAGTTTTGCTATGAAACGAGTAACTTTTACCCTTTTAGCCTTTTCTTTTCTTGTTTTCTCCGCTTCGGCGAAAATATGGCGGGTTAATAATAACCAGGGAGTCAATGCAGATTTTACTACGCTATCCGCAGCCCACGATGGCGCTGTAGCAGGTGACACCATTCATCTGGAAGCATCCCCCAATTCTTATGGAGGCGCTACTTTTACTAAAAAGCTGGTGGTATTTGGCCCGGGGTACTACCTGGATCAGAATCCTAATACACAGGCTGCAAAACAAACCGCGATTGTAAGTTCCATCACTCTATATGCCGGCGCATCAGGAAGTGTAATTGCAGGATTGGATTTCGGCAATGGATCAATTAGTGTTTACGCGAGTGATGTAACAATCAGGCGCAATAAGTTTGCACAGGCGTATGGCAGTAATTTTGATTATTACACTGGGTCCGTCAACACTTATACCAATTACCAGGGAAATAATGCTCCTGTAAGCAACATAATCATCAGCCAGAATTTTGGCTTGCGAATAATTGTCAATAACCCATCCCCCGATATTCTTATCAGCAACAATTATTTATCCTACTATTCTTACGCAGGAGATGGAACTACTGGTGATGTTTTGTATCTTAATGCCAATGCTACAGGAATCATTCAGAACAATATCATCAGGCGTGGAAAGGTTACCATCAACAATAGTACCATCACCAACAACATTATGATGGCAGGCACTTTTTCAGGTACCGGTAACCTGGTATCTAACAACCTGGCCAATGCTTCCCAGTTTGGAACTGATAACAACAACAAGGCTAATGTAGATATGGCCACTGTATTCCTCGGAGCAGGCACGGACATTTCTTATGACAGTCAATGGAAATTGGCCAGCGCCTCACCAGCAATTGGAGCCGGCTATGGGAGTACTGCTCAAAACCCCATAGATGCAGGGATGTACGGCGGCCATACTCCTTATATACTGTCTGGATTACCTGCGATTCCTTCCATTTATTATTTTGAGAACAAGCCCGTAGGCAGCAATGGTGACCCTATTACGGTAACAATAAAGGTGAAATCAAATAATTAATTATCTGTACCGGCAAAGATTTAACTCACAGCAAAGTTAGATTGTATTACCCGCGTATCGAATGCACTTTTTATGAAACTCAAAAATACCATAATCATAGCGGTTCTGTTGATGTTTCATTCAATGGCAGGTAAAGGTCAGAACATTACCCGGGCTGAATATTATGTAGATACAGACCCGGGGTTCGGAAATGCTGTTAATATTCCTATTTCAGCAGGCGCCGATGTTACAGCATCTTTCCAGATCAATTTAAATAGCCAGGCTTCCGGATTTCACCGGGTATTCGTAAGAGCATTCTCGGCTCCTTATACAGATGGTAATGAAACAAAAGGCGGATGGTCGTTGACTTCCAACCGGACCTTTTATAAAGATAGTATTCCCTCTCAAACAATCAATCTGAGCAATATAGTAAAGGGAGAATATTTTGTAGATGTGGATCCGGGATTTGGTAAAGGCAATAATATTTCTTTTACTCAGGGGACAGATGTTACCAATGTCTCTTTCTCTGTAGATATCAATAGTTTTTCGGATGGCTTTCATCGGATGTATGTGAGGTTTATGGATGCTAACGGCCAGTGGAGCCTCACCCAGACACGTACGTTTTTTAAACAAAATATTGGAACAGGCGGTACAACTTTACCGAATATTGTAGAAGGCGAATATTTTGTTGATACCGATCCCGGTTTTGGCAAAGGCAAGGCTATCTCGCTTGCTCCGGGCAACGATCTGACTTCTGTTTCATTCTCTTTTGACCCAACAAGTATTTATACCGGTTTTCACCGTATCTATACCCGGTTCAAAGATGCTAATGGCCAATGGAGCTTAACCAATACCAGCTCGTTTTATAAAGACTCTTTGAGCCAGGCAGTTACTTTACCCAACATTGTAGCTGTAGAATATTTTATAGATACCGACCCGGGATTTGGTAACGGAAAACCAGTAAGCATTACATCATCCAGTGATATCAATAACCTGGTGTTCAATCTTGACATGTCAACCATTTCCATTGGTAATCATAAAATATTTGTAAGGGCAAAAGATGCTAATGGGAACTGGTGTCTCACCAATAATGGAAGTTTTTCCATTGATGCCCCTACTGCCGTACATGTAACTATAGGCGATTTAGCTACTAATTTCTGCGCCGGCGAATCTTTGAATATTCCCTTCACGGTCAATAATGATTTCGGATCTAACAATATTTTCACGGCACAATTATCCAACTCTTCAGGCAGCTTTTCTTACCCGGTCAATATTGGTAGTATCACTGCGTTTAAAAATGATACCATTAAAGCCATAATACCTGCGGACGCTCAGCAAGGCGCTAAGTACCGTATCCGCATCGTTGCAAGTTCGCCTTTTGATACCAGCGCTGTCAACAGCGCCGATATTACAATCAGGAGAGTACCCGAACAATATTTCAGTATCACTGGAAAAAACCCCGCATGTACTACAACAGAAGCCTATACATTAAGCGGTACCATTGCGTCAGATACTAAATTTACCTGGGAACTTAGCGATGGCGGCACACTGCTTGATACCGCTGGCAGCGCCTCCTCCGCATCTGTTTCCTGGACGAAAGCAGGCACATTCCAGTTGAAAGCGACTTCAGGGAATGCTTGTGGATCTGGATACAGCTACAGCAGTTCCGTAAGGGTTTATGATAAAATTCCGGCCCAGGCCCCGGTTATTTCCGCTACCCCCACCTATCTTTATACTTCTGTGCCATCGGGCAGCGATCCTGTGGATGCTTTTCAATGGTATAAAGATGGCATAGCCGTTTCGGGCGCTACTTACTGGTATATTTATCCCGGAACTAATTATGGAAACTATACGGTATCTTTTACCACTCCTTGTGGCGAAGGGCCAAGATCGGGTAGTTATAATTTTAGCTTTAAGCAAAATCAAACTATTGCATTTACGCCACCTGCTACTCTTACTTTTGGCGATGGGTATGCAGTTTTAGATGCACAGGCATCCTCTTCGCTTCCGGTAACTTACACGGTACAATATGGCCCGGCAACTATCAAAGGAGACACCCTTATCATCAATGGGGCAGGCACTATTTCTTTAAAAACCTACCAGCCAGGTAATGATGAATATAATGAAATTAGCCGCTACGATTATATTACCATTGGTAAAGCTAAAGCAACCATTACGCTAAATAACCTGCAGCAAACCTATACCGGCAAACCGTTAAATCCTTCTGCAACAACGGTTCCGGATGGCTTATCCGTGCAGTTTACGTTTAATGGAAGCAGTACCGTACCTGTATCAGCCGGAGATTATGAAGTAAAAGCCACTGTGAACAATAGTAATTATCAGGATACAGTTCTTGCTACATTTACTATCGCCAAAGCAAATCAAACCGTTACTTTGGCCGCCATCCCTGATAAGACATTAGGCGATCCGTCATTCACGTTAGCCGCCGCAGCCAGTTCCGGGTTGCCCGTGAATTACAGCATCGTTACCATACCGGCCACAGGAGTTGCCTCATTAAGCGGCAATGTGATTACTCTGAGCGGCACAGGCCAGGTAACCGTAACCGCCACCCAGCCCGGAGATCAGAATTACAATACAGCTTCTGCATCACAGGCCTTCCAGGTACAAAATCCTGTGGCAAAAGATGTGCAGCTATTACAATTGATAAGTCCGGTAAACGGATGCGATCTGTCTGCAAATTATCCGGTAGAGGTACGTTTGATGAATGCCGGCACTCAGGCGATCAGCAATTTTGATGTCAGTTTTGTAAAAGACGGAGGCGCGCCCGTTACAGAAAAATTTACCGGTACGCTTCAGCCGGGAGATAAGGTTAATTATACTTTCACCGCAAGAAGTGATCTCTCTGTTGCCAAAAACTATCAGTTTACTGTTTATACCAGCCTGCCGGCGGATGAAAGGCCTTTGAATGATACCATCCGTGCGTCAATATCACATTATGCACTAAGCCAGAGAGGAGTTTCCCCCGGCGCTACCATCTGCAATGGCGCTACGGTAAATGTGAGCGCTTATGGAGGTGTAGCCTATCAATGGGATAACGGCGGCAATACATCATTGATCAAAGTAAATCCTTCCGTTAGCACTACTTATCACGTTCAGATCACAGATGCCAACGGATGTACCACCACTGATTCAGTCCGTATTAATGTTTTGCCTGCACTTGCTGTTCCGGTGATCAGCGCTGCGCAAAATAATCTTTGTTCCGGAGATACGGTAATGCTGAATACCAATCTGGGTATTAGGGTAAATTGGTACAGGAAGACTAATAACGATGAGATAAAATTGGATTCATCTGCAAGCTATAAGGCGGCGCTTCCGGGCAGCTATTTCACACGATATTCCAATACCGCCGGTTGCAGCGTACAGTCTTCATTATTCGATGTAGTAATATATGCCAAACCATCTGTGGCCGCTACGCCGGCATCTACTCTCTGCGTAGGCGATACCATTACATTATCTGTCAAGAATGCAGTAAGTTACAATTGGAGCAACAGTAGTTCTTCAGATACGGCGCGGGTACATCCTGCTGCTTCCCTCACTTATTATGTCAACGGATCTTACGGAAACGGATGCACTTATAGCGACAGCATTGCGGTTAAGGTAAACCAGGCAGTAGCGCCGGCAGTAGCCACCAATCTGATACCTGCCGATAATACACTGAATCTTGATCCACCCGTAAAATTATCGTGGATGCCGGGGGATAATGCAGCATTTTACGATGTTTATTTATGGAATAATGGCGAAGCACGGCCTAATTCGCCCGTAGTATCTAACCTGAATGCGATCAACTTTAACCCTTCGGGTATCCAAACCGGAAGATCGTACAACTGGCAGGTAATATCAAAAAATACCTGCTTCCACACAGAAGGGCCTGTTCAGAGTTTCTCAATCAGCGCATTGCCAGACCTGGTGATCAATAGTTATGAAATACCGGCGAATGGTGTGGCCAACGGACAAATAACCATCAGTTGGGAAACAAAAAATATAGGAAACGGGGGTACCAAAGATAAAAAATGGAAAGATTATGTATGGCTGTCACAGGATCTTGATCTGCGCCTGGCTGACGATATTCTTTTAGGCGAGTTTGATAATCTTACCTATCTGAATCCGAATCAGTCGTACAAACAAACCAAACAGGTAAGGCTACCCGAAAAGATCACAGGCACATACTATATATTTATTATTACCAACACGAAAGATGCTTATTGCTGGCAGTTAACCGGCGATTCGTGCGCTACAAGCAGAGGCCACCATAGTATATCATTTACAGAAACAAACGATCAGAATAACTTTATTTATAAGCCCATAACTATTGCGAACCAACCATTGCCGGATCTTTCAATTGAGTCTATAGGGGTTCCTACGGATGTATTTTCCGGTGATAGCGTTACAGTTCAATACCAGGTAAGAAACGTGGGTGAATCGCCTGCGGTTGGCGGCCTGATCCGCAACCTGAATTGTAATCCTTCGGGGACTGCAAGCGAGCATTACTGGAAAGATAATATTTATATATCCAGTCATGCACAATTCAGCTTCGACAGCGCTCAATTGCTTTCGGCAACCAATGTTACGCTGGGAACGCTAAATCCGGCCCTTTGCGGCGTAACAGGCGATACGCTTCGCGTAGGAAGCACATATAACAAATCCGTAAGAGTTAAGATACCTTATAATTACGCAGGAACTTATTATCTGCATGTAGTGGTAAATATGAATGGGGTTTACGAAATTTACACACTAAATAATTATATCACGAGCGATCCGGTACTCGTTCACCTAACGCCGCCGGCAGATCTTGTTCCGGTAGATATAGAAGTACCTGCCACTGCAAACGCTAATGAAAACATACAGGTATCCTGGCAGGTGAAAAATATGGGTGCAAATGCCCCGGTTGAGCCTAACTGGACAGATCGCGTCTATATATCCACGTTAGACACATTTAATATTAATCAGGCTATTCAACTGGGAAGTGAGATCCATGCTAACCTATCCCAAAATCCATTATCTTATGGCAGTACCTACACGGTTACCAAAAATTACCTGATCCCCAGGAATCTTTTGGGTAATTATTATGTGTATGTATTTACGGACGCACTGAACGAAGTATTTGAATATGACAAGAATAATAATAATGTATTAAGAAGCTTACCGGTAAACATCGTAACAGGCAACCGGGCTGACCTGGTTGTTTCTTCTCTGACCATACCGGACACACTTACAAGGACGAAGCCGTTCCCGGTAATCTGGACGATACGCAACCAGGGACAGAAAGCTATTGATAAGACAACCTGGACAGATAAAATATTCTGGTCAGATCAAAAAGTCTTTAACCAGGCTTATGCTAAAGAATTGGGTTCCCTAACCTACAATGGTACACTGGGGATTGGCGAAAGTAAAGAATTAACCACTGTAATAAATCTTCCGGGTACCGCTTCCGACTCGGTTACTTTCTTTGTGGTAACAGATTTTTACGATAATGTATTTGAAGAGAACGAAAGCAATAATATCTTATCCTCTGGTTCGCGTACCAAACCGCCGGTAGTAGAGACTCCCCCGGTAGTGGCTCCTCCCATTGTGATAAAAAATTACATTGACCTGCAGGCAGTGTCGCTAACGGTTACCAATCCCCCATTGATCAATTCCGGCGAGGTGATTACACTTCAGTTAGAGGTGAAGAATAATTCGAACCTTGCAACGCAAAATAACTGGTACGATTACATATACCTGTCAAAAGACAGCGCTTTGAATAATAATGCAAGCCTTCTGAATTCAGCTTCTAACACAGGTATTCAAAGTAATGGCAACTATACACGGCCTGTAAATGTTTCTATTCCCAATGGTATTTCAGGCAAATATTATTTGATATTATATGCCGATGGCAGCAAAAGCGCTTTAGATACCATTCGGGGCAACAACGTGTTTATAACACCGGTTAATGTTCAACTTACCATCCCGTCCGATCTGTTAGTGAACAACTTATCAGTACCTGCTACCCTGCTAGCCGGACAACAAATAAAAATACCCTATTCGGTTATCAATAATGGTAGCGGTGTTATTAAAGCAAATCAATCCTGGAATGATGTGGTAATGCTGAGTTCTTCCCCGGTAGCAGGTAACGGAAGTATAACCCTGGGGTCCGTTACCAGAAACGGGCAACTCCTGCCCGGCGGAATATATGCCGACTCAATTATAGCTACTATTCCACCAAATGTATCCGGTAATTATTACATCCTGGTAAAAACGGACGATGCTAATAAGATCTATGAGAATGATGAAAACAATAATACTAAGGCAGCAGTTGTACAGGTGCTGATACCCCAGCCGGCAGACCTGATTGTAAGCAACATTAATCTTCCTTTAAGTACGCAACTCGGCGACAGCATCACAGCGTCTTACACGATAAAAAATGCAGGGTCCAACGTAGCAGTTGGCAAATTGACCGATGCCGTTTATCTATCCAGAGATACTGTTTTGAATACACTGAATGCAGCGCTACTCGGTACTGCGGCTAACAATATTTTGCTACAGCCAGGGGCTGATACTTCTTACAGCATTACCAATCCGGTAGAATCTGTATCGCCTGATGATTATTTTGGTATTGCACGCACTAATATTCTCAATACGATTGTTGAAACCAATACGGATAATAATACCCGTACATCCGATGCTGTAATTACGGTTGGTGTAAGAAGCCTTTTATTGAATATCCCTGCCAAGACTTCACTGCCCACCGGGGTTAAGCGATACTATCAAATCCAAGTAGGATCCGGCCTGGATTTATTAGTAAATCTTACTTCAAACAATAGTGTATCACTCAATGAATTTTATATAGCTTATAACCGCGTACCCACGCCAAATGATTATGATGCAAAAGGAAATGTAGCCCAGCAGGCCAATCAATACCTAATAGTACCCGGAACAAAGAGTGGTAATTATTATTTATTAGTTACTTCTTCATACGGCGCCGGATCGCAGGAAGTAACCTTGCTGGCAAAAGCCCTGCCTTTCTCACTCACCAGCGTAAATCCGGGAAGAGTAGGAAAAGGCCTGGCAACCACCCGGATTGAGGGGGCAGGATTTAAAGATGGAGTTCAGTTCAAATTAAGAACAGGTGCTACTGACGTCAGCACAGCTTTGGTGAAAAATACCACGTTGACCAATAGTATGCAGGCTTTGGTGGTATGGGATTTCACCAATACCCCGGAAGGCACATACGATTTGATTGCCATCAACCCCGATAACCAGGAAGTGAAATTGCAAAATGGATTGACGGTACAGAAATCCACCGGTTTTGTTTTGGATTATCATGTTGATGCGCCTGAGGTACTTCGTATCGGTAGAAATGCGTTTTACACGATTACCATTAAAAATATCGGAAATATTGACATCCCTTATGTACAGTCGCAAGTAGTGATTCCGGTGACATCCAATGTCTCCAAGGTATCAACTGTTGGGAACGTAAAGACAAGAGAGGATATGAATCCCGATAAAGATTCCGTCCATTTTGAGAATTATGCAGTTGTAGATGAGTTCAAACTCTTGCCGTTCTTTACCCACAACCTTACAGCCGGCGAAGAGTTTAGTATCACTGTATTGCTTGATAAGTTTACCAGCCAAACTTATTCAGTCGGCGTGGGTACGGAGGGGTATTCGGTTAAAGAATATGTGGAAAAACAGTATAGCGCTATTGAATTGGTTAGGACGATAGAACTCAATAATTCCGGAATTTACGCTAATGATCCGGGTTTTCATGCCCTTGCAAATAACAAAATAGTCTTCCGCAATTATATGCTCAATGAATATTTCAGAATGGGCATACTGACTCCTCAAGACACCGTAGGAGTGAATGGCGAATGTGAAGCCTGTGGATTGTCTTTAGGCGCTGATGCGGAAGGGGATGCTTTCAGTCCCGGAAAAAGTCCGGGTTTGATGCTTGTTCCGTCTGCTACTTTTGGCCCGGGCCAATCTTACAAATGGGAAATCAACAAATATGACGGCGTTGCGGGAGCAAATCCGGGATGGGATCTTATAAAATCCCAGGGAACGATTGATGTTACTGCTACTTCTGCCAACCGGTTTATAATAAAAGTGGTAGGATTAAATACATTAAACGTAGAAGGCAATCTTTCCGGTTGGTATCCCGCTGTGAACAAGAGCTGGCCGATAGCCATAGCAGCCGGTGGCTTCAACGGATTTGATACCACCCGGTTTACTCTTGATATCAGCCGCTTTGTTAGCAATAATCCATTATATGGCGGCCACTTCTATCTCTCATTGCATGGTACGGATTCTCTGTTCCTCAATTTTGAGGCTTACGTTCCTGGTATAGGCCAGCCCGGAGTTCCGGGTGCTATTGGCGGGCCCGGCCAGCCCGGAAGTCCTGGCGGTACCGGTGGGGCCGGTAATGGTACCACACCGCCCGGTCAGGGCGGTCAGGGCGGTCAGGGTGGGCCTGGTGATGGCATTACTCCACCTGGTTCCGGCGGACCCGGCGGCCCCGGTGGAGCAGGTGGTACCGGTCAGTCTGGTGGAACAGGTGGTTCCGGAGGCTCTGGTGGTTCCGGGGGGCCTGGACAGCCAGGTGGCCCTGGCGGTTCGGGTGGATCCGGAGGATCTGGAGGGTCAGGCGGCTCTGGTGGTTCCGGAGGGTCAGGTGGTTCCGGAGGCTCTGGAGGTTCGGGCGGATCAGGAGGCCCCGGAGGCTCTGGAGGGCCTGGAGGCTCGGGCCCTGGCGGCTCTGGAGGAAGTGGTGCACCGGGCAGTCCTGGAAGTCCTGGCGGTCCTGGTGGTGGACCTGGCGGAGGCCCCGGTGGTGGTCCTGGCGGCGGATCCGGTGGTTCAGGTATGCCGTGCACCCCAGGACAACAATCTTTTCTTGCCTGCAAAGCAATACCCTGGATAGTTGGATGCGGCCTGACCGGTTACAGTTGTTATACTCTCTTTATTTCAGGGGGAGCAGCAGCCGGGGCGGTTGGGGCTGGCGTTGGGGCTATTTTTGGTGCCGCAGCCGGAGCGGTTGCAGCAGCTTTTGTTTGCGGATATGGCGTAGGCACCTGCGCCACAGGTAACACTACTTTGCCCGGGAAAATTGTAAAATGGCTGATATGTAAACCGGTAGTAGCATCCTGCGATCCTAATGAAATTCAGGGGCCGGAAGGTTATGGGCCTGACAGGATGGTTTCTGGAAATGACAAACTCACTTATACCATTCTTTATGAAAATGATCCTGATTTTGCAACAACTTCAGCCCAAAGAGTTACCATACGCCAGTCTCTGGACGAACATGTAGATCCGGCCAGCGTCAATATCGGCAGCTTTGGTTTTGGCCCTTATGTGTTCACGGTACCGGAAAAGAAATCCAGTTATTCACAAACGTTAAATCTGGCTGATTCTTTAGGATTCAATGTACAGGTTACTGCCGGACTGGATATTATAAAGAGAGAGATTTTCTGGACTTTTCAAACCATTGATCCCGCAACCGGCCTGCCGCCTACTGATCCTTACGCAGGGTATCTTGCCATTAACGATTCTACAGGAAACGGACAGGGATTCGTAAGCTACTCAATCAACCCGGCAACCGGTGTGAAAACAGGAGATACCATTTTTGCCAAAGCATCTATCGTATTCGATGTAAATACGGCTATACCCACTAACACAACATTTAATATTATTGATGCCGTAAAACCGGTTTCATCGGTGATAGCATCTTCTGCAGAAGTAGATAAAAACGCAATTATAACCTTATCCATGCAGGCAAGCGATGACAGCGGTGGCAGCGGATTGAAACCTCAATATCAGTTGTATTACTCTGAGAACGGTGCGCCATTTGTATTATTCGATAGCCTGTTTACCCAAAGCACATTGAACTTTGCCGGTAATAAAGGCAGCGCTTATTGTTTCTTTACGATTACCACTGATAACGTTGGCAATGTAGAGCCTTTAAAAAACGGTTGCGAGGCTTCTATAAAGCTTGATGGATCAGCATTACCCGTCACATGGCTATATTTCAACGGATTGCTGAAAGGCAGGGATGTTCATTTGAACTGGGCTACTGCCACTGAAGTGAATAGCAGGATGTTTGTAATTCAGCGGTCATTTGACGGAAGGACATTTGAAGACATTGGTGAAACACAGGCCAGGGGTGGAAGCCGGCCTACCTCTTATGAGTATATTGACCAGAGAGTGGATCTTGCCAACTCGAAAGCGCTATTCTACCGGTTGAAACAAGTAGATATAGATGGCGGGTTTACCTACTCAAACATCATAAGAGTGGCGCTTAATTTTGACGAAGATTATGACAAAACAACCATCAGATTCCTTCCCAATCCGTTCAGGGAGCAGCTTTCCGTAGTGATAAAGAGTCCGATGAAAGCTTCTTTTTCAGACAAGATTATGATCTTTACGACGGATGGAAGGTTGTTGCATCAGCAATCAATTCCTGCATGGGTAAATAATAAACCCATCAGCCTGAATCATCTTCGATTCCTTCCCCAGGGATTATACCAGGTAAAGGTAATTATCGGAGGCCGTGAATTTAATGAGAAGATTGTGCGTCAATAGGCATTTACTAAAGTATAACACCAATTTGTTTCCATATATGATTCAAATATTATTATGGATACAGGAACAATAAGGCAACAATTGCAGAATTACCTTGAGATTGCAGATGAAAAAAAGTAAAGGCAATTTATGTAATGATGGAGAATGAAATAAAGGATACAAATATTGAATACAGCGATGAGTTAAAAAAATCGCTTGATAAACAATATGCATCTTATAAAAATGGAACTGCGAGGATGATCTCTGCGGCTGACAGTAAGAAGCGAATAAACAAAATTTTAGGTAAATGAGGGCTTCATGGTTACCAGTATCAGTTATCAGTTTCTAAGACCACCTTGCAGTCAGTCTTCTGATACTTTAACCAGGTTAACCGCACCAACATTTTTAATTTTTGTTTTATCAATCTTGTAAACAACAGGATCCTGAGCGGTGCCCGTATAGATCCCATTCATAAACTGGCAATTGATGATTGGAGATTCTATTAAAATCAAAGATTTGCCATCGCCCATAAGATTCATTGCAAAAATATTATTGATCTTTCCGGGGATAGAAGCTTGCCCATATCCCCCACCACCGACCAGCAATGTATAAGGACTTCCCCCGTAAGGTGCAGGTATATCAGGCCTTGCTTTTGTGATAACCCCATTGACATATACATGATGTATGCTTGCACTATCGCTTGCACGGATGGCAACGCCAGTATAATTCGTTTGGCAATTAGTAATGAACACTTGCTCTGTATCATCTTCAGGGCCACTCCATTTTGTAGAGGTAACCTGGTAAGAATTTACATCGCCGTTGGTATGATAATAAGGCGCTGCATCCAGGCTGGAAAGGGCGATTAAATCATCCCCATTGATACCGGTGATATTATTTATCCGAAAGTATTTGCAGCCATGCCGTAAGTTAATTCCATCCTTGTTATATACTTTTTTCTGAACGCCATTTATGAGGATAGTTTCGGGATTGTTGAATCTTATATCTGAAATTTCGGCATTATGAGTTCTCTCAAAACTGATCGCCCAGGCATGAGAGTTTTCGATCTTTACATTCTTTAGAATAAAACCGTCCACGTAAGCAATCTGAATCAGATTATTTCGCCAATCACCTTTTTGTTTCCTGCCGTTCTTCCCTGCATCACTCCCATAGCTAACTCTTCCTTTTTCAGGTGTTAGGGTTAGGGTTCTGTAAGCATCGCCCGTTGATCGTGGATTATTAGCGCCTCTTAACAGTACATCTCCGACGCCTACAATACTTATATTATAATTCCACACCGGATGAGTAATACCAATACCTACATTATCACTCCTAAACATGTTATCCCTGCTGCTATCAGACAATTGAATGATACAGTTATCAAGTATCACTGTGATGTGACTGGGTAAGAGGATGGCGCTGTCTATTTTCCAAACGTTGGTGCCATTTGAATTTCTCTGTGGGATCACGATTTTGTGAGTAGTTTTTTTGGCTGCATTGATAGCCGCTTGTATGCGCTCAATATCGCTGCCGGTGAAGTCATTGGGGGTGATTACCTGCGCAGAGTTCGCGTTTACAGATAAACTCTGTATGGCAATAATTAATACGACTAAGAATTTCATAGCTCTCATTTAAAGTATTCCTTCAGGTATATATTTGTTTTTGTTGTTATTCAGATCATCATTATTGTGGACAACTTAATAATGAAGATAGGCACGACTTACCTTCAATAGTGCAGCCAAGTATATCCATAATAGAAATTCCATCCTTACAAATGGTAACAATGTTACTTATGATGGTAGCAGAACTTTAATATCATTTACTTTGTTTTGCCATTGCAAAGAAACTAATTTTGGAGAATAAAATCTTTGGGGTATATTAATAACTTTTAAATTATACTGCACAAGGAACAAAACAGTGAATAATTTTATCCGGTCGGGGCGCTTTCTTTGGCGACCTGAACGATTTTCCAAGCTAATGGTTCAGACCGCTATCGCGTTCCGACCCGCACCTAAAAAACTCACGAATTTACCCCTTGCACAGTATAATATACTTGATGAAGCTACTTTAAGGAATAGTGATTTTATCCCGTTCTTTCAAGTGATTGTGAAGTGCTTTCTGGAGCTCTTCAATTAATCTTCTATTCTTCGAGACTTCAGCGATGTTTATATTTTCTTCAGGATCATTTTCATGGTCATACAACATTCGTGAATACACCTTTCCTGTACTATAGTTGATCCATTCTGTATATGCGTGAGTTTTTGTAATTATGGTTTCGCCTTCAGACCTGCAAAAAATCGTATCTTCCCATTGTTGATTGGGGGCATTCAATAAAGGAACAAAGCTTTTCCCTTGAACGTGAACTGGTAGGCTAAGGTTTGCTAATTTACACAAAGTGGGATAAATATCCAGAAAATCAACGAGTGCTTCTGTTTTTAACCCGTGAACTTTCCATGGTACTTTTATTATTAGAGGAACATGGAAGGCATTTTCAAAATTCGTACTCTTGCACCATAAATTATGCTCTCCCAAAAACCATCCATTATCTCCCAAAAGAACAACTATTGTATTACTCGCCAAACCAAGATTTTCCAATTCGTTTAAAATCAAACCAATTTGTGCATCTACATAACTCACACAAGCGTAGTAACCATGAATAAGTTTTAAAGCGGTGTTTGTGTTCAGCAGACCTTCTCTCGGAATACCATCATATCCCCGTAATTCGCCCCAATTCGACCTGGCTGCGTCCGGTGCATCTTTAGGAAAGAAACGATTTGAAGGCAATAGAATATCTTTTTCATTATACATATCCCAGTATTTTTGGGGAGCATTAAACGGAAGATGAGGTTTATGAAAACCTACTGCAAGAAAAAAAGGTTTTGAACTACTTTTTAAATCCTGCAATTCTTCCAATGCCCGGTTTGCAATTCTTCCATCCATATAAGCTAAATCCGGAACATCAGGTTTTTCAAAAGCAGGTCCTCTTTTATGTGGCAAGTTATCAAAATTATGAATACTTGTGTCTTTTGCCCATTCTACACTCCTTGCTTCATGGATTCTGATACTTTCAGATGATTGATAATCCCAAAATTGAGTTGTTGTAGTCGGAGGCCTCCATTCTTTATCCCAACTTCCTTTCCCATCTCCGAAGTTATTATATATCTTACCTAAAGAGATTGTAAGATAACCATTGTTTTTAAAGTGCATTGGTAAACTCACAATACCAGGGACTGCTTCATCCTGCGAACAGTCCCACCCAATAAATCTCTTTTGAGAAGGATAAATCCCACTCAATAGGGAAGCCCTTGATGGCCCACATACAGGGTAATTGCAATAGGCATTTTTAAAAACTACTCCAGTTTTAGCCAACCGATCAATATTCGGAGATTTAATTTGAGGTTTTCCATAACAACCAAGTTCCGGGCGGAGATCATCAACAACGATGAATAATATATTGGGGTTGTTTTCTTTTCTTACAGTATTATCTTGAGCCTTTGCCGAAAAAATAGACATTACCAAAATAATAAATAAAGAGCTAATTTTTAGAATAGGGTAAGTTGTTCCCAACCCACAAAATAAAGTCAACTTCGCAAGTATAAATGAATTTCTCGTTCTTTCCATTTTTAATGCAATTTGCAGTTTTAAATGATTATATTTTTTTATATCGCTTTTTATATCATTACTATAATCACCTGATTTCAATTACAGGTTCCTTATTTAAATATCCTAGTGATTGTAAAAAGATATCGGACTCAAATAATGTACTCTTATAATTGTCAAAATGAGAATAATTAAAGAATCCATGACCTTGTCCGTCATATAATTTTAGTACGCATGTACTTTTAACTTTTTCCATCACTTTTTTATAATACTGAACTGTCTCTACTGGTATCAATACATCATTCGTTCCAAGAAAAATAATTGTTGGTGGCGCACCTTTAGTAATATTATGCAAAGGAGAAAAATTTTTATATTTATCACCAATTCTTTCATATCCATAGCCACCAGGGCCGTTATCAATAACCGGGTTAAATAGTATTAACGCATTCGGTTTACAGCTAATAGATAAATCGTCAGAGGCTTCATTATAATCGTTGATTAATGCCGTAGCTGCAGCAAGTTGTCCACCTGCCGAACCACCGGAAGCTATTATTTTTGTAGGATCAACATAAAAATCATGTGCATTCTTCCTTATAAACCGAATCGAAGATTTGGCGTCTTTAAGCGATTCGAAAGGTGTTGTATGGTTTTTATTTTCTGTTCGGTAGTCAACCAGAAAGCATACTAATCCTCTTTTTGAAAAGTATTGTGCCTGGTTATAGAACTGATCTTTTGTTCCACCTTGCCATCCCCCGCCATGGAAGAATACTATTGCTGGATAATTTCTTAATCTATTCACAGTATCAGGGAAAAGTACTTCCATAAACAATTTGGAAGAATCAACCTTTTTGTATAAAACTTCTTTTTGAGCAAAACAAGTCGAAAACCCAAATATTAATCCTACTGTTGTGGCTATAAAATAATTTATTAACCTATTTTGATTTATCCTACTATTTATTAACATCATCTTAGTTTATTTTTCTAAATAAGGATCATCCTGCAACCATTGCTGCAACCTGCTTACATCAATTTTTTGTACAGGCGCTTTGTTGTCAATAGCCATAGAAGCGGCCATAGCTGCGGATTGCGCCAGTACCATAAAGACTGGCTCCATGCGGATAGAGCCATAAGCGATATGGCTTGCAGACAAACATACCGGCACTAATAAATTAGTACATTCATCTTGCCTGGGTGTAAGCGAACGATAAGAAACAGGGTAGGGAGGAAATCCGCCTACTTCCACATTCCCTTCATTTTTTACCATTCCGTTTTCTACGATGCGCTGGCAATTGTGGCTGTCCATTGTATAAGCTGCCATGCCTATTCCATCTGTAACTTTCTTCTCGCCACGGCAGTTATGCTCTGTCATTACATAATCGCCTATCATCCTGCGTGCTTCTCTTACATACAACTGAGGTGTAAAATTTCCATATTGCTGGTACTCATCTTTAGGGTATCCCCAATTGCTCACAAACTCACGCAATTCTTCAGGCACTCTTTTATCTGTTTTAAAAAAATACAATAAGCCTTTTGCATAAGAAACATGCGCATCGAATATCTTTTTTCGTTGTTCAAAAGTGCCTTCCGGCCATCCATAGTTCATGCCGATCATGTCAGTTGAAAATCCTCCGCGGTTATTAATATCCGTCTTGCGGTTGGGCATGCGGCTCCAGATAAAGTATTGGTTTATTTTTCTCATAGAAGGCTGTGCTTCAAAAAGGCGAACCAACAATTCATATTTGGAAGGGTCATAATCGCGCGGGCGGGTAATAGGTATCCTGTTTTCCGGACTATCGGTGAGGCATATACGAAAGTTATAAGCCTGTATTTTCTTATCTCCTGTGCCTGCAGGTACAGGGCGATCATTGCTAATACCCCAAAGTAATCCACTGGAAGGATCTCCCGGAATTTTATAAGGGCTTACTCCATCAGGAAACTGGTGGTATCCTGATTGTTTGTGATATTCAGCCAACAAATAACCATCTACTGTTTCGTTGTATTGCTTGTTGTCTTCGCGCCCTACGGTGTAAGACACACCGCTCATACCCAACAGATCGCCTTCATAAGTGCAGTCAATAAATTCTTTTGCACTTATTTCTACAGATGGGGATTTTGCTTTGGACGGATCTTTAACCAGGATAGATTGAATCGTTTTCCCTGACTTGTTCAGCTTAAATATTTGCTGTTGATACAGCACTTTTATTTTCCCGCTTTTGATATACCTCTGTAAGACTTCCATGGCTACATGAGGCTCAAAAGTCCATTGTTCTTCCACACCGTATTTTTTACCAATATCATTATAGAACTTGCGCGATAAGCCGGTAATGGCCTGTTTGTTTCCAATGTCCGTTTGCCCCAGGCCACCTGTGGTCATTCCACCTAACATTTTCCCCGGCTCAATAAGGATGACTGTTTTGCCACATTTTTCTGCTGCATAAGCTGCTATTACTCCTGCTGCTGTACCACCGTAAACACAAACATCTACTGTATATTTGGGGGGTGTATCTGTTTGTGCCTGAGCATGGCAAACAGTGTTCAACAGAAGAATAATTCCTACAATATTTATAAATCTATAGTTCGAAATTAAAATACACTTATTAAACATATAGCGCATATTTCCTCAGTATTTAATACAAATAAATTTCATTATTTTTTGAAACTATAAATGATCATACCTTACTTTTCAAGTTTTAATATAACCGGATCCATTAAAACTAATTTTTCATTAACTTTTATTGCGCTATTGTTCTTTTCATTTCGAAGAGATGACCATTCCCCAGCACTATTTAAAAGTTGAATCCGGGAATTACTCCATTCAGAAGAAAGTTCCAAAGAGAATGAATTAAAAGGATCAGAACATAAACTAATAATCACCACAACAGCATAATCATTTGATATAGAACGGTTAAATATACAAAAAACATTAGGCAGTTCTTTAACATAAACCGGAAGGGATTCTTTACCCAACCATTCAATCGTTTGACGCATTATTTCTTTTTTCTTATAATTAATAACAGCAGATGAACTATTATTATCAAGATCAAATGCAGTTATTGCAACACGTCCACCAAGTTTATTCTCAAAACGGATCAGGCCCGGTATAACCGGCTTTTCTTCTCCGTCAAGAAAATCTGTCAAAATTTTAGCTCCTTCTAATGGTTTCAATTGAAAAAATTCACCTCCTTCTGTAGCAACAACGAATATGAGAAAATTATACATTATTTTACCTGTAATATTCTTGAAATCCGCGTCATTACGAATACCCTCATATAAAAATTGGGGTTGGTCTCCTGGCAGAACATTTGCGCCAATTAGATCGCCAAACCCTCTTTTGTACAGCAAATAAGCAGCATAACCATCAAGAAAGATACTACCACTCAGAAGTTTTAATATCGTATCATCACTCATTACCCCAACAGTACTGCCAGAAATCATTTTGACTCTTCCATTCATAGCTGTATGGGGTATGCCTAACCTTCCTGTGACATTTGCCCACGCATATCGCTTCTTGGAACCTTTTCCATAAGCGTTAACTATATGTTCAAATGGCTCATACATAATTTCACATCCATCTACGGAACAGTCTTTTACAGCACTTTTAAGGGCATTAAACCGGTTTATCTCACTCTTAAACATATTTACATAACCCAATTCTTCCAAAGGATTATCAGTATTTTGAACCGGATGGAACCTTGAGTCATCTAATCCATAAGCAAATGCCGCCATCATCAGGCTTTTTATTTTTGCGGCTGACATAAAAAACCGCGTATGGGGGAAAGTATCTGATTCATGGTATAATTCAAAATCAGGTGGTAATCTCTGGGAATTATATAAAGCATGAAAAATTATTTCAGGCAATCTTTCTGCATTATCATGGCCGTAATCCGTCCCATAGAGCCGGACAGCAGGGCGGGTTTTTCCTGCAAAAGCCCTCGTTACTGGCTCAGTAAAATCTCCATAAAAATCAGCACTTCCGGATTGTAACAAACAAATTCTTGTTTCCGGTGCAATTTTGTCAACATCTTTCCGGATAAAAGCGGCAAGTTCTGTGAGAGAATCGCAACATAATTCTGCCCATGCCCTACGTAGTCTTATGCTTTCCGGATTCACCTGACTAAATATGTTATATAGATCTTCCCGCGAATAATTATGTTGTTGACGCTTAGCGAACTCTGCAAGATGCAAGGGACAAAAACAGCCAAAGCCCGCATGCCCCAAAGTGTAATCATCCTCTATATTAATTAAGAAAGGGTGGGCAACAGATACAACCGTGCAGATATTACCACTAAATGTTTTTTTAAAATCCTGACCTAAAGGGCAAAAAGATATTTCAGAAACTTTACCATCTATGCCAGTAAGTTTCTGATAAGGTACGCCAGGCCCCTGCTTTATAGTAGCAGAGCACTCCCAACCTATTTCAATATCATAAGAGGATAGACTCTTTTTTACCTTTAGAATCAGCTCCCCGATATCCTGGAACACCTGGCGTTCAGGAAATCCCGAAAAACGAATAGTTTTCTCAGGACTTAATACCATAAAGCGCCGAAATCCATAGTTAGCTCTTAATTTAATTACAGCAGATAATGTTTCTTCGTAATGATTTTTAAAACTGATTGGGATAACAGGGTCAATCAAATCTTTGGAATCCGGAACAAATCTCTCAACCTTTGGAAATGCGAACAAATTATCTTTTACAAGAATAGAACCTGTTGCGGCAGCTACATTCATTATAAAATTCTTTCGTCTCATTATTTTTATAAGATTTATCCCAAAAATAGAATTAATTATATCCCGGGTTTTGTTCTAAATTCGGATTTAAGTCAACTTCTGACTGTGGAAATGGCCAAATGTATTGATTAGGTAACATCTTTAGCGTACCTGTTCCTGTTCCAGGCTCATTTACATTTTTTAGTACTGAATCAGCAATTCCCCATCTTTTAATATCAAACCAGCGATATCCTTCCCCAGCTAATTCAATCCGTCTTTCAAGCCGTATAGTTTTTCTCATTTCATCCGCTGACAAGCCTTGTACAACAGGAGGCATATTTGACCTTGCCCGTACTTTATTGATTGCAGCATACACAGTCGCATCCGGCCCAGCAGCCTCATTTTGAGCCTCTGCATACATTAATAAAACATCTGCATAGCGGAGATGTATAATATCATAATCATCCAAATCAGTTGCGCGTTGAAAATAGGTCATATTATCCTCAATAAATTTGTTCCACATAAGTCTCGTTTCGCTGAGAGAATAAGTATAGGTTACCCCATTAACTAAACGGGATTGGGTTGGATTAATCGTTTGAAGGAGGCGTGGATCCCTGTTTAAATAAGGGTGGCCAGGGTCAAAAAGCGGTGATTCATTTGTAGGAAGCCCATCACTGCACAGGTAAGCAGCCGCTAACTCTTGTCTTGGACTGGTAGTACCATAAACAATGTGGTCATTGCCGCCAGTATGCGATCTGTTTGGAAGTGCATAAACTGTTGAGAAGAGGATTTCATCAGGATTGGATTTTTGTGCCTTGGATAGAAAAAGATCACGATAATTGGGATATAAACTGCATAATCCGGAAGATATTACTTTGTTTGCCGCCTCTGCAGCTTCTTTCCATTTCCCGGTATACAAAAAGACTTTTGCTTTTAACGCATAAGCAGTATTTTTTACAATCCTTCCCGAATATTTGGTATTGGGAAGATTAGGAATTGCATCATCAATATCTCTTAATATGAAATTTATAACCTCTTCACTTGTACTTTTCTTTATTTTTGATCCTTCGATCGTTGGAGTTGTCTTATAAATTATCACTCCCCCATAAGTTTGCTGAAGGAAAAAATAAAACCATGCCCTGAGAAATTTAACTTCCGCAATTTCCTGATTCTTTAACGTTGCATTAATTTTATCTATCCTATCAATATTATCAAGAAAAAAATTGCAAGACCCAATACCTACATATATGTTATTATACCACTGAGATACCGGGCCACCAGTCGTTGGGCTTAATATCCCTAAAGAAATTTGATTATACTGGGTTTCCAGTTGAGTGAAATGACGGGCATTATCAGTAAGGTCTTCAAGCCTAAAGCGTGTTGCAAAAGGTTCCAGATATAACCGGCTATATACTCCCATTAACGCCGCAGTGGCATCTTGTTCAGTCTTCCAAAAAGTCTCGCTCGTAGCCTGATCAGTTGGGTTTTTTTCGAGAAAATCTTTATTACACCCGAAGAATGGCAGAGATAAAAAAATACTCACTAGTATTAATTTATATTTATTCATTATTCTATTCATCGTTCAGCAGTTTAAAGTTTATTTAATATTTAATTTTACACCAAAAGTGAAGGTCTTCACATTAGGATATGATCCTGCCTCCGTTTGGCCGCTATATTGAACATCCTCATCTCTTTCAGGATCGTTAGTCGTGTAGGGCGCATAAGTAAGCCAGTTATCAGCAGATACATACACTCTCATATTTTCAATACCGATTTTGCCGGTAATTTTAGCAGGTAGGGTATATCCCAATTGTATATTCTTCAGGCGGACATAAGAAGTGTTTTTTAGAAAGTATGAATTATCAGTACCTGATACCGGGTTATACGGCCATGCATAAAGGGCAGGCATTTTATTTGTAGGATTATCAGGAGTCCAGGCTTGTCTCCATTCCACCGTCGGTGGCGCCATTCTAAGGAATGGCCATTCTCCTCGCCTGGTTATATATTGCCTTGTCCCGGAAACTCCCTGGATAAAAACAGACAAATCCAAATTTCGCCAATTTACGCCTATATTCCCACCATAAATAAATTTAGGGTATCTGCCAGGAAGGATTACTCTATCACCTGCGGTAATTTTACCATCTTTGTTTTGATCTTTAAATTTAAGGTCTCCAGGTAGAGAATTATATTGCGGCGTTGGACCTGAACTAATTTCTTCCTTGGATTGATATATTCCAATCCATTCCAACATATAGAAAGCACCGTATTCATGTCCTACCTGGTTAGATTGTAAATCGTAGGAGGGGGTTACCAGCTTAGTAATTTTATTACGGTTATGAGAAAAATTCACATCAACAGAATAGCCTAATTCGTTTATTTTACCTCGATGCCCCATAGTAAACTCAAAACCTTTATTGTTTAAAGAACCATAATTGATAGTGGGCGCTGATAGCCCAACAGATGCGGGTATCTCGGCCTGGTTTAAAATGCCAGTGGTATTTTTATCGTATACATCAAAAACAAGAGAGAACAATCCTTGTCTTATATCCAGATCAATGCCTAAATCCTGGATAGTAGTAACTTCCCATTTCAGGTTCGGATCTGATAATCCAGATCTTATAACTCCTTGTTGAACACCTGTACCCTGCGCATAATTCGTAATTGCTAAGAGAGACTGGTAGGGATATGTGCCAATATTTTGATTGCCCAATTGGCCCCAGGATCCTCTTATTTTCAAGTTATCCAACCAATCGCTTGACTTTAAGAAATTTTCCTCAGATATCCTCCATCCTAAAGAAAATGAAGGAAATAATCCCCAGCGGTTATCCTTTTGGATTCTTGAGGTACCATCATATCTTGCGTTAGCCTCAAATAAATACTTCCCTTTGTAATTGTATCCCAATCTTCCAAAAAATGATTGGATCGCCCATTCTGATGAGGTTCCATCTAACGTTTGAACGGAAGGATCTCCCGCACTTATTTCAGTAAGATCGGGAAAACTGTAATTTATTCTTTTGGCATTAAGGCTTCTCACCTTATAATGTTCCTGGCTATATCCGGCCAACGCTGAAAGATTGTGGTACCCGGCTAACGTTTTGGTATAATGTAAAGTTGAATAGACCGAAGGCATAACAGACCTGGACCAATTATTTTCAACACCTTGTTGGGTAATAGACATGACCTTTGCAAAATTACCGGATTGAAAATAGTATTGATTTCCATCTGCCGGAACTCTTTGATGGATCATTTCAAAATTCTCATCATAAGCATAAGAACCTGTTATATTCCATAATAATTCGGGTAAAATTTTAATGTTCAGGTATCCATTAGCGGTAATCGAATGTTTTTCATTAAGCCTTGTACCACCTTCCCCATCTGTATCTGTCAATCTTATGGGATTACCTGTCACAAAAAATGGAGTACTTACGGATCCGCCTGACCATCTGCCATCAGGCAGGTGGGGGGATGTAGTTGGGTTCATATCATAAATCGTCTGCATCAAGCTGATTGAAGAGATTGCCGGCCCATGTCTTTTACCGACGAGTGCATTTATATTAGTGCCAAAGGTTATCCAATCTGCTATTTTGGTATCTAAATTAAATTGTGCGTTATACCGGCCGTAAGATTGACCTCTCACAATGGCATCCTGGTCATAATAACCAAGGTCTGTATAATATTTAGTTTTTTCATTACCTCCTGTAACACTTACGCTATGCCTCTGGCCCCAACCAGAATTAAATATTGCATCCCTCCAATCAAAATTAGGATATTGCGGATCGTTAGGAGCGGCATTTTTGTAGGCGTTAATTAGTGTATCAGCGAATTTTGTACCGGTACCTTGTCTATCTACTGTATAATTCCACATTTTCATATATTCTGCGGAATTAGTTATAAAATGAGGAACGAAAGTCGGGGTTTGAAAACCAGTACTACCATCATAACTAATTATACGCTTACCACTAATACCTTTTTTTGTAGTAACAAGAATAACCCCATTAGCAGCCCTTGCCCCATAAATAGAAGCAGAAGCAGCATCTTTTAAAATATCAATGGTTTCGATATTTCCAGGATCAAGATTATCTAACCCTGTCCATGATGGATAAGCAATACCATCAATAACTACTAATGGATTGCTTCCTGCTGAACTAAAAGTCCCCTGCCCACGAATTGCAATTTTAAGTTTTTCATTCCCCGGTTCGCCTGATTGCTGGATGATTTGTACACCTGATGCTCTTCCCTCAATCAAACTACTAACCGAATAACTCGGACGTTTAGTTAAATCCTCAGCTTTAATACTCGATACAGCACCTGTTAAATTTACCCTCTTCTGCGTGCCATATCCTATCACCACCACATCGCTCAATCCGGAGGCGGAGGCAATCAGACGTATGATAAAACTTGTCTGGTTCCCCACCGCTATTTCCTGTGTCTGATAGCCTATGAATGAGACAACGAGTACCGTATTATCTTGCACCGTTAATTTAAATCTCCCGGATGCATCAGTCGAAGTAGCGAGAGAAGTTCCCTTCGATTGAACCGTAGCGCCCGCCAAAGGCTGGTTGTCGGAAGCGGAAAGAATTGTTCCGGTAATTGTTTTAGATTGTGCTGTTGTTGTATATGGAACCATAAAAACGAGAAAGCACCCCAAAACTGAAACCATAAACTTAAAGCATCGTACAATTGGATAAATCATAATAATTAATTTAGGATTGATGTGAACTTGTTCATAATCGTTTAATCCTGGCCTTTTTATAATCCAAGCCTGGATAAAAAGTCTTTGGTATAAAATTGAAATCAAAACTAATTTATCAGAACCGCTGAAACCACTACTCTATTTTCAAAGTACAACAGTATTTTACCTTAAATTAGGATCAATGTATCTTATTTGTAAGGAAGCTGAAATTATTGTATTCCTCTGATGCCATAATAGTGGTAATCAAATACCTGTTGCAAGCAAGATCAATTGGAAAAGAAATTAATTTATTCAGGTGGATGGCCGATAATAAAAAAATTAAAGCGATTTATACAATACTTGAAGAACCATCACAGGAGAGGTGAAACGGTGGGAAGATAATCGCATCACCGATGAATTTCAGAAAAGGGATAATGACTGGAATACCGGCAAAGAAAAGGGATATTCAATGTCTGATATAAAAACGGAAGGTTATTCTACAAGGTATAGAATATGGAAATAATCAATTCTTTTTATTCATAGATGACCGGACTTTCTTAACAAAGGTTTCCGGAACACCGGCAAAGTTGGCTATCTCAGATACGGTAAACTTTCCTGTGTTGATAAGATTTTGAACAATTTGCTCTTTACCTTTTTCAATACCTTTTTCAATGCCTTCTTCGATACCTTCTACCCTTCCTTTTTCAATACCCTTTTCAAAGCCTTCTTTTCTTCCTTCTTTTCTTCCTTTTTCTATGTATATATCCAGTGTATTCATAACGTCTGTTTTTATTGGATCCGGTAACGAATTTAATATTTTTTCTTCCAACCTGCCTCTGCTGTATAAATAAATGATAAAACCTTTTGTTAATCCTTTTGGCCCTTCAGATGCCAGCACGAATAATTCTGCTGCATTCCGCTCTATCCACTCCTTTTCCTGACTGTGTTTCAAGGCTAAGAATGAGGCAGCAAGGAACTTGTTATTTAATGCTTCAATCTCGCCATCGCTTAACCTACCCAAGTCGTTGTAAATATACTCAAATGAAGGTAAAAATTGTTCCCATTCCTTGTCAAGGCCTTCAAAAAGATCAGCCAATGTTCGGTATTGCCATGTTGCTTTACCATGATAAAGTAATACAGGAATCACAATAGACAATGGTTCTTTGTTTTGTATCTGTTTTTGCAGGGCAGAGAATATATATCCACCAATTTGAACAGGCGTGTATTTATCCGGATGGCTTTTATGTTCTATCAGCAGGCTTACTTTTATGCTATATTTTCCATCCTTCAGTCCGCAGGAATAAATAATATCAGATAGAGTCTTCTTTAATTCATCGGATAAATAAGTACCCGGCAACTGTTCCAATTTTGTGAAATCCAATCGCTCTCTTACAAAATCCGGCAGGTAATTTTTAAAATACTCCACCGCTATTTCCTTGTTGGAAAGTATATTCCTGATAAAATCATCGTGCGATGGAAGATGCTCACTCATGTTGTAAAAATATGGCTTTAATCCATTCAACCGGCAAGTTATATTTGCCTCCGGATGGAATTGTATATTGTGACTACCTACCAATGCCGTTGGTCGGCGGTACATGCTACATGCGTGATCACTCAAACACCCAGCCCCTCCAAACTCTCTTCAACCGATTTCCCTTCATGCACAATCCCCATTAATACTTTTGTAATAAGCGCAGGGTTTTTATGTTGAATAATATTACGCCCATAAACGATTCCCGAAGCTCCCTGTTCCATTAATTGTTTGGTACGAACAATAATTTCTTCATCACTAGCTTTGCTTCCTCCTCTCACCAAAACAGGGGTCTCCCCGGCAATTTCAACTACGCGATGGTATTCATTAACATCTTCAGTTGGATCAGCTTTTATAACATCAGCGCCCAATTCAACCGCCTGCCTTACCAGAGGTAATATTTTTTTTATATCACCATCTACCATATAACCTCCCTTTTCATTATTAGGTCTGAATACCAAAGGTTCTATCATCAATGGCATGCTATAATAATCTGACTCCGGTTTTATCTTCAGGATATTATCTATACATTGTGCTGTTACTTCCGGAGCCCCAGGGATGCTAAAAAGATTAATGCACAGGCAAACGGCATCAGCCCTTACCGCTTGTAAAACAGGCTGGTCAATCATTTTACTAAAAGCGCTTGAGGGCAGAGATGTGCCATACACATTGGCCACGTCAGTCCGGAGTACAAGAGAGGGTTTCTGTTTTCCCAGAATTCTTTGTAAGTATTTAAGCTGGCCAATAGTCAATTGAACAGCATCGGGAACTGCATCTACAATTACATTTACTGCGGCTTGCACATCTTCAATCCCTTTTAAAAAAACAGCTTCGTTAAAAAAGCCGTGATCTATGGCAACATCAAAACATTTATTTGAAACAGGGTTGAACAGCCTGTTAAGCCGGTAGGTTTTCATTTCATTTATTTAATTTTTCACAATTACAGCCATTGGTGCTGCTTTTAGCCACGAATTACTCGAATTAGCACGAATAATTCGTGTCCATTTGTGTAATTCGTGGCAAGAATAGAACAACGGTTATTCAAAAACCTAATTTAAATAGCCTCTTATTCCCACATTGAATTGATCAGGGCAACCGTCTCATCAACTAATACCTGCCCACCGGATGGCCCGATGTAATTAGCCATTGCACTGTAGCCGCCACCTTCAAGAGCACGTGCTATCGGTAAATAGCCACCGGAATCGCAGGCAAATTGAATAAGAAAAGTTTGCTTCGCTTTACTTCTGCCCGTAATGGCAAATCCATAATCCACAAACAACTCAAACGGATTAGTAGCGAAGGCCACTTCGCCAATCCGGATTACATGAAGCTCCATGTTATAAATGGTATCCTTGTCCTGATCCTGGTATTGCTTTAAAACCAATTCCATCGGCTTTAGCCAGCCAAAATCAGAAGTCTTACTATCCCACGGGCCAAATTCTTTTGTTTTTTCGTTCTCTTTTATTTCACTAAGAAACCGGTTCCATGCAGTACCGGAAGACTGCGGATCTTCAGGCTCACGGGATCTGATTTCATTAACCATCTTAAGCGCCGTCTCATACTCATCTCTGCTAACTCTTCTCGTAGGAAGATCAATATCTTTAACAACATGATTAAAAACAACTTTTGTTTGAATGTTGTTTTGCGCATCGGTATGGGCTTCATCAACCACTCTTGCTAATCTTTTAGCTATTTCCACAATACCAGGCACATCCCACATATTGGGTTCGCCGGCTCTATAGGCCGCACTCAAATCGCGTGGGGATATATCGCCCGCTGCACTACATTGAGCAAGCACAAAAACATCTTCAGAAAATCTTGCTTTAACCTGTTTTCTTACTTCGCTCCAGTAATCGGCAGAAACATAATATTTGGCTTCGGTTACCTGCGCAGGGCAAGCTACATTTATAATGACCCCTGTAAGTTTTTTATTTAGATCCCAGCAAAAAAGCATATCCACTCCGGGATCGGCAGGGCCTTCTATACCAATAAAATCTGCTCTGCTGGTATCGCCATACATTTCTGCAGTACCATCTGCGAATAAAACCCTCCTGTTGTGGCCAACTACTGCATAGCCATAAGAATTACTTATTCCGGCAGGTTTACGATCATTCCAGGCCGACACCACTACTTTAACCAATTGGCCTAATAACATTTTCCCGTAATCGCTTTCCACATCCGGATAGGGAGCGGAATGCGTATGGGTGGCATTTAAAAAAAGTTTTCTCGTATCAAAGTCAGGTATATGATCTTTTACTAAATCTTTTAAGGCATCCTGCAAAGGTCTCAGAGTATAAATTAAATCCATTGATATCATGATAGCCTGTTCTTTTTGGCCATTCTCATTTACAGCTTCAATAGCAAAAGCCGTAACCTTCAATGGACTTTGTACATATTCTGAGATCCGCTCGTAGTATTGACCGAACAAGGATACAGGCCCTTCCGGTGTGATATCTTCAATAGCCCATCCTATACTCAGGCCTTCGTTTTTTAAGTCATTCAAAGTATTCATTTTATATTTTTTTATGGTCGCATTTCAAATTGTTACGTTGCCGTACTGCTTAGCCCCATCCCAACCCTTCCCCGAAAGGGAAAGACACGCTCTAAAAGTCGGCTGCGGCGCCCTGATTTGTGTCTTCACGAACCGGCGATAATTATTTATATCCAAATTCTTTTTCTACCTCACTTATAGCCTCTTCGATAATATCCATACCTATAGTTGCATATTTCTCATCCATTATTAGCGGCGGTGACATGCGAAGAATGTGCCCGGCAGGAATCCATGCTAATCCTTTTCTGAAAGCTTTCTGGTAAACCAGTTTACCTGCTTCTTCAAAAGGCTCTTTAGTTTTTTTATCTTTTACTAATTCTATTCCTAACAGAAAACCTTTACCTTTTACATCGCCGATGATAGGATGCTGCTCTTTCATTTTTTCCATTCGCTTCATAAAAAATGCTCCTACCGTACGCACATTTTCCAGGATATTTTCTTCTTCAATAACTTCTATGGAAGCCAATGCTGCCGCACAGGCCATTGGATTTCCGCCATAGCTGGATGATGCTGAAATTTTCTCCAGGGCTTCTCCGTTCTCTTCACTAACTACCATTGCAGTAACAGGGAAACCATTTCCAAATGATTTTCCAAAAGTTACAACATCAGGGATCACATTCCAATGGTTTAGCGTAAGCCACTCTCCTGTGCGCCCCATCCCGGCCAACACCTCATCATCATACAGTAGAATGTTATGCTTTTCGCAAAGCTTTTTCAATTTTGGGAAAAAGTCTTCCGGCGGAAAGATGCTCCCTGCCCACCCTTGCGCAGGCTCTAACACAAACGCAGCTACATTCCCTACCGTTCCTTCTATCAAAAACTGTTCATAGAATTTTATATAAGCATCTGTATCAATAGCGCCATCAGCCTTGGCCCATAACGGCCGGTAAGGATCAGGGCGCGGCACCATATAAAAACCTGCCGCTCTCGAAGGGCCATAACTTAATGTTTCACTTCTATGCATTTGCGCGCAACTTACTGCTCCTAAAGTTTTACCATGAAAATCACGATAAGCTGAGATAAACTCATGCTTATGCGTAATAGCGCGTGCAGCCCGTATGGCAGCCTCCACAGCGGTTGTGCCGTCAGAATATAACTGAACTGCGTTCAGCTTGCCAGGTAAAACAGAAGCCATTTTTTCCATCAATTTTTCTTTAACGGGCGTCGTAAAGTCATGCACATTCATCATTTTTTTTGCCCAATAAGAAATAGCCTCTGATACTTTTGGATGACAATGGCCGAGGGAAGCCACGTAAATCCCGGAAGAAAAATCAAGATATTTATTGCCATCTACATCTGTTAAGGTTATACCTTTTCCCTCCTCAAAACAAACAGGGAATAATTTTACCTGCGAGCTAAGGCCCTTCATATATTTAGCCGTATTCGCATGCATTACTTTTGACTTCGGGCCTGGCGTTTCTGTGATTAAACAAGGAACGTTTAAAGCGCTTTCTTTCCACCAGTCTTTTTGTATTTCATTTAAATTATTCATAATAATTCTTTATAAATTTTCACATTACTTGCTGTAGGCTTAAATTAATGATCTCATTTTTTTCTGCTCTCATTTGTTCTGTCATCCCCGCCCAGGTACTGGTTTCTTTAAAAATGTCAAAACAATACAAATTGTTCCTGCCCGCGATTGCAGCATATTTTAATGAGGTCTCTGAGTCTTCACCATCCAGGATGGCAGAAAGGAAAGCTGCTGCAGAAGTATCGCCGGCGCCGGAAGCGTTTTTAATTTTAGCATCATCAACAGGATATGCTTTGCACCAAAGCGAACAATAATTCCAGCTTTGTTCAGATAAATTAAAGCCGGGTTTTTTATTTAATGAAGAAACATTTCCTGTAAATAAATAAGCGCCCAAATGTCCTGATTTTATTAAGACAATTTTAGCCCCACTATCAATGATGCGCTTGCCTACTTCCTGTATAAGATTTAATGGAACCTGGTCAATGATATCAATATGATCAGAAAAAGACTGGATCCGTGCATATTCATCAGGCATCATTATTTGAAGCGCTTCTTCAAGGCTGGGAACGAAAATATCCGTAAACGGCAATACGCGCTGTAAAATTTTTGGCCAGTCAATTTTGCCTGATTCACTCTCAGGATCAGGCAAACTAAAATCCAGGGAAGTAACCACATTCATACTTTGAATTTTATAAAGCATGTCAAGAAGTTGTTCTCCATCATTTAGATAAAAATGTGGTAGAAGAGGCGGGTACCCAAAATGGAATAACCTGCTCTCAGCGACTGCATCAAAATCAATATGGCTTATATCAAAAACCCGGCTGCAACCAGGAGACTCAAGAAAGATCCTATCAACACCGGGAGGGGCGATAACCAATCCGAATGCTGTATCCTGTCCTTTAATTGTTTTTATCCCTTCGGAAAGATTTTGCTTATCCAACCATTCCCTGGCAATTTTGCCTATAAAATCATTTCCGATTATCCCGTTCAAAAAAACGGTTTTGGAAAATTTTTTCATCGCCATCCCGGTATTGGCCACTATTCCACCAAGCGTGGCATTGAGCCCATTGATCTCTATTAATTTTCCCGGCCTTAAAACTTCAGATATATCTGCATGAACTTCATTCCTCTTAAATCCCGGAATTAAATCAACACAAAAATATCCGGCAATGGTAGCGTCATATTTTTTCATCAACTCTCTTATATTAATTTTATATTTTTCAAATAACAGAAATCAGATATAGCCTGTACATGATTTCCATAAGCTATAATGTAATGCTGGCCGGATATTTTTTGTGCAAAGTCTTCAACAGAAGAATACAGGAATATTTCAAGGCTTGGCAACTGTGGAGCCGGATGATCCCAGCCCGCTTCTTCCCATGATCTTAGCTTACCCTCGCCGGTACAAATGTGCATAGTATATTGGTCACCGGTATTTGATAACCTCGCGATCGTTACTCTGCCGGTTTTTATTTCAGAAATATTTAAAAGCCCGCCACTGATGCCGCCAAAAGCCGCTCTTGTAACTTTTACTTTTCCATTAACTATTTCTGCAGGCACGAAATCGGGCACACCCATAAGTACACTTTTGTCGAAGAATTCATAAAACTCCAAATAGGCAGCGCATTGGCCAGTTAGTTGTTTAACTATCAATTGGGTAACTGCTCCCATTGCATCATTTTCGGGGATAGTGCACCACTTCATTTCGTTAGAAAGAAGCATAAAAATCAGGGCGGGAGGGAAACTCAATATCTTTTTCATCCCATCAACATCCTTTAATGATATGGCATCAAAATTATTTTCGGTTGAAATTTTCTTAACAGCGAGATAATACTTTATTCCCTCTTTAAGAAAATCATCCTCAACAGGTTTTGCAAAATCCCATTCCTGTTTTATTTTTTCTAATACTTCCAGTACTTCATTATCCTCAATATGATCACTCAATTGAACCATCTCGAGCATTTCAAAAAATTCGACCTCAATGCCAATTTTAGATTTTAAGGATATCCCTTCATAAAGTGTATTGTAAAGTTTCATGTCACGAAAACCCATCATCCCCACCTTTTTATTTTCGAGAGACCTTGCAGCGGATGCCGCTACAGCAAAGCTTTTGATCTTGTCTAATGGAGATGGCCTGCCAATGGTGTTATAGATGTATCTAAACTTGTAACCAAGATCTTCAAATACTTTTCGCAGCGCAGTTGTACCCGCCTGGGCAGCAGCCGTAACAATATGGCCGTTTTCCATATCACCGGCTAAGCCCCATAATATCATAGGCTTGCTCTTAAACTCAGTGGTAACAGCAATTACAGCGTGCGATGGGATCCAGCCTGCAAGGCAAATGATAAGAAAATCAAAATCATCTTTTTTTAAATCCTCTATTGCCCGTTTGACATCGTTACCTTTCGGATCATCAGTAACTGTACCAGTCGTTACTATTTTAATTCCCAGCGATTTCACTTCATTAAGAGCAATTAAACATTTATCGTCTATTAATTTTTTCGGCGAATTAATTTCCCCAAAACCAACAAATCCTGCTTTTATTAACTTGCTATCCATTTATTATTATTTTATTTGAAACAATTCTTTTTGTCGCCCCATCCCAACCCCCGCCTGAACAGTACAGTCGGGCAGGCTTCCCCAGGGGGAAGGACACACTTTACTGCACTGGCAACCTACTTTGTGTATTCAATTTTTGTTGCATATCCAGAGCAAAATAATCCGGTAGCTATCGGATCCAATGGCCTTATTCACTTTAATCTTTCCCGCCAAAATTCTCCTATGCGTTCCAGGCTTAACCCCTTGGTTTCAGGAACCATTTTCCAGGAAAAAATGGCGCAGGTAATGCAAAGCGCCGCAAAAATTAAATACACACCCGCAGTACTACTAAAATGAATACTGAACCAATCGGTAAGCATAGGAAAGAATTGAGCGGTAATGAATGACGAGAAAAACAGAAAAAAACAAACCAATGCCAATGCCTTGCCACGTATTTTGTTAGGAAATATTTCTGAAACAATGATCCAGCTTAGAGGTGCAAAACCCAGTGTAAACGCACCTGTACCAATGAGCATAGGGACCAATGTAAATAAAGGTGGCCAATGCTGATGTAAGTTGATAGCCATAATGATATGGCCCAATGCCATAAACAAAATACTTGTAATCAACAGGCCTCTCCGGCTAAAACGCTTAATTAAGCCAAAAGCGATCACAGTGCAAATGAAAATAAACAGGTAAACCGGAATAGAAGTCAATATAGCGTTTGAGCCAATGCTAATTCCCGCATCAGCCAGGATAGTCGGAGCATAGAGTAACATCATATTCACTCCATTGATCTGGGAAAATATCATTAAAACAATACCTATAAACAACGCGATCTTAATCCCTGGCTGAAATAACTCTCTAAATGCACCTGTTTCCTGATTAAGCTCTTTCTTAATTTCCTTTAATTCATTTTCCGCTATTACCTTACCATTAATCTTTGTAAGAATGTCAAGTGCATCATCTGACCTGCCCTTAGAAGCGAGCCATCTTGGGCTTTCGGGAATAAATAGTAATCCTATCAATAAAAAAGCGGTAGGAATAATTGCAGAGCCAAACATCCACCGCCAACCCCAGCCATCAAAAGATAAAAAATACCCCGCAATTACTGCCAGGTTAATTCCAATCACATTGGACAGTTGATTTACATTTACTAAACTGCCTCTCTTTTCCGGCGGAGATAATTCTGCAATATAAATAGGCGACGATATCATTGCGAGGCCAATACCTATACCGCCCACGAAACGCCAAAAAGCAAAATCCCAAATTGAAAATGCAAACGCACTACCAACAGCAGAAATCATAAAACAGAAACTGGCGATCATCATAGTCTTTCGCCTCCCCAGACGTTCTGTGAACCAAAAGCCAAATAAAGGCCCGGCAATAGACCCAAGAATTGCACTGCTTACCGCCAATCCTTTCATTGCAGGAGAAAGTTGAAAATATTCGCTGAGATAAGGAAGCGCCCCTGCAATTATTACCAGATCGTAACCAAACAAAAATCCTCCAACAGAAGCAACAAGAGTAATTTTAAAAATGTACGAACCGCTTCTTTTTGGACTTTGATTTACCAGCATATTTCTTTTTTAAAAATTGTTTCCTGAATTTTAATGATTCAGCGGTGCATTTCAAATTTCGCATTGCCGTGCTTGTGGACGGTGAGGACACCGCCCCACGGCGGGCTGCCCCGGTTGGTGTCCTCACCAACCGGCAAAAATTCGAAATGTCCTGCGTTCAGCAGGCTCCTTTTCACAAAAGTATTTATGAATATCTTTACAATATACCACTACGCTTTCCATTTATAACACTATCTATTCATGAGACGAAATATTGTCTTTATAACTATTAATTTTATAGGCATTAAAATATAAGTTATGCAGCCAAAACTTGAAAAGATACCTTTTAATCATTTATCGTCCATTACCGTAAAGAGAGAAATAACGCCTTATATGGATTATCCATGGCATTATCATCCGGAATTTGAGATCATTTTTGTTGAAAAAAGTTATGGAATCCGGTTCATGGGCAGCCACATCGGGAATTTTTCTGATGGAGATTTGATGTTCATTAGCTCTGATCTGCCACATGTATGGAAGAACGACAGGGATTTTTACCAGGGTAACAAAGATCTCTTTGTAGATGTATATGTGATCCACTTTCGTAAAGATGCATTCAATGAGGGATTTTTTGATTTACCGGAATTTACCCAAATCAGAAAGCTGTTTTTATCAGGGCAACAAGGCCTCTTAGTACGTGAGGGAGAAGATCATAAGAAAATATCATCATTAGTAAAACAGGTCGTTTCATCTTCGGGAATTGACCGGTTAATTTTATTTTTAAAGACACTGGATGCCTTTGCTAATACAAAGGAATACGACCTTCTTTCAATGATCGGCTATGAAAATTCTGTTGACCTTGCGGATGCGGAAAGGATAAATACAGTGATGAACTTTGTAATGACCAATTACTCTGAAGATATTAAAATATCAAAGATCGCTAAATTGATCAGCCTCACCGAAGCATCATTTTGCAGGTATTTTAAATCCAAAACTCACAAAACGTTTTCACAATTCCTCAATGAAGTCAGGATCCTCAATGCCTGTAAATTATTAGTGGACAACAATATGACCATCACTCAAATTTGCTATAATACCGGGTATAATAATATTTCACATTTTAACCGGCAGTTTAAACTGATAACCGGGTTAACCGCGAAAGAGTATGCAAAAAAATACCTGAGCGAATCTTTTTAGTTTATCGGCTATACGATTTTATGTATATAACGTATAAAATTGGGACGGACTAAAGTCCATCCTTACAAAATGGAATCGAGCCTACGGCTCTACAAAAGGCAAGTTCCATAGGAACGGCCGATTTTGTAGCCCGTTGCATTCAAATCGCACTTAATACGATGACTCCTTATGTTGCTAAAAACGCTCTACCTTAAATGCGCTAATACCAATAGGCGCATTTTTCTTTTCAATGATATCACTGATAATAAGCCCTGCAGCAGCTCCCTGGGAAATGCCAAGCATAGCATTGCCGCCGGATACTAAAACATTATCAAACTTTTTTACTTCACCAATATAAGGAAGTCCATCAGGCGTTACCGGGCGCAAGCCTGTCCATATTTTATCTTTAGGAGGAAATTCAATTTGTAATCCGGGATAAAATAATTTTACTGACTTATAAATTCCCTCCATTCTTTTTATTAAAACTTTATTATTGATGCCGCTAAATTCCATCGTGCCGCCAATCCGTAATTGATGCTTCCATGGAGTAATGGCACAACGCCCATCCACCAATATGGCCGGATACCGGATATTTTTTTCTACGTGATCGTAAGTATAGCTATAACCCTTACCGCCTTCTAACAGCAAAGTGATCCCAAGCATTTTCGCTAATTGCGGCAACCAGCTTCCTGCGCTCAAGACAATCTTATCTCCTGTGATGGTTCCTTTATCTGTAATTACGCCATCAATCGTTTGATTATTCTTTCTAAATCCGTTAACCGTTGTATTAAGCTGAAAAACGACGCCATTTTTTTCCAGGTAATTTTTCATTGCAATCATAAACTTACCGGGATGAATATGCGCATCATCTTTAAACAATACGGCGCCGTAAATATTGAGTTCTACATCAGGCTCTCTTTTTTGTAATTCGTCCCGATTAAGAATTTCAATATTTAAATTTAATTTTTGGGCTGCTTCTGCTACTTTGAGTTCATCTTCAAAAGTTTTCTGCTGCTGGCACATCATCATACAGCCTATTTCTTCCATGTCAAAAACATCGCCTATATCTTCTCTTATTTCATCCATAAGCTTTCGGCTCAGGTTAAGAAGTTCACTTAAATATGGTGCATTTTTTTCGACGGTCTTTTGATTGCTGTTTTTATAGAATTTAAATGCCCATTGTAGGAAAGACATGTTCAGCCTGGGTTTTATATAAAACGGGCTGGTGCTGCTGAGCATATATTTTAATCCTTCGGAAATAATACCGGGCGAAGCCAATGGCACAAAATGGCTTGGCGATAAGAACCCCATGTTGCCAAAGGAACAGTTATTGGAAATGCCGCCGCTGTCTATAACTGTAATTTCAAAATTTCTTTTTTGTAAATAATAAGCAGCGCAAAGACCATTAATGCCTCCACCAACAATGATAATTTTTTTCATTTAAAAATTATTGGAAACGTAAGAAATTAATCAGGCTATAACTCAAATAATAACGAAAAAATAAACAATAATTGATCGCAACTTCAAAGCTATCCGATGACCTGGTTTTTTTAGCCGTTGTCACCGGTTGGTGAGGACACCAACCGGGGCGCTCCGTCGTGGGCGGTGTCCTCACCGCCCACAAGAAATACACCCTTTGAACCCAACTCCAAGATTATCCGATGACCTGGTTCTTTAGCAGGTCTTCAAATTCATCTCTTTTTCTTATCAGCGACGGCTTTCCTTCTTTTACCAATACCTCAGCCGGTTTCAACCGCGAATTAAAATTGGAAGACATCTCAAAGCCATACGCACCGGCATTATAAAAAACAAGATAATCTCCTTCTCTTATTTCATTTATTTTTCTGTCGGTAGCAAAGGTATCTGTTTCACAAATATTGCCAACGACAGTATAAATTTTTTGAGGCGTATTTTCATTACTTATGTTTTCGATCCGGTGATAAGAGTTATAAAACATGGGTCGTATCAAATGATTGAAACCACTGTTGACTCCTGCAAAAACTGTTGAAGTAGTTTCTTTCAAAACATTTACCTGTGTAATAAAATAACCGGCAGCGCTTACAAGAAATTTGCCAGGCTCAAACCATATTTGTAAAGGTTTATTACCCGGGTTAGGATGGTTGGTAAAAGCTTCTTTCACCTTTTGAGCAAGCAGGTTAATATCCGTTTCCGTATCACCTTCCTTATACGGAACTTTAAAGCCTCCCCCCAGATCAATAAATTCCAATTCTTTAAAATGAGGAATGATGTCGAATAACTTTTCAATTCCTTGTACAAAGATATTTACGTCACCAATCTCGCTTCCGGTATGAATGTGCAATCCCCGTATAAATAAATTGTTTTCCTCGACACAAACCAATACTTTTTCAAGCTGGTCAACAGGAATTCCGAATTTACTCTTATCATGCCCGGTTGAAATTTTGAGATTGCCTCCGGCCATTATGTTAGGGCGCAACCGGACTCCAATCGGGTAGGAATGGCCATATTTTTTGCCAAATTTTTCAAGGTTGGAAATGCTGTCAATATTAATATGAACACCTAAATTTTTAGCTTCTTCTATTTCACTGAAGGCTATGCTGTTGGATGTATATAAAATTTGCTGAGGCGTAAAGCCTGCATGAAGGGCCAATCTTACTTCATTGATAGAACTGCAATCCACATTAGCGCCTAATGATTTTATGTATCGCAGAATATTAATGTTGGTTAATGCTTTTGATGCATAAAAAATTACAACATCCTGCCGGGCAAATGCTTCTTTTAATTTGTTGTATTGTTCTGCAATTTTCTCTGTGTGATAAACATAAACAGGGGTTCCAAATTCATCGGCGATAGCAGCGAGTTGTTGATGCGATAAAAACTCAGGCATTTTAAGTGAAATAACAGGTAATATAAATAATTACAGATTGGTGAAAAATATAAAGACAAACAAAGTATTACTTACAGGAAAAAACTACAGAAATAATTAAGTTTTTTCTGCAACAACATCTTTTTGATCTTCCGCCTCCTCAGGCACGCCCGGGGCATTTTCTTTTTGATCTTCCGTTTCTTCCGGCTGCACTGTATTATTCACCTCAGTTTGATCTCTTTCTATTTTTGTCGCTTCAATGATTTCCTGGTTTAGTATCTCCTTTATTTTAGGAAGATCAGTGGCTGAATTGATACCAAAATAATCCATAAAATTTTTTGAGGTAACATATACCAAAGGCTTGCCCACCGCATCTTCTCTTCTACCGGAAATAACAATAAGTTCTTTCTCCAGGAGCTTTTGTACCGCATAGTCGCAATTTACGCCACGTATTAATTCGATCTCTGATTTGGTTACAGGTTGTTTATAAGCAATGATGGAAAGGGTTTCAATACTGGCAACCGATAGCTTTTTAAGGAACCTGTCGCCATTAAGCTGTGCAATCGTTTTATGATATTCCGGCTTGGTGAGGAACTGCCATCCTCCACCGCTCTCAACTAATCCGAAAGCATAAAATTCAGATTGATATTTTTCAGCAATAGCGCTTATTGCTACTTCTACCTGCTCCGGCGTGGAACGGTCTTCAATAAATGCCAAAGCATTGTTTAATAATTCAACGATTTCAGCAACTGCCAAAGGTTTTTCACTGGCAAATATCAAAGCTTCAATATGGGGAATTATAACTGATAGTTCCATATACCAACTCCCTTATAGGATTAGGATTTTATCCCTGCAATGCTGCTGCGCCACTTACAATTTCTGTAAGCTCGGTAGTAATGGCTGCCTGCCTTGCACGATTGTAACTAATTTTCAATGCTTTTAAAAGCTCGTTCGCATTTTCTGTTGCCTTATCCATTGCCGTCATGCGCGCGCCATGCTCACTTGCATGAGCATCAAGAATGGCTTTATACAATTGGATGTTCAGGATCTTTGGCATTAGCTCCTGCAACAAAACCGTTTTATCCGGTTCAAAAATAAAATCAACCTTTGCCTTTTCTTTCGCACTTTCAGCTTTTTTAACCGGTAAAAAAGATTCAGCTATAAATTTTTGTGTCGCAGCATTTTTAAATTCGCTATATACAATATCCACTGCATCTATTTCTCCCTTTGCAAAGGCATCTAAGGCATATTTAGCAGCCGCTGCTATATTCTCAAAATCAAGATCACTAAAAATATTCCAGTACCGATCAACTACTTTGAATTTATTTTTGGAAAAATGTTCATATCCTTTTTTCCCTAAAGGAAGTATCTCTACATTTCCCTTAGCAAACTGAGCGGCATATTTTTCAGTAATATTTAGTTTAGCTAATTTGATCAGGTTACTATTGTAACCGCCACATAATCCTCTATCGCTGGTAATTACTATGATCAGCACTTTTTCTATAGGCCTCTCTTTTGCAAGGGCCAGGTCAATATCTCCTTCAGCGCTCCCTACAATATTACCGAGCATTTCCTGTAGCTTCCGTGCATAGGGCCTCATTTGAATGATGGCATCCTGGGCTCTTCTTAGCTTAGCTGCACTCACCATTTTCATAGCTTTGGTGATCTGCTGTGTGCTCTGAACACTTTTTATACGGTTTCTTACTTCTTTTAACGCGCCGCTCATAATTTTCCCATTTATGGGCTGCAAAGGTAAGTGAATGTATGTATAAAACCATGTATGTTTTTTATAAAAAACCTATGGTTTCTATCTTCAAAAATAAAGGCTGTGTGCGTTAAATTCCGTGCATTTAGAGAACTTGCTATGACCGGTATAACCCTAAAATCTATGAGCTGATGAATATCATTTTTTACTTTCTATGCCACAGTGTACTTTTGCAAAGCAAATCAATCTCAAAAGTTGAGACAGGTATCAGCCTTTTTTATTCTAATTGCCTTTTTGGGGCAAACATTCAGTAAGAATCTTATTGAGGCAGATTACTATTTTTTCAGCACCTCTTCTTATGCTAAAAATTGTGAAAATAAGGCAAAGCCACAGATGCATTGTAATGGTAAATGCCAGATGATGAAAAAAATAAAGCAGGAGGAAAAGAAAGATGCTCAATCACCTGAACGCAGCAATCAAAACAAGAACGAAATCCCGCTATCGTCAAGATCTTTTTATACTACCGTACCACCGGTTCCGGTTCAGAAAGTTGATAATTACTTTAGTATCCTTCCTGTTAGCAGAGAAATAAAAATGCCGCGTTCGGTTTTCCATCCGCCAACGCTCAGCCATCTCTCACTAACCCTGTAAAGTTATCAGGGAAATTTCTTTTATTAAACATCCGACTACAGTCCCTCACGGGATTTGTATAACCGTATTCCATTTGAGGTAAATGAAAAGGGGTTATGATCCTTCTTAATGCTGCTCATGCATTCACGGTTCTATTAACTTGTAAATAATAATGATGAAAAATATTCTCTTTTTTATTTTGCTACTATTGAATATTTCAGTTGCAGCACAAAAGAATGCAAGCCTTCTGGTTATTGACAATAATTCCAAGGAACCACTGGCAAATGCCTCTGTAAAAAATATAAAAACCAATACTATAGCTGCTACCGATGATGCAGGTAAAATAAACCTGGAGATAAATGGCAAAACAGATGTTAGAATAACCTGTGTTGGTTACACTGCCAAAACTTTTACAATACAGGGAGGCCGTAATATATTAAGTTTAATCGCTGACAACAATACCCTGCAGGAAGTAGTAATCAGCGCCAACCGTACTGCTCAAAAACGCAGAGAAGCCCCGGTGGCCATTACTACTATTAGCAAGCAAACCATTGATGACACAAAGGCACAAAGGATTGATAATTTGTTGAACAAGGTGAGCGGTGTATTTATGGTTAACCTAGGTAATGAACAACACGAAATGAGTATTCGCCAACCTATGACTACAAAGAGCCTTTTCCTTTATATGGAAGATGGCATTCCTATTCGTACAACAGGCGTCTACAATCATAATGCACTGCTGGAAATGAACTTGCCGGCTGCTAAAAGTATTGAAGTTATAAAAGGTCCGTCGTCTGCGTTATATGGCGCTGAAGCCATTGGCGGAGCAGTAAACATTATCACGCAAAGTGCACCTGCATTTACAGCAGGTAATGTAAGTGTGCAACTGAATGATAAAGGATACAAGCGTGCCGATGCACAGGTGGGCACCACCTTAGGCAAATGGGGTATTCTGGCAAGCGGCTACTATGCCAACAAAACTAACGGCCCTATTGAGCATAGCGACTTTCATAAAACGGCAATAACGCTACGCACCGATTACAAAGCCGGCAATAAAACCACCTGGACAAATACATTTTCCCTGATTGATTATTATAGCGACATGTCCGGCTCAATAGACAGTATCAAATTTGCAAAAAAGGATTACAGTTCGTTACAGACATTTACTTACCGCGCTGTGAAAGCGTTGCGCATAAAATCAATACTTACACAGCAGTGGAATAACAACATCTCTACAAATGTTTCACTATTGTTCAGAAATAACTCGGTAAAGCAAAATCCATCTTATTCTATTTCGGGCACAACAAATCCTTCGAAATTTAAAGGACAGATCAATGAGAATGCTTTTAAAACCTATGCCTTGTTTGTAACACACAGCCAAAAGCTAAACAGGCTCAAAAGTAAAATTATAGCCGGGGGCAGCATTGATTACAGCCCCCAGGATTATTATGCAAAATTCATTTCCATTAATAAAGACATTACCTCAGGAAAGTATGTGAGCTATAATGCGCCTGCCACTGATTCTTTTTTAAGTAAATACAAAACAGGCATTGTAAATATGGCCGGTTATATTGACTATGAATACAAACCCATAAAAGACCTGAAGATCGTGGCGGCTTTGCGTTATGATGCATTCCAGTATTATTTTATTAATAATTTGCCGACATCTACAAGTGTAAGTACCTCTTCAACTGTAAATACATTTGGCAGGTTTACACCTAAGATTGGCCTTACATATAATTATAAGTCAATTGGCGTATATGCCAACTACAGCCAGGGCTATGTGCCACCACAGTTGACTGAACTATACAGCAGCGTAAAAGAGGCGCCTTATTTATTACCGCAAACATTTACCAATTACGAAGTTGGCGGCTGGCTTTCTTTACAGAAAAATAAATTATACATGGATTGGAGTCTGTATAAATTAGTTGGCACCAACGAAATTATTTTAGTAAGGCAACCCGATAATTCTTATGTAAATCAAAATGCAGGCTCTACAAAACACATAGGTATTGAATACGGCATAAGCTATAAGCCAATTACAGATATTTCTATCCGTATAAGCGCAACCAATGCCAAACATACATTTATAGAAAATGTAGTGAAAGGAGTTAGTTATAATGGTAAAGAAATGAGTGGCGCACCAGCAATGACAGGCAATGCAGAAGTAACTTACAAGCCTTCCTTTGCAAAAGGATTACGCATATCGGCCGAATGGCAGCACCAGGGAAAATATTTTATGGACGACCTGGATAACTACAGCTACAAAGGCTTTGACGTTATTAATTTCAGGACAGGTTACCGGTTAAAAGGATTTGAACTCTGGGTAAATATGCTGAATGCAACTAACCTGTATTATTCAACTTTTTCGTCTAAAAGCGCCACCAGCAATGGCAACTCATCTTATTCATATAGCCTTGGCGATCCCAGAGAAATAACCATTGGATTGGCATATCACTTTGAAAAAAAATAAAAAAAAATCAACTTCAAATGAAAAATTTACTGATTATATCAATTGGTTGTTTATTGCTGACTCAATCGTGCACTAATAAACCAACCGAAGAAAACATCGTACAACTTTCTAACAGTGTACAGAAAGCTTCCTGCGTGCGCTTTGCCAGCGACGAACACGACAATCCTATTATAAGCTGGTGTGAAACAGACAAAGCGGAGAGAAAATTTTTCTACCTGTCTTTTTTTGAAAATGGAAAATTTGGTGCGCCTGTAAGCATTCCTATAGAGCAAAATACAGCCATACACGAAGAGGGAATGCCTAAAGTAGCCATTAAATCGGATGGAACTATTATAGCTGTGTATGAAACAGTATCGCCCACTCCTGAAAATGGTTGGGCTGGGTTTATCCATTATATCCAATCTTTTGATAAGGGTAAAAGCTGGACAAAGCCATTGTGTGTACATGCAGATACTTCCCAGGGAAAGTCACGTTCATTCGCAGATATAACCCGGCTAAGCAATGGAGAAATAGGCGCCTCATGGCTGGACGCTTCGCCTGGCAAAGATCGTGGGCGGCCAGTGAAATTTGCAAAGACCAATGGAAGAAACGGATTTGGAAATGAACGATTGGTAGATTCTTTTGCCTGTCAATGTTGCAGAACAGCCATCAGCAGTAATGATGGCAAAATCAATATTCTTTTCAGGGATATTATTTCAGATTCTGTGAGAGATATTTCTGTAAGCGCTTCTTCAGATAATGGCGATACATTCAGCAAGGCAGTTAGCTTTAGCAATGATGACTGGATTGTAAATGGCTGTCCTCACAATGGCCCTTCGGTAGCGAATGATAAAGAGAATGTGTATGCTGCCTGGTTTACCGGCTCGCAGAAGAAAGGAGTATATTATTGCGAATTAAATAATAACCAGGAAGTAGTTTTTAAAAAATTGATAAGTCCTAATGGAAAAAATATTCAACTATGCCTTACTCCCGATGGCTCAAGGGTTTTAGTCTATAATGAGATCCGTCGCCAGCCTGCCCGTCCGGCAGGCGGGGCAGATTCATTCTATAGCAGGATAGTGGTAAATAAAATTGAAGGGAAAAAAGTTTTAGAAGCCAGTATTACTTCACCAAAAGCACATGCAGGCTATCCGGTTATTCATGCAATGAAAAAGAACAACATTGCAGTAGCATGGACTGAAGATGGTAAAGTATTTTATAGTTTATTGAATACGCATGATATTTCAAATCCGATACAACAATCTGCAATAATGCCTATAACTATTGAAAATAAATTGTTGCATGTAAAATTAGATTATGAAAAAGACCCGGTTTGCGGAATGCCTTTAGGCCATGGAGCAAAAGATACTACCTCATACAATAAAAAAATTATTGGCTTCTGTAGTGATGGCTGCAAAGAAGAATTTTTAAAAAACCCAAAGCAATACGTATTAAAACTTGGCAAAGAGCTATAAAATAAACCGGCTGGTGAGATTCACCAGCCGGAAAACATTTAATATAAAACTTAATTTAAATGATCAGCATAGCATCGCCATAGCTGAAGAAGCGGTATTTATCTTTAATTGCTTTTTTATAAGCATCCATCATCAGATCATAACCGGCAAAGGCACAGGCCATAATTAAAAGGCTTGTCTTAGGTAAATGAAAATTAGTGATCAATGAATCAGCAATATTAAAGTTGTAAGGAGGATGAATAAAATGATTAGTCCATCCTTCTGAAGGTTTCAGTAATTTTTGTGCTGTAAAAGAAGTCTCCATTGCACGCATGGTAGTAGTTCCCACTGAACAGATTCTGTGACCGGTTTCTTTAGCTTTATTTACTATCCTACAAGCTTCCTCATCTATGCGATAATATTCAGCATCCATTTTATGCTTGCTAAGATCTTCCACTTCTATCGGACGAAAAGTGCCTAACCCTGTATGCAAAGTAACTTCAGCAAACTTAATTCCCTTTATCTCCAGGCGTTTAATTAATTCAGGGCTGAAATGAAGGCCTGCTGTAGGGGCAGCCACAGCTCCTTCATGCTTTGCATACACAGTCTGGTATCTTTCACGGTCTTCTTCATCCGGTTTGCGTTTGATGTATTTGGGCAAAGGAGTTTCTCCCATGAAATACAACATTTTCCTAAAGTCTTCTTCATTGCCATCCCAAAGGAAACGAATGGTACGGCCACGGCTGGTGGTGTTGTCAATTACTTCAGCTACCAATTCATCGTTATCACCAAAATACAATTTATTACCTACTCTTATTTTGCGGGCAGGATCTACAATTACATCCCAAAGGCGATTCTGCCGGTGCAATTCTCTTAAAAGAAATACTTCAATTTTAGCGCCCGTCTTTTCTTTACGGCCATACATGCGGGCAGGAAATACTTTTGTATTGTTTACCACAAATACATCTTTGTCATCGAAGTAGTCAAGGATATCTTTGAAATGCTTGTTTTCAATTTTTCCGGTGGCTCTTTCAATCACCATCATTCTGCTGTCTTCTCTTCGTTTGGTAGGGTTTTGTGCGATCAGGTTAAGGGGAAGGTCAAATTTAAATTGACTTAATTTCATGTACAATTATAATTTAAAAGTTAATTGCTACATAACATTTCCTGCTGTTGCAGGGATACGTGCCAATTTAAAAAGGGCCACTTATCATGTTACGGCATGATTTTTTTAAGGCTGCAAAGGTATAATTAAAAATTGGATTTCTAAATAGCTTATTTTTCTTTAAAATAGCTGCTTAAGGAAGAAATAATTACTGGTAATATTGGGGGGTTGAAATTTAGCTCTGCGAAAATGAATCCTATATTTGTCATCTCAACAATACACCGGAATCACTTTACAATGCTACCGATATTATTTTATAATTGATATGTTCAAATGATTTCCGGGAGGTGATAACCCATTTTTTTAGTTTTAATTATAAAAAGAATACTCCAATTTTGTGGCCGCTCAGAAAAATAAAGAATTATTATGAAGGGAAGTGTTCTATCCTCCAATAAACCGTTTCAGGCAGTATCTATTGTATTAGTGTTCATCTTGGGTATGTGGTTAACTACTATGTTATTTGGTTGCAATGAAAATCAAACTGCGGCGCCGGTAAAAGAAAAATCAGATAATAAAAATATTGCTATTGCTGATAGCAACTGGGTTGCACCTGCTGAAAGCGCCATTCCGTCCGGTGAAGCCGGAGATGAAATAAGATATGGCAAAGAACTCATTGCTCACACGTCTGTTTATTTAGGCCCCAAAGGGAAAGTAAGTTCTATATCTAATGGATTGAATTGTCAAAATTGCCATAATGAGGCCGGTACTAAACCGTACTGTTTAAATTTTTCGGCTGTGGCATCTACTTATCCACAGTTTAGGAATCGCTCCGGCACATTGGTTTCAATACCTGAAAGAATTAACGGGTGCTTTAACCGTAGCCTGAACGGGCAATCGCTGGACACGGCCAGTAAAGAAGTGAAAGCGATGGTAGCCTACATTAAATGGGTTGGAAATAAGGTACCTCAAGGCGTGAAGCCTGTTAACGCCGGTGTTGTTAAATTAAATTATTTGGATCGTGCAGCCGATCCTCAAAAAGGTAAGGTAGTCTATGCTACTTGCCAGGCTTGTCATGGTAAGGATGGACAAGGGCGTTTGAATGATAAGGGTACGGAATATATTTTTCCGCCTTTATGGGGGCCGCATAGCTATAACGATGGTGCAGGCCTCTACAGGTTAGGGAATTTTGCAGGCTTTGTAAAAAACAATATGCCTTTCGGCGCTACTTACAAACAACCGGTATTAAGCGATGAACAGGCATGGGATGTAGCAGCCTATGTAAATTCCCAACCACGGCCCCACAAGGATCAATCTAAAGATTATGTTCTTTCCGGCAAAAAACCTATTGACAGCCCTTACGGGCCATATAAAGATACTTTCAGCGAAAAGCAGCATAAATATGGGCCATACCCGCCTATTTTATTGGCACAAAGCGAAGGATCAAAAAAATAAATTAATACAGCAGGATTATATATTTTAAAAAATATTGAGCAGTCAAAAAATAAAACAATCAAAAAATAAAACATGAAAAAAGCCACTTTGCTCGTACTGGCATTCAGTACCATTTTTATGGCCATGCAGGCACAATCGCAATCAGTTAAAAAAACATTTACAGGGGCAGAGGCCACTTTGAAGCATTATAATGCATTGTATGTAATCAATACAAATGATGTAAAAAAAATCACGGGAACGCTCAGGAACATTAAAAATGCGTTGGAAGACCCACGCCTGAAAGGTAAACTGAACGTAGAGTTAATTGCCTTCAGCGACGGAGTGGCCTTGTATGAAAAAGAGGGCACTTTTGAACAAACACTTAAAGACCTGCAGGCAAAAGGAGTATTGCTTGCCCAATGCGAAAACACCATCAGGGAAAGGCATATTGATAAGGAAAAATTATTTCCATTTATATCTTATGTACCCAGTGGCAATGGAGAGATCATTATTCGTCATTACCAGGGATGGGCGGTCGTTCATCCTTAATTATCTATCTTCTCAAATACTGAAAAACTTTTAAATGAAATTTATTACAACCATAATCTTTACGTTCTTTTTTATCCTGATGTCCGTATGTACTGATGCGCAAGATCACCGTTATGATCCGCCATGGAATACCCCGCCTGAAAGCACATTGAATTTTACCATTCCCGGAATTGATAATGTACCCGATCTCTATGGAGATATTATTAATCCCCAGTTGGTGGTCTTTTTTGCAGGCAATCAATTTATGTGTATTGATGACCTTATAACTGCTTTTAAAAAAGAATATCCCCAATACAAACGTGTTTTTGCGGAAACGTTACCCCCCGGAATATTAGCCAGGCAAATAAAAGAAGGAAGCATTGTAATTGGTAATATGCGTATTCAACTAAAACCGGATGTATATACCGCGGGTAAGAGCCGGATCACACAGACACCGGAATGGTTTAGCAACACCGAAGTATATGCTAAAAATAAGTTGGCTATCATGGTTCAAAAAGGTAATCCATATAACGTAACAGGCCTTAAAGACCTTAGCCGAAAAGAATTGCGTGTAAGTATGCCCAACCCTGAATGGGAAGGTATTGGCAAACGGATCGAAGAAGCCTATATCAAAGCGGGCGGAAATAATCTGAAGAATACAATCATGATTGATAAAGTAAAAGACAGTTCTACTTTTTTGACTCATATTCATCATCGCCAAAGCCCCATGAGGATTTTGTATAATTACTCTGATGCAGCTCCGGTCTGGTTTTCGGAAGTACATTTTCAGAAAATGATCGGGCATCCTGTTGATATGGTGGCGATACCCGAAAATGAAAACATAGAAGCACAATATGTAGCCGGCCAATTAAAAGATGCGCCACATCCCCGGGCGGCCAAAGATTTTATGAAATTTCTTGTGAGCAAAACTGCAAAAGGTATCTATCAGAAATATGGTTTTAAAACGGATTGAAATACTAATGGAGGCCTGCCTTACCAGGCATTTAAATCAACCTGTTTATCACACATAAAAACTTCCGCCTGTTGAGAGCGGAAGTTTTAATTTTTTAACCTGTGGGTTGCTGGTTTTTCTCTGGATAAGTGGATGGCCTTTAGGGCCGGTTTTCATAGGGGTTAATATTTTTCTACGATTTTTCCCAATAGCTATTGGAAAAAAAATAAGAAGTTGACTGATATCGGATTTATTGGTTTTTCCCGGATTAAGGATCCCGATAACTATCAGGAGGTTTCTTTTCAATGGATTTGGATTTGCGATTAATGTTTGTTGAACATCAATCAACTTCTGAGTACAAAGATATAGCGCAGGCAGTGCGTTGCAAGAGCGGTACTGCTTTATTTTACAGGTAATGTATTTACTGCTTTTCAAAGTATTTCACGAATAAATACGATAGTAAAAACACTTTTTAGTTTGTTTCTTCCGGAACTTAAAAAATCAATTATGAAGAAGGAAAGGCCATGTAACAAACTCCTGCACTTAGGATCAATAAATTTAAAATGTTTTTCTGACGAGATTCAGAAAAGTATTTGCTAAAAAACTGATAAGTAGTTTCCATAAAAGGCTAATGAATATTTTGATGTGCTACCCGAACATGTAAATTCTATCTTTCAAAAATATATGCACATTGTGATAAGCCTCATAGAGGCATTAGTTTGGTAGATTCAGATAGGTTAATTTCAGCAAAGTCCGCCAATTGGCGGACGACAGTTTTAAAGATGTTGCATGATTTTGGGGTGGATATACGATAAAAAATACCTGTTTGATTTTTTTGAATAAGCTTTCGAGTCAAAAACTACCGCCCCTACCGGGGCTCTGCGGTTCGGGTATATTGTTTTCTACCAAAGTACCGCCTCTACGAGGCTATGTAGGAGCATTATTTTCTACTACCACCAAAGTGTTACTCCGGGTTTTATATAGTTTGTACTGATTCATAAATAACCTCGAAGCCTTAGCACATCAAAATATTCATTAGCCTAATAAAAGTATTTAAATACTTTTATTAAAAATTTATTTACCTTTGTCCTCACTTTAATTCTAAAACACAATCATAATGGAAACATTTCTGGAAGATGAAAATATTCTCAACGTAACTTTAATAGAGCCTAAGCTAAAACATCCGACCATTTTTGTGAGGTTCGATGAATTAGTTTCCGGTGAAAGCCTTACCCTTCATAACGACCATGACCCTAAACCTCTTTATTATGAATTATCTGCCGAAAGAGGAAACATCTTTACCTGGCAATACCTGGAAGAGGGGCCTGAGTTATGGCGTGTAAAGATTACCAAAAATAAGGAAGGCGGAGAAAGAGAAGAGGATCAGGATCTCGTTCTGGATGCGACATTATTGCATCCCAGTGTAAAACACGCTACTATTTTTAACCGGTTCGATTCGTTAAGGCCCGGAGAGAGCTTTATCTTACACAATGACCATGACCCACGCCCGCTCAGGTTTCAATTAGAAAATTTGAAAGGAAATATTTTTACATGGGAATATTTGGAACAAGGCCCTGACCTGTTTAGGATAAAGATTACCAAAAATAAACCAGCGGGTTCAACACCGGAAAAGAGCGTAATTGAGAAAAATGAAAACGTTCTCAACGTGACTTTAATAGAGCCCAGGCTAAAACATCCGACTATTTTTGTTCGCTTTGACGAATTGAAGCCCGGTGAGAGCCTGACCATTCACAACGATCATGATCCTAAACCTTTGTATTACCAGTTGCTGGGCGAAAGAGGAAATATTTTTACATGGGAATATCTGGAACAGGGACCCAAACTTTGGAGAGTAAAAATTTCGAAACACCCTGAAGGCGCCAAGGATGAAACTCTTGGAGAGATTGCTGCCAAAGATTTACGCAAGGCAGAAGTGTTTAAAAAATATGGCCTGGATTTTTGTTGCGGAGGGAAGAAAACTGTGAAAGAGGCTTGTGCAGAAAAAGGACTGGACGTTACCAAAGTGGAACAGGAATTACAGACTGCCGATAAAAACGCCGCTACTACTTCCCGGCCGTTGCCCTATAATGACTGGAATCTTGATTTCCTTGCTGATTATATTGTAAACACGCACCACACTTATGTAAAAAAAGCCATTCCTGATTTGAGAGATTATTCCCAAAAAGTTGCCCGGGTTCATGGCGCCCATCATCCTGAATTATTAGAGATCAATGAACTGGTGCAGGAAATTTGCGATGAAATGTCTGAACACATGGTAAAGGAAGAATCTGTTTTATTCCCTTATGTAAAGTATTTGGCAAAAACCCAGGGAAGCGTAAAATTCAATAACCTTGAAACTGTACAGGAACCTATTGATATAGCGGTAACAGAGCACGAGGTTGTAGGCGGCAATATGGATCAAATCAGAAAACTTACTCATGACTATGAATTACCGGAAGACGCGTGCGCAAGTTATTCTTATTTATTTAAAACCTTAAATGAATTTGAAGACGATCTGCACATCCATGTTCACCTTGAAAACAATATCCTTTTTCCAAAAGCCCTGGCCCTGGAAAAAGTAAATTGAAAAACTAAACAGGTATTAACCACAGAATGGGCTCCCGCTTTCGCCTTGTTACTGAGAAATGGGATAGCGATTGACTAAGGCTGAGTACAAGGCGAAGCTGGCGCTACTACTTATTCTATTTAACAGACATTAAATAATTTTATGAAAAAGACATTCTTATTGTTAGGCTTTTCATTATTGCTATTTGCATGTAATTCTACATCCGACAAAACAGAAGAACACGCTGAACATACCCATAGCGAAACAACTGCCTTGTCATTGAACAATGGCGCCAAATGGAAAGCAGATTCTACTACCAATAACAATGTACTGGATATAAAAACTATCGCAGATAATTTCAGAATAAAGCCATTCCCTTCTGTTAATGATTATCAACTACTAAGTAGCGATTTAAAAAATGGCCTGGATAAAATGATAAAAGAGTGCAAAATGACAGGCCCTGACCATGAAGCATTGCATCAATGGTTGAATCCTGTTCTGAAAAATACAAATGAATTAAAGGGTATATCGGATACAACTGCGGGAAGATCAGTTTTTAAATCAATAGACAAACAGTTAGACGAGTATTACCATTATTTTGAATAAAATGACCATCAACGCCAATACTAAAATATCAAAAATTTTAAAACAAAACCCTGATGCGCTGGAAGCAATTATCAGCATCAACCCAAAGTTTGAAAAATTGCGCAACCCGTTATTGCGCAAATTGATGGCAGCCCGTACCAGCATCGGGATGGCATCTAAAATTGGCGGGCTTGACGTAGAAAAATTTTTTGAAAAATTACAGCCTTTAGGCTTTGAGCCTGACAGGAACACTTTAGAGGAAACCCAGGAAAAACCAAAACTCCCTGTTTTTTTTAATTCACTAAAACCGGAACAGATCGTTGATTTGGACGTTCGGCCTATTATAGAAGCAGGTAAGGATCCTCTATCGTTAATTGTTGAAAAAGTAAAAAGTATTCCAAAAGGTAGTGCGCTCAAGATCATTAACAGCTTTGAACCCACACCATTAATCTCATTATTAAAAAAGCAGGGCTTCGAGTCGTTTGTGGATGTAATTGAAGACCAGTTAGTGGAAACTTATTTTTATAAAACGGAAGAGGTACCGTTGGAAACGCCTGAATCAAAAAATAATTCAGAAGGATGGGATGACCTGCTAAAACGTTTTAAAGGGAAAATGCAAATCGCAGATGTGCGCCATTTAGAAATGCCACAACCCATGATGACTATACTTGAGTGTATTGAAAAATTACCGGCAGGAAATGCCCTGTTTGTATATCACAAAAGAATCCCGGTTTTTCTATTGCCGGAATTGAGAGAAAGAAAATTTGATTATCGCATTAAGGAGGAAGCGCCCAACGAAGTGCGGCTCATGATCTTTAAAGATTAAAATGATCCCGATAGCTTCAAATACAGGCCTTACGAAAAACACTTCCTACAAAGTGGTGCTTCCTTTTTATTTGTATGCAGGCCTCTCTTTATTAGCAGCTACTTTATTATTGGTTTGTTCTACGCCCGCCTTTTTGCAACATTACTTTCATCCGCACACACTGGCCATTACGCATAGCATGGCGCTGGGCTGGGGTACGATGATGATTCTTGGGGCAAGCCATCAACTGGTGCCTGTTTTAATTGAGTCAAAACTTTACAGCAATGCATTGGCCTATCTTTCTTTTGCATTTGCAGCGGTGGGAATTCCTCTTTTGGTCATTGGCTTTTATCAATTCGATTTTGGATGGCCTGCCCAGTCAGGCGCTATTTTAATCAATGTAGCCATCTTATGTTATCTCATAAATATCGGCATGAGCATGGCAAAGAGTAAAAAAGAAAATGTACACGCAGCCTTTGTTTTTACAGGAACACTCTGGCTGATGATCACCATAGGAGTAGGGCTGTTCTTGGTCTATAACTTTACCTATAATATTTTATCAAAAGATTCTCTGTATTATTTATCGCTTCATGCACACCTCGGTATTGTTGGATGGTTTTTGTTATTGGTAATTGGCGTAGGTTCCAGATTAATTCCTTTATTTCTTATTTCAAAATATGATAACCGAAGAAAACTATGGTGGATCTATTACCTGGTCAATTTTGCTTTGATCAGCTTTATATTTTTCTTTTTATACATTAAGATCGCCTGGCTTTACCTGGCTCCTTTGGCCAGTATTGCGTTAGCGGTAATTCTGTTTGGCAACTACTGTTATCATGCTTACAGGCAAAGGCTTCGTAAAAAAGTGGACAACCAGGTGAAAATTTCTTTGCTTTCTGTTTTTATGATAGCGCTTCCGCTTATTTTTTTATTGGCTATTATTCTTCTGCTGCTTTTTTCTGCGGGGAACATTCATCTGGTGATCACCTATGGTTTCTGTATATTTTTCGGATGGATCACAGCTATTATATTTGGAATGACCTTTAAAACTTTGCCGTTTATTGTTTGGAATAAAGTATATCACGATAAAGCAGGATTAGGGAAAACACCGAATCCCAAAGAATTATTCAGTGATAAAGTATTTGTAACAATGGGCGCTGCATATCTCGCCGGATTTGTTTTATTTACAACAGGCATTTTAATAGGGAATGAGATTCTTTTGAAAATTGCAGCCGTACTTCTGTTAGTCTCTGCATTATTATACAATGCCAATGTATGGAAGGCGGTAGCCCATAAACCTAATCTATCATGAATGAAATTACCAATGATGAAGAAAAATGCGGGTTAGCTTTGGGAGCATTAAAGTTTGTAATAGACCCTGAAATAGGATTAAACGTAGTTGATCTTGGATTGATCTACCAACTTGACTTTGATGAAGCGGGGAAAAAAATTTTTTGCTCTCATACGCTAACTACTCAATTTTGTCCGATGGGAGAATCCATAAACGATGGTATTACCAATGCGTTACGGCAAACATTTCCGGATTATGAAGTAGATGCTCAAATAACCTTTAACCCACCCTGGAACTCTCAAAAAATTTCTGAAGAAGGCCGTGATTTTTTAAATATGTAACCTATGCTTAGCAAAACCTGCACCACAGCTATAAAAGCGGTAATTTATCTTTGTTCAAAGTCTGAAAAAGGCGAGAATGCAGGCATCAAGGAAATTGCTGAATTTATTAATGCCAGCGAACATACTGTAGGAAAGATCCTGCAGGCGCTTGTAAAACAAAATGTGATCAATAGCCTGAAAGGGCCTACCGGCGGATTTCATATTACCAAAGAGCAGCAAAAACAACCAGTTATAAATATCGTAGAAGCCATTGATGGGAAACAGGCTTTTACCAATTGTGGCTTAGGCTTGAGCCAATGCTCCTCCAGGCATCCCTGCCCTATCCATCATGATTATAAAAAAGTCCGGGACCAGATGGAAAAATTATTCAGGGAAAAAAATGTACTCAACCTATGTGAACCGGTTAACAAGGGATTGGCTTACTTAATGGGATAAAAATTAATACGCAATAAGAAGTTGTTTGAATTAGCCAAAACCAAATGATTACATAAGTACTTCGCAAAGCAAAGAGCACCTGTTTATCTGTGCAATCAGTGGCAGATAAATAATCTTTAGCAGCTTCTAAAAAGCTATTTGCATTTACCATCAGAGTTTGAATGACTTCGGCATCCGTTCATATTTCTATAACAAATTGAAATTATTTAGTATTAACTTCGAGCCTATATCTGAGGCGTTTTTCAAAACTAAACAATTCAACCGGCTGCTTTTATGTTAGAAGATTTATCAGACAAAACTTTACTGGAAGCCGCAGACGAACATGCAGGCTTTCGCATTTTATACAGCCGCTATTGGGAAGGCCTGTATAGAAAAGCATTTCATCGTTTTGGTAACAGCGCTGATGCACAGGATGCAGTACAGGATATCTTCATAAGCCTTTGGCGCAACAGGCAAACCATACAGATCGAAGAAACGCTTGCTCCTTATCTTTTTACGGCCCTCAGGTACTATATTATTAAACAGGTATATCGAAAGACAAAGAAAGGCATTTACACATCTTTATCAATAGAAACCCTGGAACATGCTGAGCTTACTACCGAAGAACTTCTTCAATACAAAGAATTACAATCTATAATAGAAAGCGAAGTAAACGAATTGCCGGAAAGAATGAAAGAAATATATCGCTTAAGCCGGGTTGAGGATTTGCGGATCGCTGATATCGCAGCCCAATTGAACATCTCTGAACAAACTGTAAAAAACACGCTTGCTACTGCCCTGAAACGTTTGAGAGAAAACTTATCCCATTATAGTTTCCTGCTCATTTTCCTTCTTTAATTATTGGAAAGCAAAAACCGGATTGAGAACTCAATAACAATCCATCCGCTATCTTTTTGTAAGATAAAGTATCAAAATTTATTTCAATTATCCAGAAATTAAAAAATAATCAGGAGAGTAATAGTACTAAATGCTTTTCTATGGTATATAGAGAAGGGCAGGTTCTTATTACCAACTAAACAGATCAATTGAAAAATTACAAAGGCATACGGTTATTACATAAATATCTTTATGGCAAACCTACTTTTGAAGATAAAGCAAAAGTGGAAAAATGGTATGACCAAATAGATGAAAGCAAAAGTATAGGCGATGCTGATGAATTATTACAGTTAAAAGAAAAACTTTACCAGCGCACATGGAATAAATTGAAGCCAGAGGCAAAAGTGATACCTTTTTATAAAAAGGCCTTCTTCCGGATATCGGCAGCGGCAGTTGTGGCCATAGGTATCGCAAGCTTTTATTTTTTATTTTTTAAGAATCAAAAACCAGAGACAACAATTGTAAAAACGCATTTGCACACATCAGTAAATGACGTAGCTGCACCTGCAGTTAATAAAGCTATGCTAACTCTTGCTGATGGTTCTACCATTATACTGGATAGCGCGGGTATTGGCTCTTTGACAAAACAAGGCAATGCAATGGTATCTAAATTAGCCAATGGAAAAATTGCTTATAACAATAACCCGAATGTAGCTGCTACAATTCAATTCAACACGCTGACAGTACCTAAAGGAAGCAAGCCGATGCAGTTAGTTTTGGCTGATGGGAGTGAAGTGTGGCTGAATGTAGCCTCCTCTATCACTTATCCTACAGCATTTTCCGGCAATGAAAGAAAAGTGTCAATAACAGGTGAAGCCTATTTTGAAGTAGCAAAAAATGCCGCCAAACCTTTCAGGGTTTTTACCTCTTCCCCTTCGGATCCTGATAGCTACCGGGAGGATGGGGCTGAAATAGAAGTTTTGGGCACTCATTTTAATGTAAATGCATACAACGATGAAAATTCGTTAAAAGTAACACTTTTTGAAGGGGCAGTAAAAGTAGGGCAGCATGGTGGGAAATCAATTTATATAAAACCCGGCCAGCAGGCGGAACTTAACCGGCAGGGAGAATTAGGCCTAAACAAAACTATTGATACAGATGAAGTAATAGCCTGGAAAAACAATTGGTTCAACTTCAATAGCCTTACAGTACCTGAAATTATGCGTCAAATAGAAAAGTGGTACAATGTATCAGTGAAGTATGAAGGCAAAGCCAGTAACAAACATTTCTCAGGAATTGTGAGCCGTAGCAACCAGGTATCTGAAGTGCTGAAGATCATGGAACAGGCAGGAATAAAATTTAAAATTGAAGGACGAAATATAACGGTAATGTAGGTGAATGGTGAGTAGTGAATGCCTGCCCGGATGAACTCCGTTCTGACTGCTGAAAGCTCAATGCTGAAGGTTGAGGGCTTATATGGCAATTAAAATCAGTTGACCTAAAAAAACCGCTCCGGGAGCGAGCCGAAGCGGAAAATATTGGGTCAACTTAATTATAACAATCATTGGAATGACTTATTATTTTTTAACCCAAAACATAAAGTTATGCAATCAAAGGCACACTTTACTTCAGCCTCGCTGATGGCTATACAAAAAGCAGGTTGGAGATTATCAACGCAAACACCATTAATCAGAGAATGCAGATGGATAGAACACTATTTCCATTCCATTTTCCGAAAACAAAATTGGTTAATAATGAAATTAACAGCAATCTTATTACTATCGGCCTGTTTGCAGGTAAGCGCAAATGGCTTTTCGCAAGACATTACTCTTTCCGAAAAAAATATATCCCTGCAAAAGGTATTTAAACAGATTCACAAACAGACCGGGTATCAATTTTTTTACCAGGATGAAATGTTTGATAAAGCCGGCCGGATCAGTATCAAGGTAAAAGATGCGCCACTTGAAAAAGTGCTGGCTATTTGTTTTAAAAATCTTCCCTTTACTTACTCTATCGCCAATAATGCGATTACTATACAACCCAAAAATGAGGTTGATGTTGTTCAGCCTCAGGCACCTGCTTTTATTAATATACATGGCACCGTAAAAAATGCGGAGGGCCATCCTCTTGCAGGAGTATCAGTAATAGTAAAAGGAACGAACAGGGGCACAAGCACAGATTCAGATGGAAGTTTCTCTATTGATGCTAATGCAGGAGAGGTACTGGAATTTACCATGATCGGATATCAGAAAAAAAGTGTTGTAATTGGAACTGCCAATAATTTGAATATTCAATTGGAAGTGGAAGCTGTTGCCGCAAATGAAGTTGTAGTAGTGGGGTATGGTACACAAAAAAAATCAAACCTCACAGGCGCTGTAGATCAAGTAGGCGGTGAGGTTTTTGATAACCGCCCCGTGCCTAATATCACACAAGGGCTGCAGGGAGTTATGCCTAACCTTAATATTACCCTGGCGGATGGTAAACCATATCGGGATGCTGATTATCAAATTCGGGGAACAGGCTCAATTGGCCAGGGCGGAAGCGCTTTGATCCTGATTGATGGTGTAGAGGGAGATCCTTCTACGCTTAATCCAAACGATATCGCAAGTGTATCTATCCTAAAGGATGCTTCTTCAGCAGCCATATATGGCGCTCGTGGCGCCTTTGGTGTTGTTTTAATTACTACCAAAAATCCTAAAAAAGGAAGGTCATCGGTGACTTACAATGGAAATGTTTCCTTTAAATCACCTACAGTAATCCCTGACCTGGTTACTGATCCGATTTTATATACCAATATGTTCGTAGAAGCTTATTCCGCATATTATGATTACACCAGAACACCAACTGCTTTTCACACAGCATTGCCTTACTCACAGGACTGGTATAACGAGTTGTTGAAGCATACACCAGGATCAGGATTACCTGATGTAATGGTAGGCAATAATGGTAATTATCAGTACTTTGGCAGTACTGACTGGATGCATTTACTATACAAAGATCATTTATTGCAACATGATCATAACGTAACAGTACAAGGGGGAAATGATAAGGCCACATTTATGATTTCAGGACGTTATTATAACCAGGAAGGATTATTTAGGTATAATAGTGATGATTATACGGGTACAAACTTGCGGGCCAAAGGATCAGCACAGATATTTAGCTGGTTAAATGTTGATAATAATTTCAGTTTCTCAGATGAACACTATTTCTTCCCGACAACGGTAAGTAATGGTACGGTATGGTATAGTATGGGAAGCGACAGTCAGCCTATGAGCACCATGTTCAACCCGGACGGAACCCTGACCCAGGGCGCCGCCTATGGTGTTGGAGATCTTTGGTATGGTAAAAGCGGAATAACAACTAAAAAAAGAACACTTACAAATACTACTTCCTTCAGGACTTCTTTCTTCGATGATCAATTCAGGGTAAGAGGAGATTTTACCTTTCGTAATACAGACTTTAATGAGCTGACTAAAAGAGTCCCCGTACCCTTCAGTTCGAAAGAAGGAGTAATTTCTTATTTGGGCGCTGCTACAAACGATTTGACAGAAACAAACAGCGGGACAAAATATCTTGCGGCTAACTTGTACATGGAATATGAAAAAACATTTGGAGGAATTCATTATTTCAAAGGATTACTGGGATATAACTATGAGCAATCTGTTTTTAATTCCCTTTCTTCCTTCCGGAATGGTTTAATCTTTCCAGATGCAGAAAGCCTCAGCCTTGCGAGTGGCGGAAGCGTTAAAATAGACAATAGCTATAATAAATGGCGCATCGCGGGAACTTTCTTCCGGTTTAATTATAATTATAAAGAGCGATACTTACTGGAAGTCAATGGAAGGTTAGATGGCTCTTCAAAATTTCCGGAAAATGAACAAGTTGGATTTTTTCCATCTGTGTCCGCGGCCTGGCGACTTACAGAAGAGCCCTTTTGGAAGGTAAATCCCAACGGAATTTCTAATCTGAAAATCAGGGGTTCCTATGGCTCTTTAGGCAATGGTAATGTAGCGCCTTATTCGTTTATGGAGTTATTCAATATTCAAACTATGAACAGGCTAATTAGTGGTAACCTGCAACAGGCTACTTCGGTACCGCCGGTTATCCCGGATGGACTGACATGGGAGACTGCGACTACAGGAAACATAGGGTTAGATTTGGGATTATTGAATAACAGGTTGGAGTTTACCGGAGATGCATACATCCGTAAGACCAAAAATATGTTTGCGACAGGCGTTGATCTTCCTGCTGTTTTTGGAGCTGCGGCACCAAGAGGTAACTATGCAGATATGACTACAAGAGGATGGGAAATTAGCCTGGGATGGAGAGATCAATTTGCTTTAGGTCAAAAAGCCTTTAGGTATAATATAAAAGCCACTCTATCTGATAATAAATCTGTAATTGATAAATATACCAACGTAGATAAAAATTTGGGAGCGGTAAGTAATGTTAACACACCTTATTATGCCGGGATGACTATAGGAGAAATATGGGGTTTTGTAACAGAAGGCTTCTTTACTTCTGAAGATGATATTAAAAAGCATGCTACACAAAACAGATTTACACCTTCGGCTACCAAATTATGGCTTCCGGGAGATATTAAATTTAAAGATTTAAACGGCGATGGTGAAATTTCTACGGGAGAGAACCGGGTTGAAAACCATGGAGACAGAAAAATTATTGGAAACCTTACACCCCGCTATGCATATAGCTTAAATTTAAATGGAGACTGGAATGGTTTCTTTTTATCAGTGTTCTTTCAGGGTATCGGCAAGCAGGATTATTGGCCAGGAAACGATAATTTATACTTTTGGGGGCAATATAACCGGCCGTATAATTTGATCCCAAAATCTATGTTGGGTAATATTTGGAGCGAAAACAACCCCAATACTTATTTTCCGAGATATAGAGGATATGTTGCTTTACAAGGGAGTGACAGAGAACTTTCTGTAATACAAACCCGTTACCTGCAAAATGTAGCCTATATCAGGCTAAAAAACTTACAGGTTGGTTATAACTTTACATCCAGTTGGATTAAGTCTGTAGGTTTAAAATCTGCAAGAGTTTATGCTTCCGGCGAAAATTTATGGAGTTGGTCGCCAATGTATAGGCATGCCAAGGATATTGATGTAGCCGGTATCTATGGCCCGGATCAGGATGCAACAGCCTCTTCAGACATAGAGGGAGGAAAAGATGATCATATTTCAGGCGGAGCCAATGTGTATAACTACCCCATTTTAAAAAGTATCAGTTTCGGTTTATCGTTGACCTTCTAAAATCTTAAGCAATGAATAAAATATCTATTATATTAATTTCCATCCTAAGTTCGGTTTTCTATTCATGCAACTTGAAAGAGGTACCGAAAGCAGATGTAGATAAAAGCGCAATTTTCAATTCTGAACAAGGGCTGAAAATTTATTCCAATTCATTTTATAATGCATTTCCCTCAACCGGTATTTTACACAATGGAGGGACTTCTTATTATCTTTTCACCAATGGAATTCCCAACATAGTGACACCCAATGGCCTTGATCCTGATAATGCCGGTGGCTGGTCATGGAGTCAATTGAGGAATATTAATTTTTTCATTGACAATTGTAATAGCAATGAAGTTCCTTTGGCCGTCAGAAATAACTATATAGGTATAGCCAGGTTCTTTAGAGCTTACTTCTATTATAATATGATGAAAAGTTTTGGAGATTTACCCTGGATAGATCATGCATTGGATGTGAACGATTCATTACTACGTGCAACTCAGGATAAGCGGACGTTAATTGTGGAAAAAATAAAAGAAGATTTAGATTTTGCTATCGGGAATATTAGCAATAAAAAAGATGCATCCGCTTCTACCATTACCTCTACTGTTGCAGCAGCATTTAAATCCCGGGTTTGCCTGTGGGAAGGAACATTCAGAAAGTATCATGATGAGGCAGGACTTGCATCCTCTGCCAACGAATGGCTTAATGAAGCCGTTTCTGCCGCTCAATATGTAATGGATGCCGGTTACTCGATATATATGGGAGGAGGCATTGATAATTCATATAGAGCACTATTTACATCTAAAAACCCTATCAGTTCTGAGGTTCTTTATGCAGTAACCTTTGACCGGTCTCTCGGCATAGTTAACGCCTTGAATCACAGGTGGACTTCTGTAACCTATGGAGGCGCTGCCTGGCCAACCCGTTCATTTATTAAAACATACCTGATGCGAAACGGAGAATATTTTATGGACCAACCGGGTGCGGAAAGTATGTTTTATACAGAAGAGACAAAAAATCGGGATACCAGGCTTTCTCAAACTATAATAACTCCAGGTTTTACAAGAGTAAATAACGGGCAAAGAATTAATACCCCACCGAATTTTGCATTCGCTAATAATGGATACCAGGTTATTAAATTTTTGATGGATGATGTCTCTTTGGATAATGTTGATAACAATGAAAATAATTCAATACTTTTTAGATATGCTGAGGTTTTACTTAATTATGCTGAGGCAAAAGCAGAGCTAGGTACTCTAACAGATGAAGATTGGAGTAAGACTATTGGTGTGTTGAGAGCGAGAGGAGGAATTACAGGAGGATTGAATCAAAAGCCTACAAAAATTGATAATTATCTACGCCAGAGATTTTTCCCAAATATTAGCGATCCATCTATTTTAGAAATTCGCAGGGAGAGAGGGGTAGAACTTAGTTTGGAAGGATTTGGTTTTGATGATGCGAAGCGTTGGAAATTAGGAGAATTGTTAACCAAGCCCTACGATGGAATTTATATTTCTGCGTTGGATGTTCCTTATGACGTGAATGGAGATGGGGTATTGGATGTGGTATTCACTAAAAATCTCAACCCTCCTAATAAGATACCCGGCGTCTATTATTTCTATGTTGGCGAATTATTAAGTAATGGAGCTGTAAATAATAATCAGTTAGCTGCAGATGGACATACTCTTCTTGTCCTTAGTCAAAATCCAAGAGTTTGGAATGATCGGGCTTACTTCAATCCCATACCAACGTCGGTGATACAAATGAACCCCAATCTTAAACAAAATCCCGGATGGTAAAACAGAAAAAATAGTTTTACTAATTTCAAAACGCCGGCTAAGCTATGCACCAAAATGCATAGCTTAGTTTTTTTACAACGAATAGTTTTTAGAAAAACAACTTGAACTACTCTATAAAGATGAAAATATTTATCCGTATTATATTATTGATAATGCATTTTACCATTACGGAATAAAAATGATTTTTTTATATGCAGGTGTTTCCATAAAGGTCCATTATAAAATGTTAGACTTTATAGCGATCTTTTTAAAATCAACATTACACAGGTTATATCTTTGGTTCAAAGATAACTTTAGCTGTAAATGATATTACCCGGGGTATTGATAAAATTTATTTTAAATAGAATTGTATCCCTGAAACCCCAATAACATTAGCTGATTGTGTATTCCCTGTTTTTACAATAAACACATTATGTAGCTTACCATCACTTATTTGTTTCAGATCAGATTTAAGAATTACTGTTTCTGGTTGATTTTCGGATTTTGCCGGAGAACTTTCTGCTTTACCTGCAAAAGAAAATTCACCGATTTTATTCCCATCAGGCGTATCAATATGTATTTCAAAAGTGCAGGCAGTTACAGGAGCTTTCTGCCAGGCCAGCGTCAGTGCGGCTTGTGCAATGCCTGTCAGGTCAATGTTATCTATTTTGAACCATCCCGATGTATTGGGTACTACCATATAAGTAACGTCATCCAATGAGGCTTTTTTAAATGCCTGCATACTGCTTATGTTATCAAAAGTAACTTTGCTGTTGCGCAATGTAAACGAATTGCTTCCCATAAGCGACTTGATATTATTGCCGCCTTTATCAGTATAGGCTGCGGCTATATACAGAATGCCATTATCTTTCACAGGCTTATTGAGAGTTGCATTCACAACGCCTTTCGCAGGCAGAGACTTTTGTTTTTGATCTAAAGAAAGTATCCATGAAACAATTTTCTTCGCATCATCTTTCTTTAAGCCAGGATGTGCAGCCATTGGCACCTGCCCCCATGCGCCACTACCGCCTTCTATTATTTTCTGAGCAAGATAAGCCGGCGCTTTTGAGTCTTTTTGGTACCGTTGCGAAACTGATCTAAATGAAGGCCCAACTGATTTCTCATCTACTTTATGGCAACTGGAACAGTCTAACGTCAGCATTTTATTTTTCCCCGCAAGCGTTTCGCTTAATTGCTGATGTCCTAATGATGCTTTGCCGGACTGCTCTACATAATCTGCGGAAACCATTAAATTATTTAAATCTTTCACTTTGGAAGTATCATCTTTATCTTCAATCATTACTTCATACTTTACTTCTTTTCCCGGGAAATAAAATGTTTGGTTACCTTCAATTTTTACATGTACAGTTGGGGCTTCATTTCCGGCATACACATTTACCGCATTGCTTTTTGATGAAGCATTTTTATCATCTTTTACTTCTACATAAATAGCATAATCACCGGCTTTGGTGAGGGTATATTGTAATGTAGGCTCTGTTGTTTTTTGCGTAATACCATCCCCTATATGCCATTCATAAGAGAGCTTGTCATTTTCAGGATCGGCCGCATTTACAATTGCTGTTATTTTAAAAGGTAAATCCCCGGATGTCTTGTCAACATGGATTGAAGAGATTTCCGGCGGCCTGTTGCCTGCATTATAATCAATACGAACTAAGCCTGCATTGTCATTTTTAGCAAACCACCCGCTGCCATATTCCAATATATATAACCTGCCGTCAGGGCCTATTTCCATATCGGATGGATTTGAAAATTTGGTATGCAACATAAAAGGTTCCATGTTATCAAAATCTCCGTTGGGCAACATCGTTACCACTTTTACCCAGCCACGTATCCACTCATAAATAAATAATTTGCCATCATAATAATCCGGCAGACGTGTTTCTTTTGGATATAAATCTGTGTGATATACAGGCCCGGCCATTGCTGTTCTCCCACCAGTACCCACATGCGGAAATTCTTTTGATTCTCCATAAGGATACCAGATGAAAGCAGGTTGTGCAGGAGGCAACTGTTCAAGGCCGGTATTATTCCTGGAATTATTTATCGGCTTTGCAGGATCGAAAAGCGGGCCGGATGTACCTGTAGCATAGTCATAAGCGTGGTAAGGAATATTATTTCCTATGAAGAAAGGCCAACCAAAGAAGCCGGCTTTTCTTGCCTGGTTCACTTCGTCATAGCCACGTGGCCCACGGGTTTCCATGCTATCATTTCGTGCGTCTGGCCCTACCTCACCCCAATATAAAAAGTTATTCTTTTGATCTACTGATATACGATAAGGATTACGGTCACCCATTACATAAATTTCGGGCCTTGTTTTTTCGGTTCCTTTAGGGAATAAATTATTATCGGGTATTGTATAAGTCCCATCCTCATTTACACGAATGCGAAGAATCTTACCGCGCAGGTCATTGGTATTACCAGCGCTTCTCCGGTCGTCATATTGTTCATGCCCCGGGCGATCGTCTAATGGTGCAAAGCCGTTACTTTTATAAGTCTGGTCTTTCTCATTAAAAGGAGTTGTATTATCTCCTGTAGATACATACAATAATCCATTTCCTCCAAACGCTATTGAACCTCCTGTGTGGCAACATATTTCTCTTTGAGAATATAATTGCAAAATTATTTTTTCCGAAGCAGGGTTTATGGTATCGTTTTCAAAAGTAAAACGTGATAAGCGGTTAACAGAAGTATCTGCAGGGCTGTAATACAAATAGATGTAATGGTTCTTTTCAAAATCAGGATCTTTCTGAAGGCCAAGCAATCCCTCTTCTGCATTTACATTGGGCGTATGAAGTGTTTTCCAATATACATTCAAAAATCCAACCTGCTTTACTGTTTTGGTATCATTTTTATACAACATAATCTCGCCTCTGCGCTGGGCAACTAAGATATCAAGGTTGGGAAGTATAGTCATCTCTGTGGGCTCAAAGAAAGTACCTTCAACCAGTTGTACCCTTGTAAAACGGTTTTCTTCAGGTACCGGTGGCGTAGTTACTTTAGCATAATTTAATTCTTTATTACCGCCAATGGCATATTTGATTCCGCCTAAAATATGTTTTAAATAATTGGGCTCGCTATAGGATTCTTCCGTATGTCCCAATTCTGTGTACCACGCTCTTCCTCCATCATAGTCGTGATACCAGGCTACAGGATGATTATCGCCATTGGCGCCTCCTTCATAACTTTTTTCATCAAGTTTCAGCAATACATGTACATCTTTATTAAGATTTTTAAAATTATACCACTCATCTTTTCTCTTCCATGGGTTTGGTAAATGTTTGGTAGAAATATCATTTTTGTCAACCACATTGATAGTCGCCTCCTGCTGATGAGGATGGCTCAGAAAGGTAGCGCCAACCAGCCTTCTGTACCAGCCCCAATGATAGCCGGCATCCGTTGCTGCATGAATACCTACAAAACCTCCACCCGCTTCGATATATCGTTGAAAAGCATTTTTCTGATAATTGTCTAACAACACATCCGCAGTGTCAGTAGTACTTAAAAATACAATGGCGGAATATTTCTTTAAAGAATCTTCAGTAAACATTCCGGCGTTGGAGGTGGTATCTACATCGAAGCCATTTTCCTGTCCAAGTTTTATAATCGCTGCCGCTCCTGTAGGGATAGAGGAATGATGATAGCCGGCAGTTTTGGTAAACACTAATACTTTTGGATTGCCCGAACGCTTGTTACAACTGAATAAAACCAAAGCAAAAACAATAAGTAAATAAGCCCATGAATGATTTTTCATTTGATAATTTTGTAGAAGATTAATTGATGAGAAAAATTTTCAGGGATTGAAAGTACATGTTTTTTGTGAGAAAGTAATTCGGGAGAGCCGTGAATGAATTAAGGTTTATTAAGAAAAGAAGTCATGGAAACTAATAGAATTTAATTGACCTTCATAATTGTTTGGTAGAAATAGAAAGTATCACCATAAGACAACAAAATGAAAAGAGATAAAAGAAAAGAGATAAAAGAAAAGCCCCGCCCAACCCATGCACCCTATTCTTTTTTTGAAGACGTATATGATGTGGTAAGGCAAATTCCCAAAGGGAGGGTTACTTCTTTTGGAGCTATTGCCAACTATCTTGGTACCAGGCTATCCGCGCGAATGGTAGGCTGGGCTATGAATGGAGCGCATCACGCTACCTCACCGGTTCCGGCGCATAGAGTGCTTAACCGAAATGGAATGTTGACCGGCAAAGCTCACTTTGCAACGCCTACACGCATGCAGGAGTTATTAATGAAAGAAAAAATAAAAGTGGAGAATGATACGGTAGTTGACTTTGAAAAATTATTTTGGGATCCCGCAAAAGAGCTGGAAATATAACCCATATCATCCATAATAAGGACTGATCAATAAATACACCAGCACGCCACTCACCGCTACATAAAACCAAACAGGCCATGTGATGCGCACCAGTTTTTTATGTTTTTCATAATCTCCGGATAATGCCCTGTAAGCGGTAAACAGTATAAAAGGTAAAATAATTCCCGCAAGCGGAATGTGAGTGATCAGGATAAAATAATAAACATACCGTAATGAACCTGCAAGTGATTTTTCGTCCAGGCTTACTATTCCATCATGATTGAGATCGCCAAACTTAGCCTCACCACTGAGCAGATGATGGCATACATAAGAGATAAGGAAAAAAATCGAAAGAATAATTGCAGCGATCATGATGCGCTTGTGAAGAAAATATCTTTTTGATTTTACTGCAAGTAGCCCGGCTATCAATAATACAGCAACACATGAATTAATAACAGCATTGATAGCTGCAAAAATATGAGGGTCAAAATTTAATGGTATGTCCAGTTTAACCCCTGAAAGAAAAGCGATACCTATAAATACAATGATTGAAATTATCCAGATAAATAACCGTGCCTTTTTATCTTCCTTCTTTAAAACGGGTGGGGGAAAATTGTTTTGCATATCCATAATCTATGTGACTTAGTCTTGCTTTAAAAGCCCCTTTAAAAAATCTTTAAATGTTCTTTTCTTATCTTTTTCCAGCATAAGCAGAGGAATATTTCTTACCAATTTAGATTGAGCAACGGGATCCAATCCGTTGTACCAGCCCCTTACCACTCTTTCCTTATCGAGCAGGAAAAAGTTTTCTGTATGAATGAATGCAGTATCAATACCAACATCCGCAACACTTGCTTTTATTTCTTTAAAGGCAAAATTGTAAATACTATCCCTATCGCCGGTAAGTAGCCACCAGCTATCAGGATTAACTTCAAATTTTTCAGCCCATTTCCGCAACTCAGGTACAGAGTCATGTTTGGGGTCTATGGATATAGATATAAACTGTACGATCGAATCATTATTTGGAAATGAATTCTGCAACTTCTTCATGGCCCTGGTTAGCTGCGGACAAATAGTAGGGCAACGGGTAAAAAAGAAATCAAGCACAATCACTTTTCCTTTGAGGTCATCTAAAGAAACCTGCTGCCCGAGTTGATTGGTAAAATGCAGGTTACTTACATGATGCCACGCTGTATCATAGGTTGTCTTCCCGTTTTTTTCAATTACGTTTACACTATCGTAAAAATATCTACGTGGTATTTCTACAGCTTTGGAGCCGTAATAATTTACTAACAGGTAACCTATAAAAGGAAGAAGTATTGCAATCAATAGAGCAATTAAAGCTGTTTTATTCATGGCTGTATAAAAGCAAAATTAGCCATTGCAATGCGCAACAGCTAATTTAAAAATTTATAATCTATACCGGTTAATCCAATTTTTTATCGCTCTTTTCCGCTGGTACCTGGGCAGGAGGATGCGCATGATGTTTTTGCTCGATATATTTGCGGCTGCCTGCATCGGTATTCCTCAGGTTTCTAAAGGAAGCGCCATCAGCAATAAAGGCAATAATGAACCAAATGAATAAGGTAGCCGGAATGGCGATTGACAAGATCATAGTTCTTATTTCATCACCGAGATGCATAAAAATAGAAATGATATAAAATGCTTTCCCTAAGGTCAAAATACAAATCACTCCTTTTATAAATAGTATAACTGTTTCATTAGGGTTGCCTCCCAGGTCTAAATTATAAATTAGTAGCCCCAATCCTAACTCAATAATGGTTAATATCAATAATATCCAAAATGCTTTCCAAATCCTTTTTACATGAGCAATATCTGCTTCACTTGACATTACATGTGTTGTTGTTTCTGCTGACATACGGTTTCTTTAATATGCTATTAAATAATTTGAACTATATTTTTTACATTAAATAAGATAAAAACAAAGGAACACAAACACCCATACTAAATCTACAAAGTGCCAGTAAAGGCCGGCTTTTTCAATCATTTCATAATGTCCCCGCATTTGGAAATGTCCCATTCTGGTCTTTATCAGCATAATAATATTAAGAATTACCCCGCACGTTACGTGAAAGCCATGGAAACCGGTAATGCCAAAGAAATACCCTCCAAATGCCACCGGGCCGGGAGTTGCCACCATTCTACCATCAAACATAACATGAGGCCCCCATGGATTATGACTGGTCGTAGTTCCCCAGTGTTGTATAACACCGTCCACCAACACTTCATGCGTGTGAGTTATAAGGTGTGTCCATTCCAATGCCTGGCAACCCAAGAAAGCTAACCCTCCGAGGATAGTTAGGAACAGCCACTTTTCCACACCCTTCTGATTCATCTTGTGCCCTTCATGAACAGCTAATACCATCGTTACAGAGCTAAAGATCAAAATGAAGGTCATAAGGCTGACAAATGCCAATGGAAGATTGGCGTCTATGCCCGGGAAAGAATTAAATACGGCATTATGATCTACCCAATTATTCAAACTAAAGCGGATAGATCCATAAGAAATTAAGAAAGCTCCAAATGTAAAAGAATCACTCACCAGGAAATACCACATCATGAGTTTTCCATAACTTACATTAAAAGGGCTTCTTCCGCCAGCCCATAATTTAGTTTGGGGTTTAGCTATCGCTGTTTCCATTTATTATTCATTAAAGGTTATTACAAAAATAAAATTAACTGTTTATTGCCATATCTTCCGGCAGTTCTTATAATTATTAATCAATTTCCTTCTTTACAAAAAAATATTCCAATTCATTCATCATCCGTCTTCCAATCACAAGTTTTTTACTTTATGAATACCAAAAAAAGCAAAAGATAGATCCATAACAAATCAACAAAATGCCAATAGGTATTCATCAGGTCAATAGATATGGAAGTATAAGTTTTTCTCCTGGTACTGAAAGATCTTAAATACATAATTATAAGGGCTATCACACCTCCCACCACATGTATCACGTGAAGCCCGATAATGATATATAAAAATGAAAAGGATACATTCCTCGTAAGTGTGATGCCGCTTGCCCATAATTGACCAAACCCAATATACTGGAATATGACAAAAGCAATTCCCAACAAGGTAGTAGCAGCCAGCCATCTTTTATAAAGCCTCATCTCCCTGTTAATAAAAGCCTTACGGCTAAGAAAAAGAGTGACACTGCTTAACAGGATAATTGCTGTTGAGTACCAAAAAATTAAAGGAATATCAAAGGTCAGCCAGTTTGTTTGATTACGTTTGACAATATAGGCGCTGCTTAAGCCGGCAAACATCATAACAATGCTTGCACAGCCAGCCCACATCGTAAACTTAAGAGGGTGAATTTTATTTTTTTCTGCATTCGTCACTGCAATCATTGGCATTTAATTTTTTAAATACTTCCTATAATTTATCAAACAATAGCGCAAGAAAAACAATCATCAGATAGAAGTAAGAGCTAAACATTACTTTTCTTGCTGCCGCAGCATTCATTTTTACTAAAAGCATAATACTTACATATACCATCCAAAGGTTACATGCCAGTAATACTCCCAATGCCAACACGCCCCCGATCCCAAAGTAATAAGGCAGCATACCCACAGGCACCATCATCATCGAATAAATTACCGCTTGTATAGCTGAAAACTTAGTAGGCCCTCCCGCGCTGGGCAATAATTTAAACCCGGCTTTTTCATAATCTTTATGTGCAAGCCACGCAATAGCCCAGAAATGAGGAAATTGCCAAAGGAATTGTATAGCAAATAAAATGTAACCCCCATAATTAAAAAACGTATGTACTTCACCGTTAGCTAAGGTGCCCTGAAATTCTGCAAAGGGATTAATATATCCCGTACCGGCTACCCATCCGATCAAACAGGGCAAAGCTCCCGGGAAGGCCCCTACAATTACCGAAATAGAATTTACTTTTTTCAAAGGGGTGTAAATAAATGCGTAAAGGAACAGGCTGAATAGCGACAACATAGCGCTTTCAAAATTGAACCATTGCCACATGATAATAATTCCAGTCGCTCCGCAGATAATTGCAAACGACCATCCTTCGTTGACGCTCATTCTTCCGGCAGCTATGGGCCTGCCTGCTGTTCTTCTCATTAGTACATCTGTATTCTTTTCAACCGTTTGATTTATTGCATTGGCGGATCCTGTGATGAGCATACCTGCTACAAACAATACAAAGACAGAAAGTAAATTATATTGAACATTAGGAGCAAGCAGATAACATACTACACTACTGAATACCACTAAAAAGCTTAAAGTAAATTTGATTAAAATAAAATAATCTTTCACTTTGCTCGCCAGTGTAAAAGAAGTTGAATGAGGAATAGCTGTTATGGTTTTATCCATTAAAAAAATCTTTTTATAAAAAGCCCTGAACTAACAGGGCTATTGATTCAGAAATTATTACTTAAAGAATTTTGATCACCCCTATACTCTGCTCTCACTATCTCCTATTGGTTCTGTTTGTGGGATAAAATCTCTATCGTCTTTACTATAATCATAAGGCCAGCGATGTACTTCAGGAATCTCGCTTACCCAGTTGCCATGCGGCGGATGGATAGGCGTAGTCCATTCCAGGGTATTTGAATGCCACGGGTTTTTGTTTCTTTCAGTAACCTTTCTGCCTTTATACATCGAATAGAAGTAATTAAAAACAAATAAGAACTGAGTGGCAAAAACTATGATAGCTGTAATACTGATAAACTCATTGAGCCCCTGGAACATTTTAAAAGATTCCCAATTACTAAAATCATAATAACGGCGTGGCATACCCGCCAGGCCCTCATAGTGCATGGGCCAGAAAATAAAATAAGCGCCTACAAGAGTAACCCAAAAATGAATATAAGCAAGCGTATTGTTCATAAACCGGCCATACATCTTGGGATACCAGTGATATATGCCCGCAAACATTCCAAACATAGAAGCTACACCCATTACAAGGTGAAAATGCGCTATTACAAAATAGGTATCATGTAAGTGGAAGTCGAGAGCAGAATTACCAAGCCATATCCCTGTAAGCCCTCCCGAAATAAATAAACTTACAAACCCTATTGCAAAAAGCATTGCCGGTGTAAAATGAATATTTCCCTTCCACAAAGTGGTCAGCCAGTTAAAGGTTTTAATTGAAGACGGCACCGCAATTAAAAGCGTAAATAATACAAAGAAAGATCCAAGGAATGGATTCATGCCTGTAACAAACATGTGATGTGCCCACACAAGGAATGACAGTGAAGCTATCGCAAAAAATGATCCCACCATAGCCATGTATCCAAAAATAGGTTTGCGGGCATTTGTAGATATTACTTCGGATGTAATACCCATTGCAGGAAGTGCAATGATATATACTTCAGGATGGCCTAAGAACCAAAATAAATGCTGAAATAGAATAGGGCTTCCTCCTTCATTGGGTAATATCTTTCCGCCTATTACTATATCACTCAGGTAAAAGCTGGTTCCTAAATGGCGATCGAATAATAACAAAACAACAGCAGATAATAACACCGGGAAAGTAAGCACCCCTAAAATTGCTGTAAACAAAAATGACCATACTGTCAGGGGCAGCCTCGTCATATACATACCTTTTGTTCTCATGTTCAGTATGGTGGCTATATAATTTAAACCTCCCAGCAAGGTAGATACAATAAACAGCCCAATACTGGTGAGCCAAAGATCCATACCTGTTTTAGAACCATCCATCGCTTCTCCCAAAGCGCTTAAAGGAGGATATATGGTCCATCCTCCACTTGCAGGCCCGGTTTGTAAAAACAAAGAAGAAAACATAACTACAGAAGCAGCAAAAAAGAACCAATAAGATAGCATATTCAGGAATGGAGATGCCATATCTCTTGCGCCTACCTGTAAGGGAATTAAAAAGTTAGAGAATGTTCCGCTCAAGCCTGCAGTAAGTACGAAGAAAACAAGAATAGTACCATGCATGGTAACCAGGGCATAATAAAATTCCTGGTCAAGCCTTCCTCCCCGTGCCCAATGGCCAAAAATATCTTCCAGGAAGGGGAAGGTTTGATCGGGATACCCCAATTGCAAACGAAAAATGACCGAAAAGAATCCGCCTATCATTGCCCAAATGATCCCGGTAAGCAGGAACTGCCTTGAAATCATTTTATGATCCTGGCTAAAAATGTATTTGGTAATAAAGGATTGCTTATGATGTTCATGAGAAGAATGTCCGGCAGTGTGTACTACCAGCGGTTCTTCATGTAAAACTTCTTCGTGATTCATGATAATATATTATTTAAATGCCTTAACGGCTATTGTGATTATTAGTGACTAATTATTAGTGTTTTCTAATGCTACTGCTTTTACAGAGTCTATCTGGGCCGATGCAATAAAAGCTTTTGCTTTATTGTATTCCGGCCTTTGCTTGATCATCCATTCATTATATTCTTTTTGCGTTTCTACTACTATTACGCCACGCATCCCGAAATGCCCTTTGCCACACATTTGGTCACAGGATATTTCATACACAAAATCAGGATTACCGGTTTTCTTCTTCATTTCTTCTGTAGTATAGATCGGGGTAAACCAAATAGTGGTAGGTGTTCCCGGTACAGCATCCATCTTTAAACGCATTTGTGGAAGCCCTACATCATGCACCACGTCCTGGGAATTTATGACAAGCTTGACCGGCTTATTTACTACTACATGCATAGTGGTAGCAACGTGTATATCATCGTGGCTTGCTGCATCTGCCCAGTCAACTCCAAGAGGATTACTTTTGGCAGGATCTGTCAGCTTATAGTTTTTTCTTCCTAAAATTCCATCTTTTCCGGGATAGCGAATTTCCCAGGCAAATTGATGCCCCGTTATCTCTATCAACTGTGCGTCTTTAGGAGCGTCAGAAGTAAATTTAAACCAATATTTTAGTCCGAAAACTATTAATACTGTAAGAGTAATGGCCGGCACGCTCGTCCAGATAATTTCAAGCTTATTGTTATGGGCATAATATAAAGCTCTTCTTTTATCGCTTTCCTGATATTTAAACGAAAACCAGAACAACAGGATTTGGGTGATGAAAAATACAATGCCAGTGATGATAATTGTGATCCACATCATTGTATCAATACTCTGGCCCTGGGATGAAGCAGCTCCTTCAGGTAAGGACGATTTAGGATAGAACAAATCATTACACCACCACACACCTATCAGCCCTAATATCAGAAAGGCGATCATTAAAAAACCATTGATCTTGTTACTTTGTTTCCTGGACTTTTCTTCCCCCTTTAAAATACTTACATATTCACTGGCCTTCGATATCTGGAAAATTACCAGAAAAACAAGTACAACAATTGCTATCAAAAAAAAGTTGCTCATGATACTCTATTTTCTATTTTATCCTCATCCGTACTACGGATTTTTTTAATTTTATACTTTATTTTAGGAGTCCTGCGAATTTAAAGATTTTATGGAACTTCCTTGCTTCAATTCAAGACATCAGGGCGTCTTTGTGCAAGCCCCTTTCTATCTATATCAAATTTTTCAATTCTTATTACTCACTGAGTGAATTATACCACGTGAATAATGCTTTCTTTTATAAAAGGATTATTCTTTGGCGTCATTACCACTTTTGATGCATACTTACTAACTCCCCACATAATTAATCCTACAAATCCTAACGGGATTCCAAATTCAAACCAGCTTAGATGTGGCTGCATTCCCACTGTTCCCGGCATTACCATCTGGTAAAAATCTATCCAATGCCCAAAAATGATCACAATACACATGAAGGTAACAATGAAATAATTCCGTTTGGTAGCCCTTTTCATAAATATTAAAATAGGAGCTACAAAGTTCAATACCAGGTTCAGATAAAATAGCCCTTCATAAGGCCCTTGTAACCTGATCTTAAAATAAATAGTTTCTTCCGGAATATTGCCATACCACTGCAACATAAACTGGGCAAACCATAAATAAGTCCAGAAAATAGAAAACGCAAACATGTATTTTCCAAGATCCTGAATATGCTCTTTAGTAACAAACTCAAGTTGTCCCTGGTTTTTAAAATAGATTACAAAAAGCGTAAGAAGTGCAATACCCGATACAAAAGTACTTCCGAAGGTGTACCAGCTAAACATAGTACTGTACCAATGTGCATCAATACTCATCAGCCATAGCCAGGGAATAATGGAGCCTACAGTAAGTACGTAGAAAACTACATAGTAAGCAGATATCCCCATATTCTTTTTCATCCATGTTTTGGATTTTTCTAAATCCATAGGCCCTTCTTCATCGCTTTTAAGGCTAAGGTTCCTTAATTTCTTACCCCAGTACGACCACAGAAAAATAGTTATAAGAGAATAGATCAAATAAACCGCCGGGTTTAAAAATCCTTTTTTGCCATTAAGAACATGGTCATGTGCAACTAACTTTTTATCCAGCCAGGGATAAATATCGGTGCGCTGGCCAAATACAATACAAAGTAAAATGACCATAGTAATTACTCCCAGAATTGGAACTAAGCTACTGATCGCCTCCGTAACACGCCGAAATGCTTCCTGCCAGCCACTCATGGCAAGCGTATTAATCACTATAAAAAAAGTGGCAACATTTACAAGCATTAGCCAGAATAAGCTGTTTTGAAGCATGACCGCCCAGAACCGGGTTCCATTTACATTTTCACCATGAGCGCCTGCAAATGGATTTAAAAATATGATACCTGAAATTAGCGTAAGCGCGCCGACAACCATTAATCCAGTTGACCACTTTTTAAATCCTGCCGGTGTTACATACTGATTGTTCATTAAAAATTTATTTTTTGAATTAAACTTTATTTTGTTGCTGTTGAATCACTACCTGCTGATTTTGTAGCTGTTGAATCTGCTGTTGCCGCTCCGCCACCGCTTAATGACAACTGATGTGCTTTTACATATTGAACTACCATCCATCTTTGTTCGCGTGTTAGCTGCGAAGCATAGCTTCCCATATTTCCTTTGCCATAAGTAATAGAATGAAACATAGTGCCTTCAGGCATTGCAACATATTGCGCCAAAGTTAAGTTAGCGATAGCCGGAACTTTACCTCCCGTCCCCAGCGGGCCTTGCGCATTCATCTCTGTGCCGTGGCAAATAGCGCAATTGATGTTAAACAATCTTTGTGCTTCCTTCATTTGATCTTTATCAAGCGGTGGTAGCGGATCTTTTATAGTAGCGCTCATTTTGTATCCGTTAGAATCATTGGGCAATGGATAAGGGAATAAATCTCCGCGCCTGATGGTTCCTTCAACCGGATAAGGTATATAATTGATGTCTGCTTTTGCAAGGTCATTAGGGGCATACGCTTCATAAGCCCGGCTATAAGCCATATCAGGCATGTACGTTTTGCCCGGCTCCCGTTTGCTGTCGCAACTATTCATTAGAGCGCCTAAGCCAACCACAGTTACTAACGATAAAAAGATCCTTGTTTTTTTCATGTCTAAAAATCCAATTTAGAATATTTTGTATCAAGTTTAAATCCAACGGTGTTATTATGATCCCGCTGGTTAAGCTACTACTTCTTCTGTTTTATATAGTTTTTGCTCTTTATCATATCTTCCAAACCACCACCCTTCTTCAGCTTCCTGTGTATTGATTCCTATAGCTCCATTCTCTTTTAAAAAATCCTGTATTTCCGCTTCATTAGAATTCTTGTTGCACTCGATTACCATAGTCATAAGGTCATCTGTACTGCGTAATTCAAAATGATGTTTTTTTACGCCTGGCATCATTTTGCAAAGCCAGCAAAATGTCCATACCATACCAACTGCCGATAGCAATACAGTCATCTCAAATGCAATGGGTATAAAGGCTGGCAAAGGAAAGTGAGGCTTTCCCCCGATATTCAAAGGCCAGTCTGTAGTAAATATCCATCCCATACCGCCAATAGCGATTGCAGTACCTGTGATACCGTATATAAATCCCATCGTATGAAGGCTTGTTTCTCTTAAGCCCATAGCCTTGTCAAGCCCGTGAATAGGGAAAGGGGTATATACGTCATGAATTTTATAACCGGCTCTTCTTACATTTTTTACAGCCGAAAATAAAATGCTTTCTTCTTCAAAGGATCCGACTACAAATTTTTTAATCATATTTTATTTGCCAGAGGGCTTTTAATTAACAATATAATTTTGTTTTTAGATTCATGCTTCATAATGTTTAATGACTGTGCTTCATCTCAATTTCATAAAATTGATCTGTACCGGTATTTTCGATATCAGCCATCTTTTCTTTATAATTATCTCCGCTTGTTTTCAAAATAGCTTTTATCTCCGCTACTGCAATTACAGGGAAGTATTTTGCGAATAAAAAGTAACAGGTAAAAAATAAACCGAACGTTCCTAAATAAAATCCAATTTCCCAGATAGTAGGACTATAGTAAGTAGTCCACGATGAAGGAATATAATCCCTGTAAATAGAAGTTACAATAATTACAAAACGCTCAAACCACATTCCCACATTTACGAGCACTGCCATGAAGAAGGTGAATAAGACATTTCTCCTGAGTTTCCTTGACCAAAAAAGCTGTGGAGATACTACATTACAGAAGATCATTCCGAAGTAGGCCCATCCATAAGGGCTGAAAATATTTGCCCTGTTTTCGCGGAAAGCCCACCACTCGTAAGTATTCTGGCTATACCAGGCAACGAATAATTCAGATAAATAGGCACATCCCACAATAGTTCCTGTAAGGACAATTACTTTGTTCATCGCTTCAATATGCCCAATGGTAATATAATCTTCGAGGTATAAAACTTTTCGTGTAATGATGAGCAATGATTGAACCATTGCAAAGCCAGAGAATACTGCACCAGCCACAAAATAGGGAGGGAATATGGTAGTATGCCATCCCGGAATTACTGATGTAGCAAAGTCGAAGGATACTATGGTATGAACAGACAATACAAGAGGAGTAGCTAACCCTGCCAAAACCAATGCAAGGCTCTCCTGCCGTTGCCAATGCTTGGTACTTCCTGTCCATCCGAATGAAGCGAGGCCATAAAACATTTTTCTGAATTTGGTTCTCGCGCGGTCACGCACAGTAGCCAGATCCGGCAACAGGCCCGTGTACCAGAAGAGCAAAGAAACGGTGAAATAAGTAGATACTGCAAATACATCCCACAACAGCGCTGAGTTAAAATTAGGCCATAGAGGGCCGCGTGAGTTAGGGTAAGGCATTACATAAAATCCTACCCATACGCGCCCCATGTGAAAGATGGGGAATTGCCCCGCACAAATAACTGCAAAAATGGTCATCGCCTCTGCAGCCCTGTTCACACCTGTTCTCCATTTTTGGCCAAATAATAAAAGAATAGCAGAAATAAGCGTGCCTGCGTGCCCGATACCAATCCACCATACAAAGTTGGTAATGTCCCATCCCCAACCCACCGTCTTATTCAGGTTCCACTGCCCGATACCATAAACTACTTCTCTGTAAACAGAGTAAACCCCGAAAAGCAAAAGTGCAAGAGAGATAGAAAGCCCAATCCACCAAAGTTTTGTCGGCCTGGTTTCTAATGGCCCGATAATATCCTCAGTTACCTGGTGATAATTTTTATTTCCACTAACTAATGGTTCCCGAAGTTGCGACTCGTATTTTAATAGTGACATACGCTTTTTAGCTTTTGCTACAGTTTTATATTTGAATCTGTAATCTTATGAATTATCTGTTTAGTTATACTTTTTCTGTTGTACTTCCTACTTCTCTTTGGGTATTTCTTACTTTGGTAAGATAGTTTATATTAGGAAGCACATGCAATTGTTCCAAAACATAAAACTTCCTGTTTTTCTGCTCTTCAAATCTTAACCGGGCAATTTTACTTTCTTTATCATTTACGTTTCCAAACTCAATGGCATGAGTAGGACAAGCCTGCATACATGCGGTTTTTACTTCCTGGTCTTTTAAAGGGCGATTTTCTTTCTTAGCATTTAATTTACCTTCCTGCAAACGTTGAATACATAAACTACATTTTTCCATAACCCCCCTGGAACGTACTGACACATCAGGGTTGAGCACCATACGGGTAAGATCATCCTGCAGATTGTTAGTAACGTCAGAAATTATTCCACGCTGGTTATCAGGGAAACTATCTGCTCCATTCCAGTCGGCCCAATTGAAACGGCGTACTTTAAACGGACAGTTATTTGCACAATATTTAGTACCAATGCAACGGTTATAGATCATTTGATTTACACCTTCGCTGCTATGGTTAGTTGCAGAAACAGGGCATACATTTTCGCAAGGCGCATTATCGCAATGCTGGCAAAGCATGGGTTGAAAAACAATATCAGGGTTTTTAGGATCGCCGGTAAAATACCTGTCTATTCTTATCCATTGCATATCGTGAAATCTTGCTACTTCCTGCTTGCCTACTGTTGATATATTATTTTCTGCAACACAGGCTATAGTACACGCTCCACAACCGATACAGGTATTCAGGTCAATGCTCATCCCCCATTTGATGCCCGGCCTGTCGAAAGTAGGATAAAGGGTAGCATCGCGGACAAAGTTCTCGCCGTATTGCTTTAATTCTTCTTCTTCCTCTTTGTTTAATTCTCCAGGGTCAGCAATAAATTTGGTAAGAGTAGTTTCTCTTACTACAGGGCGGCCTTCTGTAATACTATGTGTTTGAGACGTAGCGATAGGGAAAACTTTTGATGTTTTCTCGATCGTTACCGGTACAGTATAACTAATATTAGAGCCGGCAATAGCAGCTAAAGGATACGCATTTTTACCTACACCATTTGCCGCTGCACCAATATACTCACTGGTTTTTGTTTTATCATTACTTTCCCTGCCATAGCCTAAGGCAACTGCAATAACATTAGGATGTGTGCCAGGAATGATCAAAATAGGAAGCTCAACATTTTTGCCATTGGCAACGATTTTTATAACGGGTTTATCCGGATGGACTTCGTATTTATCAGACTGGCGCGGATTAAAAATATCTATATCAAATAATTTTTTTCCCATCTCGGGAGAGATCATTGCATAGTTGTCCCATGTTGCTTTGGAGATGGGGTCGCTTGCTTCCTGCAGCCATGCATTACTTGCACGTGCGCCGGTACCGATACTTACTTTTTGATACAATACCATTTCTATCTCGCCACCTTTTATGTTACCTATTTTGGCCGCAGCATCAGCAACATTACCTGTAAAAGCAACAGAAGCAAAGCCGGCTCCTTTTACGGAATTTGTAGAATCAGCATCCAAAACCTTTTGATCTTGAATAACCGGTTTGGTTGAATCTCCTGATGCAAGCGAGCTAACAGCGGATGCCGTAGCAGGCGTTAAATTGGAAGTATTAACAACGTTTGATTGTGTCCTGAATTTTGAATTTTCCATTACCCCATCCTGCAGAAATCTTTCATAATTATTCAAGCCGCCAAGCTTTTCTATCCAATAATTTCTGAAATAAGTTTCATAATCATCAGCGCTTCCTGTAAGCTTTAATAAAGAAGATTCAAACTGCCGGGTTTTAAATAATGGATGAATGATTGGCTGAAGGACACTTACATATCCCGTCTGAAGTTCAGCATCTCCCCAGCTTTCCAACCAGTGATGCGAAGGAATTACATATTTACAGAGTTCGGTAGTTTCATCCATCTTTTCACTATAAGATAAGGTGAACGGACATTTTTTTACTCCTTCTGCAAATTTTTGCGAATCAATATAACTGTAAACCGGGTTGGCCCCGTAAACTATTAAAGCGCCTACATTACCGGCATTTAAATCCTGTGTAAGTGCGGCTATATCTGCATCTATACCCTGGCGGTAATTAACCGGGGTATTCCAATCAATCGTTTTTCCTCCTGCCCCGATAGCTTCATTAATTGCATTTACTATTATTTGAATATTAGGGTCGTTACTTCCACAAACTACTAATGAAGCTCCCTTATTCGCTGCTAATTCGGCAGCAGTTTTCTTTACAGCATCTGCCAAAGCTCCCGAAAGATTGGATGATGTATTTCCGCCCAATGCTCCTAATAAGGCCAATGCTATAGCGCCTGTTTCTGAAGGCTTATGAAGATAGCGTTCATCAGCGTTAGCGCCTGTCATACTATAGTATCCTTCAAACTGGATATGCCTGCTCATTGAAGGATTTTTCTCATTAATCCTTCTGCCCGCCGCATATTGGTTTGCGAAAACAACAGGGCTAAGCCATGTCCCCAGAAAGTCTGCTCCAAGGCTTACTATCACTTTTGCATTTTCAAAGTGATAAGCAGGAATAGCCTTTTTGCCATAAGAAGCCAGGTTAGCTTCTATCATACCACTGTAGGAAACTGCATCATATTGTACATGGCGGCTTCCGGGATATTTAGCTAACACAGCGGCAATGATCTGTTTGGTTGTTATTGAAGTAACAGAAGAAGTAAGTAGCACCAACGGTTTTCCCGCATTTGCTGCAAGCCCGTCAGCTACCATTTTATCTATCGCTTCAAAAGTGGCTTCTTTACGATTGGCCATTGGGTAACGAAGACGTGTGGTATCGTATAAATCCAGAACAGATGATTGAACCTGTGCTGAGGTTCCTCCATCTGTTAAGGAAGAAAGATCATTTCCTTCAATTTTGATGGGCCTACCTTCTCTCTGTTTGACCACAACCGGCACCGCATCTCCATCCATTAAATAAGTAGATGCATAATAATTAGATACGCCCGGCACCATATCATCGGGCTTATGAAGAAAGGGAATACTTTTGCGAACCGGCATCTCGCAACTGGCGGCGATAGCAGCGGCGGCAGTACTAAATCCCATGTATTTCAGGAAATCTCTTCTTGGTGTTTTAGCATTAAAAACATTTTCATTACCTAATTCTTCGAAAGGCAACTCTTCTCTGAATTCATCTTTTAAAGCTTTCTGATTTGCTTCACTTTGGTTAAGTTCTCCAAAATTTTGCCAGTATTTTTTTTCCATATTACCCCAACCCCCAAAGGGGCTATTTAATGAATAAATAAAATATCCTAATTGCTAATATCTCATTCCTCTTTTAGAGGATAAGGGTTTAATAATGACATTTTCCACATTCAGTTCCACCGATCATCTGAACAGTAACACTATCATATTTTTTATCCTTTATATCCTGGTGGAATTTTTCGTAGAGGCTGTAAAATTTATTGCCATCCCCTTTATTGTCGTCAAATTGAACATTAGTGGTTCTGTGGCAATTGACACACCATCCCATGCTCAGATCTGCGAACTGTTTTACCTCGGGCATTTTTTGTATTTCTCCGTGGCAGGTTTGGCAGGCTACCTGTCCTACCTTAACGTGTTGGGAGTGGTTAAAATAAACAAAGTCGGGAAGGTTATGAATCTTCACCCATTCAATAGGTTTGCCGGGTTTATCATACACCTTTTTATCAGGGTTCCATCCGGCATATTGATAAAGCTTTTGTATTTCGTCGTTTGCATTTACGGTAGTACCATCTTCACGAAGGATAGGCTCGCCTGTATATTCCTTAACAGACATGTGGCAGTTCATACAAACATTTACAGAAGGAATACTTGCATGTTTACTATCCTGGGCTCCTCCATGGCAATACAGGCAACTGATCTGGTTGACACCTGCGTGGACTTTATGAGAATAAAAAATAGGTTGTGTAGGTTGGTAGCCTTGTTGCCTTCCCAGGCCCATAGCTGCTTCTACAAGATAATATCCTGCAAATACAAAAAGTATTATTGCTACTAATAAAATATAAACTTTATTGCGATAGAATGGGACAGGCGCCGGTGAATCTACACCTTCTTTTTCATCAGTAAGTTTCCTAAGGTTGCTATTAACCTGTAATAATATCAGCCCAATAACTGCCAGGATCAATGTAAGCAACCCATATAATACTGTATTATCTGATGAAGGTTCACTCGCACCGCTTACCGCACCCGGAGCCCCGGTGGGATTAGCGCCCGGCTTCGCATAATGATCAGCATAATCCAAAATAGCATCTATCTCTTCTTTTTTAAGGTCGGGGAAAGAAGTCATGATCACCCCGCCTGACTCGCCCTTCAATTTGATCGCGTACGGATCAGTATTAGCCATGGCTGAGGCATTAGCTACCCATTTATATACCCAGTCTTTTGAAGGCTCTCTTTCTCTTGCACCCTTAAGCGCAGGGCCTACATAATGCACATCCGGTTTATGGCAGCTTGCACAATTAGCTTTAAACAATGCTTCCCCATCTGCTGCGAACAAAGATTGCTGAGATGAAATTAGAACAACAAAAAGGAAAAATGTAAGTGTTTTAGTAAATAACCTGTTGAGTTGATTCATACCCTATACCTATCTTGAAATAATGGAATAATAAAATCCTACCGGGTGCAAAAGTAAGGAAGCATGTTGACAATGTATTAACATTCCTGATTTTTTTTTCCTTTATCAATAATGGTTTTAATTTTTTTTTATTATTGAAGTAATTGTTTAAAGAATTCCAAATATAAAAAAGATAAAATTATCCTTTTTATATTTAATTTAAAAATCAGTATTCCTTTAAAATCAAAAAAAATGCATCTTTGGAACAAAGCAACATCTGCAGGAATATTAAATAGTCCACAGAATGCTGGTTCCGAAGTTTTATATACTTCCATAACAATCACATTTAAAAGAACTATCAGACTTAATAAATTTTATAATGAGAAACATCGCCATTTTCGCATCAGGAGCCGGAAGCAACACACAAAAAATAATTGATCATTTCAAAAAAAGCACGAAAATAAAGGTTGCACTAATCGTTTGTAATAATGCTAAGGCGGGAGTTCTTCATATTGCTGCCCAGGAAAATATCCCGGCCTTATTGGTTGAAAAAGAAAAATTCAGGAAAACCGGATATGTAGAAGAAATAAAACAACATTCAATAAGCTTTATAATTTTAGCAGGGTTTCTTTGGAAAATACCTTCTGTATTAATCAATGCGTTTCCACATAGAATTATCAACATTCATCCGGCTCTGTTACCTGCTTATGGAGGAAAGGGAATGTATGGCCATGCAGTGCATGCAGCGGTGATCGCTTCAAAGGATAAAGTGAGCGGGATCACTATTCATTATGTAGATGAACAGTACGATCATGGAAAAATTATTTTTCAGGCGGTTTGCAATATTGATGTAACGGACACTCCGGAAAGCCTTGCCCGAAAAATACATCAGTTGGAACATGAGCATTATCCCAAAATAATTGAAGATATACTGGATCAAACAGAATCATAAAGTAACAATGGTCACCGCCTTGATATTTATCCTGGATAAAGTGTAATCTACTTTGTGTATGCTGCTTTTGTTGCGCTCAAAAGTAGGATGAGCTTCTAAAAAAAAAGCCATCATTACGATAGCTTTTTAATGTGTGCGGAGGCGTTTAAGGACGGAATTAACTTACCATTACCTCCCCCGTAAAAATGCTGCTTGCAGCATTGTATCCATCCGCCGACAGGAACCCGATATAGGTTTCCACTGCCTGTCCTGAAAAGGTAAGCAGGTTCAGGTCGCCCGTAAGGTCACTGCGTTTTACACCGCTGGTGGTAAAGATAGCCTGCTTCATAGTGGGGCAGTAAGCTAAGAGTATCGCCTCATCGTTTGGATTGGCCGTTGAACTGTTGTTATCAGTCCAGCTCCAGGTAACGATGCTTCCTGCACCGGAAATGGCCGTAGGCCCAAGCACATTCGGCAGGTTGCCCCTGCTTACCAGCGCTTTTGAGTAGTCAATGGCATAGTCAGGAAAGATGCCGGTGATTGCTTCCTTGAAATTGTACTTGAACGCACAGTTGATACCCGTTTTACGGATCGCAAAGTCGTGAAAGCTCATTTCAAGCAATTTAGACATGGGCTGTAGAAAGCGCATCATGAGCGCAAACTTCAATTGCTGCTCAAGCTGCTTCTGGCTGGGAACGAAAGTGCGCTTATTGGCTTTACTGCGCATGTAATCAATCCCCTTCCAGGTACCGCCTATTATGGTGCCCACTTTACCGGAGAATCCTCCTAAAATGCCTTTTTCAATGGTTGCCATTGTTTTTACTTTTTAATGGTTTTTAAATATAAGATACCGTGCCTGCAAATTTCAGTACCCGGGTGCAGGCAATTTTAAAAACGGTATGAATGATTTGAATATTCTGCTATGGTCAATTATTCCACTTACGGCATTGCCTGTTCCATAAAATTCCCCGGTTAAAGCGTATCATTCCTCTCTGTACAGTGAAAAGTAATCAATAGCAGGTAATAAGTCCTAAGGGGCTAATAACCCGGGCTGCAGACATTCATATAATTATTTTAAAAAATATTTACTGCCATTTTACCGTTATATTATGTAAATAGTATTTGATTTGAACCGGGACTGAAATACACAAACTTAAATTTTCATCTATTCAATCAAAAACAATGGGAAAAAAGCAAATGCAACCATCCAGGGCAGCCATGCGGTTACCAAAGCAGAAAGCAGGCGCTCATGAAAAGGAAGTTTCTTTTTGTTTGCCGCCGGGCGTAAAGTTGAGTGATGTATATGTAGATCAGCAGGATGTGGCTCAACAATTAAAGTTGTGCAAGCGGGCAATCCGTAATATGCGTGTTGCGGGCAAGCTTTCTTACACTTTCCTGGAAGAACGGGGAAAATATTTTTATCTCGCCCAGGAAATAGCTGCTATCCTTAAAGCCAATACCGTAATAGGAAAGAACAGCCTTTTAAAAAAGATACAGGGAACAGGAGGCAGGATTTAGGCGTGGCCTTCGAAGTTGCCATCTAAAAAAGTGACACTCTCACATCTATATTTGTACAATCCTCCCCTTGTGCAAGAGTCCTCATTTCTTTGCTTGTAAGATCAGTTACTTCTGCTTGTTCAGAGAGAGAGCTCTTTTCATTTTAAGTTTTTTAATTAAAAATTGATAATTTACGTTAAACAAAACATTATCTTTATTTTTAATAACCTACCAATAAGTTAAATAGGCTATAATGAAAAATAGCAAATTAAGAATACTTTTTTTTGTTTTATTTTTGATATGCTTTAGCATCTCTGTATATTTATTTTTCACAAGTCAAAATTCGAATAAACATAAGCCTAATATAGGTATTTTTTTACCTGGGGTTTACTGGGTTATTTTTGCAATTTCTAAAAAGAAAATTCCTCTGGCAATACTGTTGCTTTTAAGTGTAACTATAATATATATTTTAAGTAACCGCTTTTTTTAGCCAAACTTTAGAGAAATGAAATTGGATGCCGCCGTCTGGTCTCCGACCAACGGCATCCTCGGTAACTTTACAAGGCACAAGGATTGCCAACGCACATAAGCCTTCCCGACACCCTTGCGCCATAGAACTTATTACATGCTTGGACTAATAGAGGGCATAAGCATCTAAGTAATCCCTCATGCTTGCCGAAAAGCCGGTCTTGTAATTCAGGAACCTCGTGAGCAGGCTGTTTTGCGCTGCCTGCTGATCGGTCACCGCAGAGTCGTAAGGCGCGCCTTCCATAGAAGGGTACAACTGCCTGAATTCAGTTACCAGCGAGTTCAGTGTTTCACAACTGATACAAGGCTTCTGGTAGCCGCATGATAAGAATGCAGGAATGGGTACAAATTCTCCAAGCGGTATAGGCTCGTATAGTGTTTCACAATGTACCTGTCCCGGGAGGCATCCGTTGTAGTAAGCGGTATCAGAGCTAAAGCAATGGTTTGATGCTGATATGATCACTTTGTACCTGGCACAAGGTTCCATCTCACTGATACTATGAATACTGTCAGTCGGGCTTGCATAACCCTCATAGTCCAGGACATCCTGTTCATTATAAACCTTCACATAAATGGTGGAAAAGAAATGTACAGGGAAGTATTCAATTATCAGGTTCCCGGATTGGTATTTCATTTTTTTGAGAACAGATTAGCCTAAATAAAAAACCACCAGATTTTTTTATCTGATGGTTTATAACTTTTTTATTTCTTAATTCTTACACGACACAAGGATTGCCAACGCACCTAAACCTGCCCGACACCCTTGCGCCAAGGAACTTCTTATATACTTGGACTAACAGGGGGGATACATTACCCATTACCTATCTACTTATCAGTTCTGTAAAATTCCTGCTTCTCAAAATCCCACCGTAATGCCTCTGGCGGTGGTAAGTATCGAGGGTCAGCTTTGGAGAGTATTGGCTTAAACAACTCTACATACATGTTTCTTTTCCCATCATAATAATCTTCTAATCTTTCAATTAGATTTTTAGCCTCCCATACGGATGACTTTTCTAAACCAATGCACTCTTGAGGTTGTGCTTTTCGCTCTCTACCATCATAGTGGAATATAGTGCAGTCATCAATGTTAACCTTATCCTGGTTGTAAGAAGGAGGCATAGCCCTGACATCATTCTGCGTAAGTTTTTTAAAACCAACTATTTCAAAAATTCCTTTAGTTATAACATCTTTATAAATGACACAATAAAAAAGGATAGGGTAACTGACAATATCTTCAACAGAAGAAAAGCTATAAACCTTATCAAAAATCATGTCGTAAACTCCTATATGAAAGGCGGGTAACAATCTTCCAAAAACAATCCTGTCTTTTGATAGCTCTATTTTAACAATAGCTCCTTCTTTAAATTGCTGCTTCTTCTTTGTTATCATAATTTCAATTACAGAGTTTTTTTATCTACAGGGTTATTGTTTGGCAATTTTTCCTTAAATTCTGCTGTTGCAGCAGCATCGTAAGTACCTCTTAAAACATTATTCCTACTAACTCCTCTAATCTTATTTCTTGATGTTCCACCTTCCGACTGCGCACCACCATTAAAATCGATTAGCTGCTGTTCTCTACCTCTAACAGCCGCCTTATTCGTTGAAAACCTATCAAGCTCTGCAGGAGCATATCCCCCCGCTATCCGTAGTAAACTACAAAGTAAAGAAGTTGTGCTGTCCTGAGTTTGTAATTCAGGACAAGACATTATAGATCATAACAACTTCAAAGGCACAGATACCCATACGCACAAAGCCATGCTGCATATCTGCGCCAGTTGCTGATTCATTTAAGACATTAGAGCCGGATGGATAAATGTATCCATGTCCTCCAAATAATCCTTTATAATAGGCTTTTATATTCTGGCTTAGTGAACCACGGTTTTCTCCCCAAAATTTTTCTTGTATTCCATAACCTAAACCGCTGCCAATGAATGCCCCCAAGGCCCCCCAGGCTGCTTTATCTTTTATTGTAAAATCTTTATCAAATATTTTACCTATACCTTCAATTGCATATGGCAATGCAAAACCAATTATAGCGCCGCTTAAAGCGCCTTGCCAGCCAGCAAATCCTCCATCTACATCAACATTACCAACCGGGCTATTCCCCATCCCCAAATACGGATTTGCAAACTGCTCATAAGGGTCAGTGGTTGTCCACCTTCCTGTCTGCGGGTCAAAGTGCCTTAAATCAAATTCATCTAATGCAGTTTCTTCATCATGCTCGCTAAAGTCGCCCTGGTAGCCATACCTGTTAAGAACTGTTTCCTGTGCTCTCGAGCTTATCCCATCTATTTTTAAGCCATAGCTATAGTAGTGGTTTTCTTCAATGATCTTTCCCCTTTCATGTGTAACCTGGAAATTATCAAAATAAACCGGCTCATCACTTTCATTGCTCAAATATACGTAAGCCCACCCATTTTTAGGCGCTTCTTTTTCCAGGAGCATAAGAGGCGAACGGCTATCGTCACAGCCTGTATTTCACCCTCATAAAATAACTGTTCACATAATTAAACTGTTCATCAAAGAACACAATATTCAAATATCCCTTAGGTGGTGAAGCCTGCGGCTCAGAAGGCCTTTCGGGAGTCAATAAATTATTTAAAGGGCTGGTGGCTTCATTACTTAAACTGGTGGCTTCATTACTTAAAGTTGACTGTATTACCCCGGAATTTCCTTTTAATGCATCACTGGCATTACTACTCATCATCATACTAACAAGCGAAGTCACAATGTCATTAAGCAGGTTATTATTACTTACCGTATGTTATTCGCTTTGTAATAGTAGTCGCTGCGGGCAGATATTTTATCACCACTCATTACTTTTAAAATAACATTTGGCCCTATTTTTTTAAACAAGCCTGAAACCTTACTTACTTTGGTGTTCTTCCAAACTATTCTTTAGAAAGATATTCTAAAAATTTTTCAAAGTTTTTCGCAACTTGTATTGGCTCTTGAACACCTATATCCAAAAAGTCTATTGATATAATCCCCCCATTTTGTTTGTCAAAAGCATATCCCATGTTTGAACCGTCGCTTCCAATAAAAAATAAAGATTTACATTCTTTAATAAAATCATAATAAGGATTTAGTTTTATTAAATCCTTAATTTTCCAAAACAATATACATTTACCATTTTCAAAACATCCTTCACAACCATCATAAGTTTTAATAAAATCCATATAATCCTTATCAATATTAAAATTAACCGTTTTTAATAATAAAGAAATTTCAGAATCGCTTGGACAATTTCCCTTAATAAGGTAGCTTGAATAATATTTGATACTTTCTTTCATATTCTATTTTCCATCAATTTTCCATTGTAATTTACGCCAGAATGCTGAAACTTTTGCGTGTTCTTCAGGAGTGAGTGGAATTTTATTCAATAAATCTTTAGCCAATGACGGTGTTCTTTTCAAATGGCCAACTTGTGAATGGATGCCCCCCCGCTATCCGTAGTAAACTACAAAGTAAAGAAGTCGTGCTGTCCTGAGTTTGCAACTCAGGACAAGACATTATAGATCATAACAACTTTCAAAGGCAGCACAAAGCCATGCTGCATATCTGCGCCAGTTGCTGACATATAAATAGGTTTATTCACTTTACAAGGCACAAGGATTGCCAACGCACATAAGCCTTCCCGACACCCTTGCGCCATAGAACTTATTACATGCTTGGACTAATAGAGGGCCAAAAAACTTATTACATGCTTGGACTAACAGAGGGAAACAAATCGTCATAGAATTTGACCAGATTATCCCAGGGAATGCTCAAAGCAAGTTTTACCCAGCGGTTGTCCCTGGTTAATTTTTGCTCAAATGGGGTCTCGAAACCTGATAAAACAAGTTGATTCGGGCTCACATATTGTGGAGTGGATGCACGCTTTTTGATGCGGCTTTTTAAATTACCTTGCATTTGGGTTTGCTGTTTTTTGCGATAACTCAAATGTAGCCAAGGTTACGCAGTTATTTAGCAGACCCTAATTATCTATTTTCCCAAATAAATTGCCCTCCATTGCCGACATAATTGCCAAATACATTTCCAGTATAGTTATTCCAAAATGCTCCAGCATTCATATACTTTCCAGCAAGGTTGCTTAATCCACTTCCTATCACATTGCCACCATATCCTAATAAAATATTTCCTGCTAATGTATTTCCATTTGCTGTACCGCTTATGCCAGCATATCCGCCGCCATAACTAAAATATAAACCATTCCCTACTAAACTTGAACCCAATGCGCTTCCCGGCATTTCCAAATTTGCGCCAATAGAGGGAACCTGTAACCAGTAAACAGATTGTCCGTTACAGCTTTATCCTGTCAATACCCGAAAATCAACAGTTTGGTTCACCACTTAGTCCTTTTCGACGCGTCGTCAGTGGTTCATTTGCATTCAGCTCCTTTACACGTACCTGATACTTTTCGATGCCTTTTAACCCGAACGCTCAATACCTTGTCTTTTGAACAAAGCACCTTCGGGCGGTTTGTACACTCCTGCTGCAAGGCGTGTACGGCAGGCCTTCTGCCATCATTTATACAATTACGAATCAGGATTTCTCTATCCGATTCTCGTGACACACGCGGGTGAGGACACCCGCCAGGAAGATGGTTCATTTGCATTCAGCTCCTTTACACTTACCTGATCTCGTTTTAAACGAGACTTTTTAACCCGAACGTTCAATACCTTGCTTTTTGTTCAAAGCACCTTCGGGCAGTTTGTACACTCCTGCTGTAGGGCGTGTACGGCAGGCCGGCTGCCATCACTTATACAATTACGAATCAGGATTTCTCTATCGATTCTCGTGACACACGCGGGTGAGGACACCCGCCAGGAAAATGTGTAGCCTTTTCCTCTTTCCGTTCAATATCTGTTTATTACTAAACAAGCACCGAGAGGCGGTTTACAGCCTCTGCTTGCACAGCGACTGTGATAGACCTGCTATCATCTTTCGTACAACATTCTTGTACCAACATATCTTTCGGTACTCTATTCACGGCACCCCCTGCGCCAAAACAGGGGCTGGTAAAATTTATTTTATTTTTTGTAATTGTTCCTTTCCAAGAACTATAGGCTCCATTTTTTTAATAAAAAAGACACCTGAAAAATTTTTTGACCAGTTTGATTTTAAATTACGGTAAAAAATCGGACTCATATAAAATAAAGAATCATTTAATGAGGAAGATTTGAAATCTATAATTGCATAAGCATTCGGGAGATCTTTTAAACCATATTCCAGGCTGTTTTTTTTAAGCTTTGGTATTTTTCTAAGTACCTTTTTAGGAAAATAATAATTAATACCCCGAAAACCGGATGAAGTAATGAAACACATATTGTAGATTTCCTTGCCAATTTTTTTATATAGAATTTCGCCTATTATATTCACGGAAGGGTCTATACAACAATCATTCAACCCTTCAATTAAATTAAAATTATGCATTGCATGATAGCTTGACATTAAGGCAACCGCTTTAGTATTTTTATTTAAATTATAATCCTGCAAAAAATAACTTGCCATTAAACTATCTCTCACTGACATAAACGCGGATTCCTGCCTATCTCCTTCGGGCACATTTCCATATCTATTTCCTTTTAGCAAAAGGGTACGTTTATACATCCAATAAAAAAAATCAAGGATTGTTTGCCATTGTTTAACCCTGTATAAATTATTTGTTGCACTATATCCTTTTATAACAGAATCAACAAATCCCTTTTGTTGCTTATATCCATCTTCATAAAATGTTGATGCTACTTGCCAGCCATCAAAATTTTCGTAATCAAATTTTATTTCTTCAAAGTCTTTGGGGTTAGACTGAATATAAGCTTTAACAGATTTTAAATTCATTGATTCATTAAACAATTCAGAAACAATAGTATCAGAAGCACCTATATCAAATCCCCGCAATAAAACTTTACCTTCTATTATTTTATTAGCCAGGTAATTCCAGAAACCATTACTTACCCAATATTTTAATTCTATAGATTGCATGTATCCGATTGTTTTACTAATTCCTTTTTTCCCTTCTTCTTTTAAAATATCGTTTATTTTATCTAAGACTATCCAGCTTGATTCAGTATAAACAGTATTTATTTTTGAAGAATCAATCAGCCCTTTCATAATCATACACTGAGCATCATACGAGCTCCCGTCCCCATGATCAGCTTCGGAGAATATAAGAACATTTTTTTCTTTTAGTATTTCTTCGAAAAATTTTAATTGGCTATAATCAAACACCGTCCAATTGATACTTTTTATTGATTTAATATTTAAATCCTTATTAAATTGCTGGCAATAAGAAAATATACAAATACAATTGTAAACTGCAACTAAGAAAAAATATTTAATTGTTTTCAAGCTACTAATTTAAAAAAGGGTTTAACTCTAAAACTTAATTCCCCCGCTATCCGTAGTAAACTACAAAGTAAAGAAGTTGTGCTGTCCTGAGTTTGCAACTCAGGACAAGACATTATAGATCATAACAACTTCAAAGGCACAGATACCCATACGCACAAAGCCATGCTGCATATCTGCGCCAGTTGCTGACATATAAATAGGTTTATTCACTTTACAAGGCACAAGGATTGCCAACGCACATAAGCCTTCCCGACACCCTTGCGCCATAGAACTTATTACATGCTTGGACTAACAGAGGGGACGGCACCCACTTCCCAAACAACATTTCGAAAATAGAACACTCACAACGGATAAAAACCCCTCGACCTAAGGTACATAGGAACCTTTTGTTAGGCATTCGTTTTTTAAGCAGATACTGGATTTACTCTTATTTGTCCGCCAACTGCTTTTAAAACCTTCATAATTGTTGAAAATTGTGGTTTGGCTCCGTCAGATAATGCTTTGTATAAACTTGGCCTGCTCATTCCGGTTTCTTCCGCTATTTTTGTCATACCAATTGCCTTAGCAATATGTCCGATTGCAGTTACAATTTCTGTATCATTTCCTTCTTCCAAAACCGCATTTAGATATTCGGCAATCATTTCGTTGTTGTCTAAATAGTCTGCTATATCAAATTTTGATGTTTCCATTTTTACTTTTTTAGTTTGTTCCAAATTTCTTTTGCTTTTTCAATGTCTTTCTGTTGAGTTGATTTATCTCCACCAATTAGCAGGATAATAATTTTCCGTCAGTTTCCTTGAAATAAATTCTATAGCCTTTTGCATAGTTAATCTTCAATTCACTAATTCCGTTTTCAACTGGTTTACAATCCCCAAAGTGTTCTTCATTTTCTAATTTTTGAAGCCTGACCAAAATTTTTGCTTTTGCTTTTAAGTCATTTAGCTTTCTAAACCACTTATCAAATTCTGTCGTTTTTTCAATAAAGTACATTCTTTAAATTGTATTCATTTGGATACAAAATTATAAAAACATTTTGATGCCGCAAATTCAGTTTTGAAGATTTCGTAAAAAATTATCTTCGGATATTGACATAGAACTTATTACATGCTTGGACTAATAGTTTCTCCTAAACTCAGAAATAATATGAACATACCTGTCGCTTCGTTCAGGCAAATTGACAATAAAGATTGGAAGCATTGAGATTATCAGTATTTAGTCAGTTTCTTTAAATCGTATCATTCCCCAGGTTTCTTGAATGGCAGTATCAATTAATGCGGAAGCTTCACTAAAGGAAATGCGCCTGTCAGAACTTTGTACTAAACTGTATTGCAGGACAATATATCCAAGGTTTTTTTTATAGATCAATAATTCTTTAAGTAGCCCAAAAGCACATCCATTAATAGGATTAATTCGTTGCAATAGAGCAACACTGTCTGCATTAAAAATTATTTTTTTATTTTGGCTAATAGGTTGGAAGATCTGGTCTTCAGGAAAGCAGTTAGTACTATCGTAAATTTTATTTTTGCCAAAGGCAAAATTTAGATGTCTTTTATACTCACTATCTACAATAGAATCCCTCAAACATACGTTTGAGGGGTCTATGGACGATAGCAGGCGGTTTGTTTCATCAACAATACGCACAAAGGTGCGGCTCCCGTATTTATTAGACCGTATGAAATAAGAGATATTAACTCCGTTCTGTCTGGTAAACTTATTGCTAAAATTTCCTATAAAATAATAACGCGGATTATCCACATCAGTTCCATCAGTTGTGATCGTATCCGGTATTTGATAGAACACCGCATTGATCGTATCCAGCTTTACCTGTATAGGCACTTGCACAGGTAACGTTACCCTCATGCTATTGGACAACACAATGACCTTTTGGGAAAACCCCATAGTTGTCATTGCCGATGCAAAAGCTAATAAAAATATTTGAATAGAATTCCTCATCATCATGTTAAACCTTATGTCAAGCATCGTCTTCCGATAGGGGACGATGCGTTGGTGAAAACTCAGAAATAACACTAAGGTACCTATCTCTTCGCTCAGGTAAATTTACAATAAGGGTTGTTGGCAGCATTAAGAACGGCTATTTAATCAACCTTTTTAAATCGTATCATTCCCCAGGTTTGCTGGACTATAGTATCAAGTAATGCGGAAGCTTCACTGAAAGAAATGCGTCTGTCATTACCGTATACTAAACTGTATTGCAGTAAGATGTATCCAAGATTCTTTTTATAGATCAACAATTCTTTAATCAGCCCAAAAACACATCCATCAACAGGATTAATTCGTTGTAATAAAACAACACTGTCTGCATTAAAAATTTGTTTTTTGTCTTGGCTAATGGGTTGAAAGATCTGGTCTTCGGGAAAACATGTAGTACTATTGTAATCCTTATTTTTGCCAAAGACAACATTTAAATATCTTTTATACTCACTGTCTACAATAGAATCTCTAAGGTGCACGTTTGATGAGTCTATGGACGATAGCAGCCAATTTGTTTTATGAACAATAGGTAAATAGGTGCGACTCCCGTGTTTATCAGATCGTATGAAATACCAGATATGGACTTTATTCTGTATAATAAACTTATTACGAAAAGTGCCTTGAAAATAGTAACGCGGGTCCACATTCGTTCCATCAGTTTTAGTTCCATCAGTTATAATCGTATCCGGTATTTGATAGAACACCGCATTGATCGTATCCAGTTTTACCTGTATAGGCACTTGCACAGGTAACGTTACGATTATGCCGATGGCGCCACGGATTTTCTGGGCAAATCCCTGGGTTGCTATTGCCGATGCAAAAGCCAATAAAAATATCCGAATAAAATTCATCATCATGTTAAACCTTAACTACCACTAACTATTGCTTGAAATACGGTGACACCAACCATTTCAGATGCCTTTCTCCTTTCACCTATCAAATCATTCTGGCAGTCATTAAAACAAACATACCAGCCATTACCTTCCTTCTTCCCCCTTGATTCATATCCGCACGAGCCATCCTCCCTCTTCCTGTCGGGTGTCCTCGAACCAATAATTCCGGAACAATTTTTCAAAATCCATTTCGCAAATCTTTTAGAAATGCAAAATTTTTTACCCCTGTTTCATAATATCCCGCAGATGAAAATAAATAATCAGTCGGTTCCTATCTCAATATAACTTTTTCGTCTTGCAAATAAATTCTTGTCCATTCAACAATTATATTTATCGGATATAAAGTTAACCACCACTTTTTATATTTGAATAATTCTTTTTGCCTTTGTGGGTGTTCCATTGTGTCTTCCCTATACCTTGTAATACTAAGATTCGTTTATCATTCGCTTCTCCTTCGATATTCATTCGATATTTATTCGCTCTTTTAAATCGAATAATATTCGCAATAAGTACTTTGTTTTTTCGTTTTTAGCCAGGGGCAGATAGCGGTAAGGTAGCCGGCTTATATATCACATATCACACTTAATTTGATTACTATGGCAACCATCCCTGCAGGCATACTCGGGCACTTTACAGGAAAAGCCGGAAACATTATCGGCTATATACGCAATGGCAAAAACTTTGTGCGCAGCAGGCCCAGGAAAAGCAATATACCCGCAAGCCCCGCCAGGCTTGCCCAGCAGCAAAAGATAAAAGTGTGCGGCGAGTTCACAACGGCATTTAGCGGCAGCGGTTTTTTCAATACAACTTTTCCGGCCTACGGGCACAGCGGCACAGGCTACAACAGGGCTACCAGCGCCATTATGAACCTTGCTATTACAGGTGCTTACCCGAACACTGCCATTGCTTATCCGCAGGTGCTTATTTCCAAAGGGCCGTTGCCGGGGGCACAGAACGCTTCAGCTACGGCGAGCAGCGAAGGGCTCATCGTCTTTAACTGGGAAGACAATACAGGAACCGGCACTGCCAAAGAAAACGACAAAGTGGTTGTAGTGGCTTATTTTCCTTCAGAAAAAAGAGCCATATTTAATATCGGTATTGCACTGAGAAAGGATGGCCAGGCCATACTGAACACGCAACAGATGCAGGGCCTGACGGCAGAAACATGGATCGGCTTTTTGAGCCATGATGAAAAAGATGCATCGGATAGTGTATATACGGGTACGGACAGGTCGCGACCTGTCCGTACATGACCTGTCCGTATATGACCTGTCCCTACATGACCTGTCCCTACCCACTGGAGAAAATTGGAGAGTACCCCTTAAAAAAGATACGGCCTTTTTTAAGTATTTTTATCTGAAGTTTCCCATTCATTCAATTTCAAAATCAAAAAAAGCAATCTTCAGATGTACAAAGCAGCGTTAAAAAAGAAACGTCCCGTAGATTTGATAAGATCATTAGCGTAATATCGCACCTTTTAATCCCGTGAATAAATATCTGATACTAAAATTTTTTGGCTTGTTATTTCTACAAGTATTAGTGCATAATTATGCTTTGGGCCAGGTAATTATTTCAGGAACCATTTACGATTCTTCAAAACTTTATGTTGTTCCATCCGTAGATGTTTACAGTACTTCGGGCACACACACAATAAGCGACTCCCTAGGCAATTATCATTTACCGGTAGAAGAAACTGATTCGATCTATTTTTTTTTTAATGGTAAGCCTACGGTGAAATTTCCTGTAAGAACAATTACCAACTATGCTGCCTTTGATATTTCGCTACGTGTAAAAGTAAAAGAAAAATACAGGTTACTAAGCCCTGTAACTGTCTTTACTAATTCTTACCAAATGGATTCCCTGGAAAATCGTGAAGCTTATTCAAAGTTATTTGGCAGGGAAAAGCCAACTCTCCGTTCTACCTATGAACCTGGCGGCGCTGCAGGCCTCGACCTGGATGAGCTTATAGGAATATTCCGGTTCAGAAAAAATAAGCAAGACCAGGCTTTTAAGAAAATGCTAATAGAGCAGGAGCAGGAAAGATATGTAGATTACCGTTTTTCTTCTAACACAGTTTCGAGGGTAACGGGCCTCAAAGGCGAAGCGCTTGAAAAATATAGAAAGCTATACCGGCCTTCTTATTTTTTCGTAGTCAATAGTAGCCTTGCCCAGTTCTACGAGTACATTTTAAATACTTCATACTATTTCAAAAAACAGGAAGGGCTTCAATAAATTTAAGGCGTTTTTTTTATATTATTATTTAACTTCACGTGATAATTAGCTGTATTATTCTATAACTTTAATTAACTATTAAGTGTATGAAAAATATTTACACGTTATGTTTTACCTTATTAATGTCAGGCTTTTTCTACAATACCTCTGCACAAGCGCCCGGCTGCGCTCTTAATGTTTCTCCCGCAAATAACGCTACTAACGTTGACCCGTATCCCAAAATTACTTTAAAATGGCAGCCAGTGGCTAATGCTACATCTTACGATGTATATATAAGCACCAAAATACCTCCAAAACAATTGCTGGGGAATACTTCATTCGATTCATTAAATTTTTATGATGCATCCTACCAAACGACTTACTATTGGTATGTAGTGCCAAAGAACGCAAACGGCCAGGCATTGGGATGCATATCTAATCTGACTTCCTTTACTACCATTGCAACACCCACACCACCTTCTAATGATAACTGTGAAGCTGCTCAAAGCCTGATTGGAATTCCAATAAACGGCACTACCCTCGGCGCCACTCAAAGTATGCCGGCAGATATTTGTAATGGTTATACCGGTACGGCAAACGACGATGTATGGTATCAGTTTACCCCGTCAGAAAGCGGTACTGCGATCATAAGCATGCAGGGAAACGGAAATTTTGATGGAGTGCTTGAAGTTTTTTCAGGAGATTGTAACTCTTTAGTGTCTTTATTATGCAGTGATTCTTCACAATCCGGCGGAAGAGAAGAATTAACTTTGAACGTAACCGCCGGCACTACTTATAAAGTAAGGCTTTATAATTTTTATTCTAACCTAAGCAGCCGCGGCACTTACAGTATTACTGTATCCGGCGTACCTCTTCCGGTTAAAATGATTTACTTCAAAGTTGAGCGTATGGCCAATAAAAATATACTGAAATGGTCAACGGCACAGGAACAAAATAACAAAGGCTTCGAAGTGCAGTATTCTTTTAACGGTAAAGATTTTAACCAACTTTGCTTTGTAGATTCAAAGGGAGTTAATGGCAATAGCCCTTCTGCTCTTTCTTATGAAATTGCCGATGCCGGCACAATGGGAGATCTATACTATCGCTTAAAACAAATTGATAAAGACGGGAAGGCATATTTGTCTGAAATTATTTTTGTGAGGAGAGAAACAAATACAGAAACCTCTTATAAGATTTATCCAAACCCGGTAAAAAATTTATTGAACTTAATGGTTAATAGTCCTTCTAAAAATAAAATAAAACTGGAAATAAAAGACGTTGCAGGAAGGAGTTTAATTCAAACGAATGACGCTTTAGTAAAAGGGCTTAACCATTTAATATTAAATACATCTTCTTTGGCCAGCGGAAGTTATTTTTTAAAAGTAACTGACGAAAAGAAGGCGCTTATAGTGCAGTCCCGGTTTGTGAAGGAGTAAAAAATATTTCTATAAGCAGATCACACAAAAATGATCAAATAAGCGTAGTATCAATTATCGGCTTCAAAAATTATCATTCAATTACTTTAACGATTATATTTGCAGCAAATTTTTTTGCTCATGGATAAGACACAACCCGTAGGGAAATATTGGCTTTTATTTGTAATCTCAATGGTTATACAGATCATATTTTTTATCTGGATACGTGAATATTTTTGGCTGATCCTTCCGTGGGTACTTACCTCCTTCAGTAAAGCAATGAGGCTAATTTAATTTTATTTGGCGGCTAATACTTCTGCAAGCTTATTGTGCAGGTCGGGGCCCCTTAATTCTTTGGCAATTATTTTTCCCTGCGGATCTACCAATACATTAAAAGGTATAGCCTGTACCTGGTATAAAGTAGCAGCTTCACTGTTCCAGAATTTAAGATCGCTTATTTGTTTCCACACAAGCCCGTCATCGTTTATGGCTTTAAGCCATGCTTTTTTATCCTGGTCGAGCGATACCCCAAGTACGGTAAAATTTTTATCCTTAAATTGATTGTAAGTGGCAACAACATTGGGATTTTCCTGCCGGCAAGGGCCGCACCAACTGGCCCAGAAATCTACCAACACATATTTTCCACGGAATGAACTTAAGCTAACGGGCTTGCCATCTACATCCGGAAGTGTAAAGTCAGGCGCTTCCTGCCCAATGGCAATATTGCTGCTTTGCGATTGATTCTGAGAAGCGGCATACTGCTCAAATTGTTTTGCAACTTCAGCTACTGAAGAATTTTTTGGAAACTTTTTATTAAGATTGGCCAATAAATTTTTAACCGTATCCATATTTACATCCTGCGCATAGCTCAATGCAAAAAGCGCATTAACAGGGCTTGCAGCAGTATCTATATATCTTACTAAAAAATTATTGTACCATTCATTGCTTACCTTAAAATTATTGTCAGCAATAAAAGCGAGTGAATCATTTTGTTGTTGCTGATAATTTTTTCTTGCCTGGTCTTCACTGATAAGCTTTGTATGAATAGAGTCTAATGTCATTATCAGTCGGGTAAGAGATGAGTTGGCAGGCGTATTGAATTTTGTAGTATTTAAAACAGAGTCATTGGCATTTGCCGAGAAGTCAATGTTATCTTTATCATTTATAAAAATATAGCCTGCGCTTTTTTCAAACCGGATACGGTACAGGCCTTCTTCGGAGGCATTAGCGCTTACTTCAAATTTTCCTCCTTTCATCTCAGCGGTATCTAATACCTGTGGCGGGTTTTGATTAAAGAACAACTGTTCCAGAAATACCTTTTGGTCTTCAGCATTTTTTAAATGGCCATTAACGGTAAACAGGCCGTTTTGATGCTTTGATGTACAAGACAATATAAAAAGTACGGTTGAGAAAAGAAATATTTTTTTCATGATATTTTGTTGCTTGAATTATTGATTGAGCTTTTGATTAAGTATTTTAATAACGGCCTGCATATCAGCTTTTCCTTTACTTTTCTTTTTTACTTCTCCTGCAAAGAGGCCTGTTAGATTCTTTTTACCTTTTTTATATTCTGAAACTTTCCCCGGCATTTCAGCTAAAACTTCATCTACCCATATATGAAGCGCATCATCATTCTTTTCCTGGATAAGATCTAACTCTTGCGCAATTACAAACGGATCTTTTCCCGGAGATTGAATTAGCAATGGAAATATCCTTGATGCGGCAATACCAAAACTTACTTTACCATCTTCCACCATATTAATCAGGCCAGCCATAGTTTTTGGCGTAATGGAAAGTTGGCTTATTTCAATATTGTTTTCATTGAGATAAGACTTTACAGGCCCGATGATCCAATTGGCAATAGCTTTATAGCTTTCTGTTTCCTGGATAATGCTTTTAAAAAATGTTGAGATTTCCCTGTCACCGGCAATGATCCCTGCCGCTTCTTTTGGCAGTGAATACTGGCTCATCAATCTCTGCTCAAACTCAGCAGGGAGTTCGGGCAGAGAAGACCTGATGCTATTAATTTGTTCTTCTAAAATTAGAAAAGGAGTAAGGTCAGGTTCAGGAAAATAACGATAATCGTTGGCTTCTTCTTTTGATCTTAAAGAGAAGGTAATTCCCTGATCTGCATCAAAGCTCCTTGTTTGTTGAATGACCTCTTCTTCATTTTCCAGTAGTTGTATCAACCGGTTAATTTCAAAATCAATTGCTTTCTTTACATTACGAATTGAATTAAGATTCTTTACTTCTACTTTAGTTCCCAACTTTTTTTCTCCTTGCAGCCTGACAGAAATATTCGCATCACAGCGCATACTTCCTTCTTCCATATTGCCATCACAAATGTCTAAGTGCCGAACCATTTTCCTGATCTCTGTTACGTAGGCAAATGCTTCTTCTGAAGAATGAAGGTCAGGCTCAGAAACGATTTCAAGCAAAGGAACTCCGGCACGGTTCAGGTCTATACAGGTGTATTGCTCATCTGCATCATGAATGCTTTTACCGGCGTCTTCTTCAAGATGTATCCTGTTTAACAAGACATTTCTTTCCTTTCCATTTACCTGGATAGGAATTGCCCCGTTTTTGCAAATGGGCGTAGTATGCTGTGTTACCTGGTAACCTTTGGGCAGATCAGGATAAAAATAATTTTTACGGGCGAAATAATTATTGCGTTCAATATCACAATTAAATGCAAGCCCCAATTTAATAGCCAACTCTACCGCTTTCTCATTCATCATCGGTAATGTGCCGGGATGTGCAAGAGAAATAGCGCTGACATTGGTGTTAGGCAGGTTTCCAAACTGAGCGCTGTCGCCACAAAACAATTTACTTTGGGTTAGCAATTGAGTATGTACTTCAAGGCCAATAACGGGCTCATATTTTTCAAAATCCGGCATGGCAGCGAAGATATGAAAAGACAATTCCTTTTTTATGGAATAAAAACTTAAATTCTTCAATGAAAATTTTCACGGCTTTCCTTTGTAGAGTTACATTGTTGCAACGATCCTGACCCTATACATACCGGCAGTACACTTATATCTTGTGCAGGTAATGCAGCGCTGGCGTTAAATATAAAAAATGCCAAGCCACAAAACTTGTTCCAAAAAAACATATCGTTACATTTGCTGTAAATCTACTATTTTTTAAAAAGGAGTAAATACATGTCTTTAAGCCAACGCTTACAACAGAAATTATTACAAAAATTATCGCCGCAGCAGATACAGTTGATGAAATTGCTGCAGGTTCCTACTGCGCATCTCGAAGAAAGAATTAAAGAAGAATTGGAGGAAAACCCGGCCCTGGAAGCAGGTGAGGATGGCTATACAGAATCGAATGAAGATCTGCAGGACGATTTTGAAACTACGGATGATTTTGAGAATGATGGCAGCGAAAGCGACTATGAGAACATTGATATAAGTGAATACGTCAGCGACGGAGATGATGAACCAGGAGATTATAAATACCGCGACGAGAATTATGGAGACCCTGATGATAAAAAAGTAATGCCACATAAAGTAGAAACTACTTTTTATGATGCGCTAAAGTCCCAGTTATTGATGCTTCACCTGAATGAAAATGAACGCAAAATTGCTGAACAGATCATAGGAAGTATTGATGATGATGGTTACCTGCGCCGTGAAGTTACCTCCATTTCCGATGATCTTGCTTTCCGTCAAAATATTATTGCAACTGAGAAGGAAATTGAAAAGTTGATCAGCCTGATTCAACAGTTTGATCCGCCGGGAGTAGGAGCGCGAAACTTACAGGAATGTTTGTTATTGCAATTACAAAGGAAAGAGAAATCGGGGCATCTGGTAAGCATCGCTATTGAAATAATAGAAAAATATTTTGATGAATTTACAAAAAAACATTACGAAAAAATTCAAAAAAGCTTAAACCTGGATGATGAACAGATCAAGGAAGTAATTAACCAGATCATTAAATTAAACCCGAAGCCTGGTGGTGAAGTTGGCGAAACCAATAAGCTCCAGAGCTATGTGATCCCTGATTTTTTTGTGTTGAATAACAATGGCAAACTTGAAGTTACGCTCAATTCAAAAAATGCTCCTGACCTGCGCATCAGCGAGGGATACAGGGATATGCTGAAAGATTACGACCGCGGTAACAAAAAAGACAAGCGCCAAAAAGAGGCAGTGCTTTTTATTAAACAAAAAATAGATTCTGCCAAATGGTTTATAGATGCCATTAAACAGAGGCAGCATACTCTGTTAAGCACTATGCAAACCATCGTGGACTATCAAAAGCAATTTTTCTTAACAGGGGAAGACATTGATTTGCGGCCTATGATATTAAAAGATATTGCCGAAAAAACGATGCTTGATATTTCGACAGTGAGCAGGGTAGCCAATAGCAAATTCGTTCAGACTGAATTTGGAACCTACCGCCTTAAATTTTTCTTTAGCGAAAGCCTTGTAACCGATAGCGGCGAAGAAGTAAGCACACGCGAAGTGAAAAAAATATTAAGCGATCTGATAGAAGAAGAAAGTAAGCAAAAGCCATTGAGCGATGAAAAGCTTACCGAATTATTACAGGAAAAAGGATACAATATTGCCCGGCGTACGGTAGCCAAATACAGGGAGCAACTTAATATTCCTGTAGCCCGCCTAAGAAAAGAACTTTAAAGATGATACAAGACTCCAATTCAGGTAATGAAGCTCTTTTACCTAACGAATTTCTGGAAGAAGAGATACAATATCCACTGGCTGTAAAGTGGCTTGCGCATTTTTTTTCGTTTATCTTTCACCCGCTTTTTATTCCTTTAATTGCCACCTGGTTTTTAGTTTTTGTACAGCCAGGCTTTTTTACGGGAATAAACAAGCTGGAAAAGCAATTGATAGTGATCCGGGTTGGTTATAATACTATTTTTTATCCTGCCCTTACAGTTATATTGCTGAAAGCTCTTGGGTTTATAAAAAGCATTTTTTTAAAAACCCAAAAGGAAAGAATTGTTCCTTATATAGCTACTAATATTTTTTATTTCTGGATGTTTTTGGTGTTAAAAAACCAGCCTGAAGTCCCTGCAATTCTTACCAGCTTTATATTTGGCACTTTTCTCGCTTCATCGGCAGCGCTGATTGCCAATATTTATTTTAAGATCAGTATGCACGCATTAGGCGTAGGCGCCCTATGTGGCCTGATGCTTATTATCATTTTTTCAGGCTTCTCTTATGCAATATTTTTAGCTGTAATGCTGGCGTTTATTATTACCGGGCTCGTCAGCTCTTCGCGAATGATCGTAAGCAATCATAAACCTTTTGATATCTATTCCGGAATTATTATCAGCATATTATGCCAGCTAATTGCTTACAGCATATTTAAATAGAACTCCTTTTTAAATGAAGGTAGTATCCACTTTAAGAAACAAAGCTAAATTAAGGCCCAACTACCTGTCTTTCGTGAAAAAAGACAAATCAACAGAAAAGCTTTAAGAAGAAAGAATTGATGATCAATATATTTTCTTACTCGAACTGGCGTGAAACTTCTTTAGCCAGTTCAACCATTTTTTTCAGGCCTTCTTCCGGAAGATTTCCTTTCTTAAATTCTCCAAGAATTTCAGGGTGCCTATTTTCCATTTCTAATAGAAACTGTTCTTCAAAATCCTGAACATTCTTTACAGGAACATTGCTTATTAAACCATTTGTACCAAGATAGATAATAGCTACCTGTTTTTCTACCGGGTAAGGAGTGAATTGAGGTTGCTTCAAAATTTCTACATTTCTTGCACCTTTATCCAAAACAGATTTTGTAGCTGCATCCAGATCGCCACCAAACTTAGAGAATGCCTCCATCTCGCGATACAATGCCTGGTCCAACTTTAAGGTTCCAGCCACTTTTTTCATTGACTTTATCTGTGCATTACCACCCACGCGGCTTACAGAAATACCTACGTTAATCGCAGGACGGATACCGGCATTGAACAGGTTTCCTTCGAGAAATATTTGCCCGTCGGTAATAGAGATCACATTGGTAGGAATATAGGCAGATACGTCGCCAGCCTGCGTTTCAATAATTGGCAATGCAGTTAATGAGCCTCCTCCTTTTACCAAATGTTTAATATTTTCAGGAAGGTCATTCATCTTTCTGGCAATGTCATCTTTCGATACGATCTTTGCAGCTCTTTCTAACAGGCGGCTATGGAGATAGAACACATCACCAGGGTAAGCTTCACGTCCCGGAGGCCTTCTTAATAAAAGAGAAACTTCACGATAAGCTACCGCCTGCTTACTCAGGTCATCAAAAATAATTAATGCGCTACGCCCGGTATCGCGGAAAAATTCACCTATTGCCGCTCCGGCAAATGGTGCATAGAATTGTAATGGCGCCGGCTCTGAAGCAGAAGCAGCAACGATGGTTGTATATTCCATTGCGCCATTGTCTTCCAAAACTTTCATCACATTAGCAATGGTAGAAGCCTTCTGGCCGATGGCCACATATATACAATATACAGGATTACCGGCCTTGTAAAATTCTTTTTGATTAATAATAGTATCTATACAGATAGCGCTTTTCCCGGTTTGGCGATCACCAATTACTAATTCGCGTTGTCCGCGGCCTATAGGGATCATGGCGTCAATCGCTTTGATACCGGTTTGTAAAGGTTGCTTTACCGGCTCACGGAAGATAACACCCGGAGCTTTACGCTCCAAAGGCATCTCATATAATTCGCCTGTAATTGGGCCTTTGCCATCAATCGGTTCACCCAAAGTATTGATCACACGCCCTGCAAGCCCATCGCCTACTTTTATGGATGCAATTTTACCTGTACGTTTTACGGTATTCCCTTCTTTTATATCTCCGCTTTCTCCCATAAGCACCACACCTACGTTGTCTTCTTCCAGGTTCAGCGCAATAGCCTTTACGCCATTTTCAAATTCAACAAGCTCACCTGAACTCACATTGCTTAAACCATATACGCGCGCAATACCATCGCCTACCTGAAGTACAGTACCTATTTCCTCAAGGTTGGATTCTACATCTAAATTACTTAGTTGGCTTTTAAGAATTGCCGATATTTCGTCGGGTTTTATGTCAACCATATTATTATCTTTTTTTTGAGGCTGCAAAGGTATGTAAAGCAAAAACAAATTCAAAAGTAAAAAGAGGAAATTAATACGTGTATTTTTCAAAAAATAATATCCGCCATTCAGTGCATTTTTTATGCAAAAGCCATGGCTCATAAATTCCGTATTTCACAATTCCTAAAACTTCCAAATATCTTACGATGTAGTAACTTTGGGTCTCCTAATCTTTAAACATGAATGATATTGCAACTGCTCCACAGGTTTTAACTGCCAAAGACTTTGCTACCGACCAGGAGGTACGATGGTGCCCCGGATGTGGTGATTATTCTATATTGGCGCAAGTGCAAAAGGTATTCCCTACATTGGGCATACCCAGGGAAAATTTTGTGATTATCTCCGGAATTGGGTGTAGCAGCAGGTTTCCATATTATATGAACACTTACGGAATGCATAGCATTCATGGGCGTGCAACCGCTATTGCAAGCGGCTTAAAAGCAACACGTCCCGAATTAAGTGTATGGATCGTTACCGGTGATGGCGATTGTCTTAGTATTGGCGGCAATCACACCATTCATTTATTAAGAAGGAATTTCGACGTAAATGTATTGCTTTTTAATAATGAGATTTATGGATTGACCAAGGGGCAATATTCACCTACCAGTGAAGAAAAAAAGATCACTAAAAGCTCGCCGTTAGGAAGCCTGGATCATCCTTTTAACCCGTCTGCCCTGGCATTGGGCGCTGATGCAACTTTTGTAGCAAGAACGATGGATAGAGACCCTAAGCATTTACAGGAAATGCTTTTAAGATCTGCAAAACACAAAGGAGCTTCTTTCCTGGAAATTTATCAGAACTGTAATATTTTTAACGATGGGGCATTTGAAATTTACACTGATAAAAAATCAAAAGCTGAGGAAACACTATTTCTAACACAAGGGCAGCCTTTGGTATTTGGCGCTAACAGGGATAAAGGGATCCGGTTAAATGGATTGATTCCGGAAATAGTTGAATTAAATGGAAACGTAAGTGAAAATGACTTGTGGATACACGATGAAAAAGATATTTACAAAGCCCAGATACTGGTAAGATTATTTGATGACCCCAAAAAAGAACGTCATTTTCCCAGGCCTTTTGGAGTTTTTTATGAAACGGAAAGAGCTTGTTATGAAGATTCAATGGCTGCGCAAATCAAAGATGCCCAATCCAAAAGTTTGGGTGATTTGGATAAATTATTAAGAGGGAGAGAAGTTTGGTCAATTGTTGAATAAGAAAATCTAATTCTTGTTATTCAGGAAAACAAATGGCTTTAATATTTTGTTTCCCAGCGTCTCACGAATAACTTTTTTATCTGAATAAACTTTGTATTTATTCAAATTGATTACTTCATAAACCGTGACAAGATTGTCAATTTTTTCTACGTAGAATAAAAGCTCGTGGAGAAGTTCTACTTCATGTTCGATTGACTGGGGGTTTGACCTTTCCTTGAACAATACCAAAAGATCACGATTGAATTTGTCCATTTTTTGATTGGTTTTTAATAGCCTACCATACCGGTCTTACTGGGACACCCACATTTGCTTTTGTGCGACGCACTACAACTTATCGCCACCACAGATATGAGCACTAATAAGATCAATAAAATATTGGTTAAGCTTTTCATTTAAGTATATTGACATTTGATAAAAACTATTCAGCTACATTAAAAATACATTCTGTATTTAATTTGCCAAAATAATTAATATCCATTAATAATTTGATGATACCAAATTAAACTATTTTCACGAAGAAATATTGTAATATTTTTATGAAAGATAAAAATTCTAAAGCCGGTGTAACATCCCCGCGTATATTGGTGGCTCCGCTCGACTGGGGGCTGGGGCATGCAACCCGCTGTATTCCAATAATTAAAGAGCTAATACGGCTTAATTGTACGGTATTAATTGTGGGAGATCGCTCTATATATTCCTTATTAAAAAAAGAATTTCCTACTACCGTATTTTTACGGTTTAAAGGGTATGAAATTGAATATAGCCGCCATAAAAAGTATTTAATACTTAAGATTATTTTACAACTACCTAAGATACTTTCTTCGATATGGAGAGAGAATAAATGGGTTAAAAAAATAGTCAGAGAGGGCGCTATTGATGCAATAATTTCGGATAACCGGTTAGGTATGTTTTCTAAAAAAATTCCGTCCATCTACATTACTCATCAACTCTTTATTAAGACAGGAAATATCTTTACGGAAAATATTGCCCAGAGAATCCATTATCATTATATCAAAAAATATAAAAAATGTTGGATTCCGGATCACAAAGAAGGCGGCCTCGCAGGAATATTATCACATCCAAAAAAAATTCCCGCAAATGTTGATTTTATAGGCCCCTTATCAAGATTAGCCCCTTTGCAGGACACTGAGCCGGTTTATGATTTACTGGTTCTCTTATCAGGCCCGGAACCACAACGAACTATTTTCGAGAACCAGGTTCTTGCACAATTAAAAAACTTTTCCGGAAGCGTATTTTTAGCAAGAGGCCTGCCAATTGAAAAAGATAATTTGAATCTTAATAATCAATCTACAAAAGTAGTAAATCATATAGGCGGAGAAGATCTGAATAAAGTTATATCACAATCAAAACTGGTAATTGCACGATGCGGCTATACAACTGTAATGGATTTAGCAGCAATGAAAAAAAAAGCCATATTGATCCCGACACCGGGCCAAACGGAGCAGGAATATCTTGCAGAATATCTTCTGGAAAAAAAATATTTTTTAACTGCTCCTCAGGAAGAATTTTTTCTTTCAGATCTTTTAAAAAAAAGCGCAGCTTTTGAATATAAGCCAATTGATTTTTCATTTAATGAATATAAAAAAGCAATCAACCAATTTGTGGCGTCGCTAAATAAATTCAATCTTGTATCCCAATAGTCTTTTTAAATGGTGCTTAAGTTTCCTGAACTATTTTTTGTAATAATAAAAGTTCTACAGATCAATCTGTTTTTTCGAGAACACTTACACTTCTATTAAAACTTTCTAAAAGTGAAATAAGTGTTTCTGTACGTTCGATCCCTTTTATTTTCTGCAGCTCATTATGAAGTACATGCCTGAGTTGGCTAATATCTTTGCAAACGACTTCGATGTACATACTATAATTTCCGGTAGTATAATTTACGCGTATTATTTCAGGAATTTTTTCAAGTTCCTTAGCTACTTCATCATAAAGAGAACTTTTTTCCAGGAAAATACCAATGAACGCTGTAATATCATATCCCAACCGATTGAGATCAACCTTTAGTTTTTTGCCTTTGACAATACCTAATTCTTCTAATTTTTTTATACGCACATGAATCGTACCTCCACTTACAAAAAGTTTTTTTCCCAGTTCTGCATAAGGTGTTTCGGCGTTATCCATCATTTCCTGGATGATCTTTAAATCTAACTTATCAATATTAAATTTGGCTGGCATAGATATATTATTTTAGAAATCTTTTACAATTTTACACATATTTTTTGAATAAATCTATATTTTCATAAACTTAGTTAAAATACTTTTTGATTAAACCCATTATTATTAGATTTGCATCATTATTGGTTCCACAAAAATTGTGGGGTGATGAAATTGGCAGACATGCCCTCTTGTCTCGGGGGTGAGGATCACAGGATAAACATAGCATAGAGCCGTCCAGGTGAAAATCGGGACGACCAGGGTCGACCACTGAAACTTTGTGCTACGGCTAACCGCCTCGTGAAGGTTCGAGCCCTTCCCCTACAGCTTAAACAAAAGGCCTTTACGAGTTAAGGGCCTTTTTTATTTTTAGCTTACCTGTACTGCTCATAAAAATTTACAGGGACAGCATCTTTCAGCATTCCATATTCTTCTTCAGTAAGTGCGGGTTGATCCACCGCCTGAATTGCATCCTGCAATTGCTCCATCGTCCGTATCCCCACTATTGCAGATGTTACAGCAGGATTTTTTAAGACAAATTGAATAGCAGTTTGTGCTTTATTTCTTTTCTTTTCAGAAATGGATTGTATGGCATTTGCTGCACGAGCAACTTGTGTCTCGCTATAATTCAAATAAGGCTTTGCAGGCTTATCTATAAGAAGCCCAGAAGCAACACTGCCCCTTACCAATACCCCAATATTATTTTCGTGTAATAATTGCAAGGTACTTTCTTCAGGTCGCCTGTCCAGTAAACTGTATTGCGTCATTACACTGACAATATTCGATCTTTTTACAAACTCTCTTATTACATTAGGGCGGATGGACGAAAGCCCGTAATACCTGATCTTCCCCTGCTGAAGTAAAATTTCATAAGCTTCAATGGTTTCATCAATATTATCCTGAATGGTTCCTCCGTGTGACTGGTATAGATCAATACAATCAATTTGCAAACGTCTTAAACTGTCTTCCGCACATTTTAGAATATAATCTTTGCGCGGATTCCAATCCCATCCGCTCCCATCCGCGCGCCACTGATTTCCGGCTTTTGTTGCAATAATTATTTTGTCTCTTTTCCCTTTAAAGGCTTTGCCCAATAAGGTTTCGTTTAAACCTTTATCGTAAAGATCAGCGGTATCAAAATAATTAATACCCTTGTCAATAGCCGCATCTATGATAGCATTAAAATTTTCCTGTTGTGGTTTTAAAGACATACATCCAAAACCGATCTTACTGATTTTAAGATCTGATTTTCCCAGGCATTGATACTGCATTTTTTTAGTGTAAAGGTACTACTTTAGAAAAGTGGTTCGTTTAAGAGGCTGTTTGACTTATTTATTTGCCACGGATTACACAAATTTTCACAGATAAATCCGTGCACTTCGCAAAGCGAAGTGTCCGTGAAATCCGTGGCTAAAAATATTTTTATGACAGTCATAATCATTTTATTTTAATTAACTCAACCAATTTCTAAGTTGTGTAATATTCTTAATTCCTGAAGAATTATAATAAACTTATCTCCATTGCATTAACGCTGAATTAAGCACTTCTTCCACTCTGTGACGAGGCTTGTGGAAGTAGATCATCCCATGGCCTGGCAGCATGATGTCCATATCTACTTTTGCAAATTTTCGCAAAGACTCTATATAAATTCTTTTATCAAAATCTATAGATCCATCCCAACCAAAATCGCCTTTTAATAAAGTGCCTATTACATCGCCGCTTACTACTATGCGTTTTTGTTCCGTAACAAAAGAATAAGCAGTACAACCCATGCTATGGCCCGGAAGGTGCATTACTTCTATCTCCAAGCCCAATAAATTCAAATTTTCCCTATCTTTTACAACCTGGTCAACAGTTACAACATGGAAATCTTTATGATACAAATAGCCACAGCAACGTTCGTCTCCTGATGCAACTGCGTCTGCAGTTTCCTGTATAGAAATAAATTTTACCCCTCTTTTTTTAAGCAAATGAGCGCCTCCAGCATGATCGTAATGAGGATGAGTAAGTAAGCAGTATTTAATTTCGCCGGGATTCAAATCCCAATATTTCATGTTATTAAAAATCTGATCCATGGTATCGCCACAACCACAATCAAACATCAGCAGCCCCGATGAAGTTTTTAAAATGTAGGAGTTACCATCATTCCATAACGCTCCTGGCTGATCGAAAGTAATTCCATTTATATCACCTCCTACCTGGTACAGCCCTTTTAAAATTTGCATGGTATGTAATAGATTTTTTTATTCAATTTCTCATAAAGAAAATTAACCTAAAGAAAACACAGCGCCAAACTAAAGCATTTCTTTGTTTATGTTTTTCATTCAATCTCCATGATGGTACCTGCTATATGACGGGTACCATTGTCACGATTGAAATAATACACTACGAGAACCCGCTTCTCATCTAATAGTACAGGCCAGGTATATCCAAGGTCGCCATTTACGCCATCATCACGAAGAATAATTTCACGGGCATCAGCAAAATTGGTGCATTCTGCATTGAGAATCCTTGCACGAATTCCAAACGGCTGATGGCGATAGCCATAGGTGAGTAGCACTCTTTTATCCGGCAGGCGCAATGCATTTAAGGGATGCCCCTGAAAACCCATAGATGTCCACTTCCCAAAAGTTTTTCCTCCATCTACAGAGCGGGCAATGCAGGCCTGGTCATCAAAAGCGGCAGTTCGTAAAAAAGTCACCAGGTCACCTTTAGGAGTTTCATAAACAGAAGTTTCATTAAAGGTAACTTTCGGATCTGTTGCAACCGGGCAGGAATATTCCCACGTTATCCCTTTATCTTTAGAAATTAAAAGATATACAGAAGTCTTGCCCACGCTGTCATGTGCGGCAACTGCCCAGAATATACGTCCGTCTTTTCCCTCGCACAAAGCGCCACGGTTATAAGCAGGAACAGGAATACCATAAGCATTATAATAAATTTCAGAGGATAAATGAGGAGGATAAACAGGACCTTGCCATGTATGGCCGCCATCTGTAGAACGGATGATATATCCCCCAAGAAAAGTAGCCGGGCCTGACTGAAAATAAGGTTGCTTTAAATTCTGAAAACCATCTTCGCGAACAAATGCCCACCCATAGCTCGCACAAAGAAGCGTACCATCATTCAACTGCAATAAACAAGGATCTTGTGAACCTCCGAATGGATGAGCGTAAATCAACTCCGGATTCTCTGTCCATGTCTCGCCATCACGCGACCGCACCATCATGAGATAACTATTTGAATCCACATGATTGGTACTCTTCTCTCCAAATATTTTGCGATCAGGCGCCCTGCGAAATGCAACGATCAATTCGCCATCCGGTCGTTTTATGATTGATGGAAATGAAGAATAGAACATTGGATCTTCATAAATTATGATGTCCTTTATTTTTCGAATTCCAGCGATATCATTAATTAATTGATGACGGGAAATAAGGCTGCTGCGAGGTATTATTTTTCCGGGAGCAATTACCAACCCAGCAGAAACCACTGTGGCATTTTTAATGAAATTTCTTCTTGAACGATTAGGATTTGCTAAAAATGATACAGCTCTTCTTTTCATAAACTTTGAAGTTAGTTATTGTTTTATATAAACAAAAATGTAGCCTTCTTCACATTTACAGAATTGAAATAAATAAGAAAAAAATATAGGCCTGGCTACGAAACACCGGCCATCAGTTACCGGATTTGACAATCGCATTTTTCCTGTATGCCTGTGGAGTACATTCGGTGTATTTTAAAAACTGGCGATAAAAAAACTGAATGCTTTCGTATCCGCAGGCATAGCCTATCTCATTCGCCCGCATGTCGGTTTCTACTAATAATTTACAAGCGACCCTGGTGCGGTATTCGTTGAGGAAGCTGAAAAATGGTTTTTTAGTAGCCTGGCTAAAAAACCTGGAAAAGGCGCATTCATTCATATTCACTAAAGAAGCCACTTCGGTCAGGCTGATCTTTTTAGCATATTTTTCTTTAACGAACTCATAAACAGTTTTTATGCGGCTATTGGGAGTAGTACAGTTTAATACAGATGGCTCATCACACAAGACTTTAAATTCGTCCACTTGCCCCATCTCATTCAGTAATTGCAACAAGAGCACTAATTTCTCGAAAGGAGGCAGCGTGAGAAAATCAGTCTGTTTATTTTTAATTTCCTTGCTGACACTTTTATCAAATTTTATTCCCTGGCTGGACAGGTCAAACAGCTTCCTGATGTTCTTAAATTCAGGAATAAGTAATCCGGCATTTCCTAAAAACTCTTCCTGCCATTGAAAGACCAATGAAGAATAAGAGTACCGTTTGTTATTTGTATTTTTCCAACGATGAGGAATTCCCGGCGCTAACAAAATAAGATCCCCTTCTTCGAAATCCTCAGTATGGTTTCCTACACTTCTTGTTCCACTACCTTCAATTACAAAGTTCATTTCATAATTGGGATGGCAATGCAGTGGAGGCGATCCTGATTCCTGGTTCTTTAAAAAGATGGTGAAAGAATTTTCCTTATTAAATAAAGGAGATTCAAAATTAATTTTCATTATTGCCTGTTTTGGATGACTAAAATTATTTGAAAATTCGTCATAAAAAAATTCAGCGGTCTAAATTGAAAATTAAATTTAGGGATAATTAATTGGTTATTTAAAAAAGTTTTGTCTGATCGCAACACAAGCACATCTAAATATCATATAAGCCTGAGCACTCTCTTAACCGACAGCCAAAGCTGATTATTATGGAAAGATAATTTTTCAGAGCATAAATTTGGGATGGTAAAGTCCATCCTTACAAATGAACCGGGCCTATGGCTATAAAGGAAGCCAGTTCCGTAGGAACGACCGATTTTGTAACAACGGACTTCAGTCCATTGCATGAAACAAACTATTATTTATTTCAATTCCCTTATCCAAATATTCCGATAACTAACAGGATTACCATGATCCTGGAGTTCTAAAGGAAGCGGCCCGTGCTTTTCATACCAGGGATGCCCTATATACATGGTCTTTCCTTTTATGTCTGCATTATTTTGTATCAATATTCCATTTTGTATTACCGTGATGTAGGCGGGGCTTTCCAATGCTCCGTCCTCATGGAATACAGGCGCTCTGTAATAAATATCATACGATTGCCATTGGCCGGGTGGAAGACAGGCATTGGCCAGAGGCGCATGTTGCTTATAAATACTACCAGCCTGCCCGTTGGAATAAGTTCCGGCATGATAGGAATCAAGCACCTGTAATTCATACTGGCCTTGCAAAAAGATACCGCTATTCCCTCTACCCTGTCCTTCTCCTGTTGGTGGTGTGGGTGTGCGCCATTCAATGTGAAGCTGGCAATTGCCAAAGGATTGTTTGGTGCGTATAGCTCCGGCGTGCTTCTTTACAGTAAGGGCGCCATTAGCAATAGTCCATTTAGTCGGGCCTCCATCTGTGGAGCTTACCCAATTATCCAGGTTTTTACCATTAAATAATACAACCGCATCCGGTGGCGGAGCCGCAAAATTGGGTACTCCTTTTACTTCCGGAGGAACGGGTGAATAATATTCTGTTTCTTCATGTTTCATTGTTTTATTTTCAGGCGGCTCGGAGGTTAAGTATTTTTCAACGCTTTGTGCCAATAGCTGCCCCATTGAACTAATGAGAAAAATAGCCAGGGAAAAAATTGTTTTTTTCATTCTTTTTAATTTGATATTTTAATGTGATGCAGGAATCATCAATCTGTTATTTCTGTGATCACATGCCCAACACATCCACTGGGTTGCTGTATATTCAACAGCGCTGCAAGCGTAGGAGCAATGTCGGTCATTCCCGTTGTTCTATGCGTTTTGCCATGACGTATTCCAGTACCCATCCACACCAATGGAATATGTGCATCGTAAGGATTCCAATCGCCATGAGTCGCCCCTTTTCGTGATCCATTTTTCCATCCTGCAGATTTCACCATTACAATATCGCCACTTCGTTTTGGGTTGAACCCATTAATCAACATGGTCTTCGCAGGCTCAGGATAAGTAGCTGACGCAAGCGCTTCGTTAAGAAATACTGTTTCTATGCCAGGCACTTTCTTTAACTGATCTATAATAAAATCAGCAGCGGTATTTTTATCAATACCTGTTTTTGAAAGCAGATCATAGTTAAGATATATTTGAAAACCACTTGTGGCAAGAATGATGTCTGAAGCTCCAAACTTTGCTTTTAATGACTGATTAAGATCTTTAAAAATATCATTAGTGAGCACACCCGTAGGAAGCCTATGTTCTTCAAGGTAACCCGGCGAGTGATTGGCGCCATGATCTGCAGTTATAAAAAACAGGTATTGATTTTTGCCAAAGCGTTTATCCAGATAGTTAAAAAAGTTTTCTAAATCTTTATCCAATCTCAGGTAATTGTCCTCGATCTCAATAGAGTTAGGGCCAAAGCCATGTCCTATTTTATCAGGGCTGGAAAGGCTTATAGCAATCATATCGGTAAAGCTTCCCTGGCCTAACTGGTAACCTTCTATCGCAGTTTTTGCAAATTCAAGCGTCCATGTATTTCCATAAGGCGTATTACTAATTGATGGCTTTGTGTGAGGGAATACCGGCTTCTTTTCACCACCAAAACTGTTTTCATAATCTTTATCATCTTCTTCACTTAACTTGTAAGTATTGATCGGGTATAAAGTCTTCCATCCGTTTGGCATTAATATTTGATCCCAGTTTTTTTCATTGAATTTCTTTACCCAATCCGGCAACACATCCATATAATAAGTGCTGGTGGTAAATTTTCCTGATCCTTCCCAAAAGGCTGCATTTGCTGTATGGCCGGCCGGCAGTATGGCCCCCCTGTCTTTAATGGATACTCCTACTACTTTGCTTTGATAATTGGTAGCGATCCGCAATTCATCTCCGATAGTAGTAGTAAGCAAATTTCTCGGTGATTTGTTTTCTTTAGGATTTCCATCAACGCCTGTAACAGTAGTGTCTTCCACGTTAGAAATTTCCCGTCCCCATGAGCGGTCGTACCAGGAATTGTTTACTATACCATTTATAGCAGGCACCGAACCGGTATAAACCGATGAATGCCCGCAAGCAGTTACAGTAGGTGCATGGCGGATCAAAGTATTTTCGCAACTGAACCCTTCATTAAGAAGCCGCTTGAACCCTCCGTTTCCATATCTGTTTTGGTATTTGTATAAATAATCCCATCGCATCTGATCTACCATAAGGCCAACTATTATTTTTGGTTTTTTTGCGGATGTTGCAGGGGTTTGGCAATTCGCAGCCGATATCAATTGAGATGCTGCAACTAAAAGGATAAAAATAATTTTTTGCATGATTTATTTTTGGGTGAAAAATAGCTTTGAAAATACTACTTATACTACAAAAGGTCAAACCGAATTTCAGCCTGAAATTCGCAGTTGTTATAATGCGAAGCATTCTTCGTGCTCTTCGCGGTAAAAATTTTTGCGAAGCAAAAGAAGGAAGAGATGACCACTAAGACTCCAAGAGCACGAAGAATTATTTCTGTGAAATAATTTTATAAATGTTCACTTTAATTGTCTGTATGAAAAAAGGGAGTTGCTAAACACAATTCTTAATTTGTATTGGCTGATACCGGCATTTTTTCCACCAGTTTATTAATTGTTCCTTCCTGCTTCAACAAATCAAAAGCATCGAATAATTCGCCGGTAACTTTATAAGACCTGAATTCAAGTTTATCATTAAGAATAGAGATCACCTGGTAGAGTTGGGTATTAGTAGCATCTTTATCCATCCAAAATTTTGTTTCCGTTCCGCTATCAGCCATTTTAGGGCCGCTTACAGAAACCACATACATAGTACCTGATCTTTCCCCTTTCTTTTTCATTGGAATTTTAGACATGCCTCTTGCATAAGTGTGATCGTGTCCCTGCAACACCAGATCAACTTTGTACTTATCAAACAAGGGTTTAAAAGTTTCTCTCATTCTCTTATTATCTCTTGATGTTTTTGGCGAATAGATGGGATGATGAAAAACCACAACTGTCCATTTGCCCGGATTATTTTTAAGAACATTCTCCATCCATACTTTTTGTTTTTGCAGGTATTCATCAGATTCTTCAGCTAAGTATGAGTCGAGGGAAATAAACCGAACGCCCTGCACATCGGTAAAATAACAGGTTTCTTCTAATCCCTTCGGCCCATTCTCCGGTAAGGTAAATTGCGCGCGCCAAAAGGGCGATAAGTTCAACGAGTCTTCGCCCCTTCCATAATCGTGGTTACCCGGCGATGGCATATTGGGAATAGTAGCATGAATAAAAGACCCTGCTTCAAACCATTCACCCCATTCCTCATCATATCCTGCACGATTAATTAAATCCCCTGCATGCAACATCAATTGTGCATTAGGTATTTGCGCATAAGCCTTACGAATCACTTTGGCCCACATAGACCGCAGGTCAGTTTGTGCATCCCCAAAATAAAGAAAAGAAAGTTTGTCTCCGCGAAGGCCGGCAGTTTTGAATTGAAACCATTCGCTCCAGTTATCTTCATATCCCACTCTATAAGTATAAAGAGTGTTGGGTTTAAGATGGCTAAATGTTACTGAGTGATAATTTGCTGCGACGCCATCCCAATGCAAAGTTTTATAGCTCCCATTTTTTGAAATAACCACTTCATTTGTTGCGTTCAGGCTTTTTGCATCATTGACAGATATTGGATTAGCATTTGCCAAAACAATTTGGGCCGAAGCAACTTTGACAGAAGTATCTGTTCTCCAGGTTACCGACACAGATGTTGACGGATCATCTGTAACAGTAAGATTGATTCTGTCAGGACTATGAGTTGGCGGATACCGGTTAAGGGATTGAGATGAAAGAGCCTGGAGATTTATAAACAAAAAGAACAACCCCAAACCTGCTGCAATTTTCACTTCACAAAAAAAGCTTTTTGAATGGCACATACTTAAAAATCTATTTAACGGGTGAAACTAAGGCATGATCTATATTGCCAAACTTAGGATTATTTCTTATTCTTATGTTTCAACTTTTTTAACCAATCAATCACTTTTTTTGCTTCATGAAGAACTGGACTAAAGTCCATTCAACAAAATGAGCCGGAATTCATTTTGTCGTTGATACAGAAAAATTATCAATCCTTCAGCCAGGCGTTATGCACAAAGCCTTCAACCTCTGTTGCTTTTTTGTTCCATATCGGCGGCTATGTTAGGAAAGCGATCCAGGCGTTCTGCCAATTCATTTAAAATACTCAATAAAATCAGCCATTTTATTTTTCCTTGTGCGATTTTATTTTTTTGTAAGAATGAGATTATGGAAATTTTAAAATTATGTGTCTTACCTGTAAGAAAAATAAAGATATACAGGTGGCAAAATTTAAAAATAAAAACTAATAAATTATGTCAGAAATAATAACTTCCAACAATGGCCATGCAAAAGCCGGAAGGACCAAAAGAAGAAACCAACATTCTACCCGCATAGACCTTACCCCAATGGTTGACCTTGGGTTTTTGCTCATTACCTTTTTTATTTTTACCACTACTATTTCTAAAAAAAATTCAATGAACCTTTACATGCCTAAGGATTCAAATGATTCTACCCTTATAAAAAATACCGGAGCATTGACTATATTACCTTTTGATCACAACCGCATTTTTTATTATGAAGGCAATAATCCATTAACGATGAAAACTACTAATTATGGTAGTCTGCGCACCATCATTCTTAAAAAGAAAAACACCACCAAAGCCAGAGACTTCTTTGTAATTATTAAACCGGGTAAAGATGCCACTTATAAAAATACTATTGACGTACTGGACGAGATGAGTATTAATGATATAAGCCGTTATGCCATCTCAGACCCCGGAAGTGATGAAAAGAATAGTATCCAACAATTGCAACAGTAGGAAAGTTATCCAATACGCTTTAATAAAAACTGTATTTCACCCCTCGCTGAAAGTCGTGGGCAACATGGCTTGAAAACGTTTATAAAGTATCTACCGGAAACAATATAAAAAAGGCCTTTCTTAGGAGTTATATTTCGACTAATTATAGACTTTTATACCATTTGGTTTGGGACACATAACAATATGATAAAATAGATATGACAACAATCCGTTTGATTAGTCGCAAATAAAAAAGCAGCTATAGAAATTCTATAACTGCCTAATTATCTGCTCCCCCGAACATACAATTATCTAACCAAATCATTCAAGATTTAACGGCTATTGCCGATCTGCCGAGCAATGCCCTTAGCCAACCGGTTTAAGTATTGCAAAAAGGCACTGTTGGACGCGCTCCGGTGGGGGCGGCCCGGTTGTCCCTTCTTTAGAACAATGACCCCTGAACTTCTTTTTTCGGATAGAATACACCTATAATCACAAAAGGATTTCTGGCCCTTCTGGTATGCCATTCTTTTGTAGTACCAAGGAATAAATGTATATCCTTGCCTTTAAACTCATTTTCGTATTTCTGCTTTACCTTCTGAAGCGCTTGCGCTTCGTTGCCATTGGCCACTTTCAAGCAATTCCAGTAAAGCGAACCGATTTCCCAGTCCTCAATCATTAGCTTTCTCTGCTTGCCCGTTTCATCCGTAAAGACGTAACTGAATTTATAAGGCAGTTTCGGGATCAATATTTCAGGGTCTTTATCCGCAGCAAATAAATCGCCTTGCTTGCGAAGCGCCTTCCATTCGTCTTTCCATTCGCGCTCCGTTTCTTCCCACTCAAGTTTTACAATACTGGCAGGCTTGAAAATGGCGAGCGATACATTTTTAGGCTCCTTGGAGTCTGCGATGAGCTTTTCCATACTTGTATATACATTCTTGAGGCAGGCTTGCTTTCGGGCTTCCCAGTTGTTCTGCGTATCGAGCCGGTCAAGAATCTTCAAATCCCGGAAATCATAATTTACCGGTGAATGGCTTTCGGGACGAAAATCGTCTGTTCTTTTCTTGAGATCAATCTCAATCCATGTATATTTCACATTGTTGACCTTGCCGTTGGCCTTCAAATCGACAAGGAAACTTAACGGTACGGGATAAATACGGATAAATTCACCCGTTTCAAGCACACCGGCAGTACACACCAGTTCGTCATGGCTTCGGGACGGCAAAGGATAGGTCGTAACGGTTATAAGGACTTTTTTCCGAAGCATATTATCTTTAAATGTGTTTTATCTCATAAGCAAAGCCGGGTAATTGACTGATCGAGTGCGCCAAATGGCTTCTATGGCATTGGCAATGGCTTGCCTCAAAGCATGTCAGCGCAATACGTCTATGCATCTTCAATATATTCAAAATGGACTGTTGTGTCGCAATGGTTTTGGGCAAATTGTTTTTCCGGTAGTCTGCAAAAAGACGCTCATAATCATTCTGTGTATTGAGCTCTTGGCGTTTGTCCGACACGATGCCGACTTCAGGAAAATGAATGTAGTCAATCCCGAGGCTTTCACAGTAACGTTTGAGCTGGCTTTTACTAAAGCCGAATTTCATGCTAAGCGGATTGTTCCGGACATCCACAAGCACCCTGACGCCATTTTTAATGAGTCTGTTCAGGTAGTTCTCCAAACTTCCCCCCTCATATCCGATTGTAAAAAGCACGATATTATCACAAGTTGCTTTGTGATGATTGACGGCCTCAAGCTCTTTTGGCGTCAAAAGGCTTTCGGCTTTCACACTGTTTATCGCCCAATAAGGAAAATTGCGGTAAGTGTGTTTCATCAATGCATTGCTGTTCATTTTCTCGTAAAGAGACTTCACGTTTTTTAGCTTAGATAAATCATCAGGCTTTAAAAGTTTTGCATATCCTTTTTTATCGGATTTCAGGAAACTCGTGCCCGTCTCTGCCAAAAGCCCCTTTGCAACCATTGTCGTCAAATCCGCATTGGCCGAATACGAATAACAGCCGTATTTGTATGGGATAAAATCATAGTCGGCTTTTTCCTGCTGCTGGCAAAACAGGAATAAAAGCTTTTGCAGGCGAATTTTTTCCAGTTCGCCGTTGAAAAGCTCAAGTAAAGCCAAAATGATTTTCCGTCTGTAAAACATGGGTGTAAAATTAGACCATTCGTGTGACTTATACCAATGTTAGGATAATCGGATTGCCCTAACAAGCCTTTAAATTTCATAGCCTTGAGTGGGTTTAGGCGACACCCTTTTATCCGTTTCCCTTGCAGCAGGCATCTGCATCCACCAATCGTTCAGGTCTTTGTGATTCCTGTACCTGTCATTGACCGTTCCGATCGTTACAGGGGCAGATTCCAGTCCATCCAGAAGCGTATGGACAAATTTCTCACCGGGCGGGTCGTTATGCTGAAAAACCAAAATCTTTTCGACAAACCCGATCTTGTCCGTCAGGATTTCAACTACCGAAAATCCCATGCCCGCCCCGTTCGCAACGATGAAGCCATAGTTTTTGGTTTCACCCTTGGCCATTTCCAGCCATGTGAGGAAGTCCCATCGGCTTTCATATACCAGTACCGTTTTTGCCTGTTCAGGAACGAAGGAAGTGACCGCTTTAGTGCCAAGGCAATTTTTAAAGGCATGACCTGTTTGCGGGTTGTGGGTACTGATTTCCCAGCCGCCCTTGTCATTTGCGAAGGCGAAGGCGTTAAAGCGCTTCTGTGTCTTTTTGTCTTCGATATAAGCCTGTTTGAGGTAAGGCGCTACGACGGACAGGGATAGCCGACGACGACTAAGTTCCGCTTTCAACGAAAGCGCCCATATCCTGCCGGGCTGATTTACCAATGTATAACGGGGCTGGGTTTCTTTAACGACAGGCTTTCGCCCTGCCCTGTTTCCGGGTCGGGTTTTCGTGGGGGAGAAATTCATGCCGCCGAAGCACTCCCCGATCCCTTTGAGTACCTCCCTGATTGTCCCGTTCTCTTTTCTTGGCAAATCATGGTAGTCGGCCCAGAGATCAATAACGTCACCATGGGCGTCTTTTTTTTCGCTGCGGGCGAAATCGTGCCATTTGTTGGTCGTCTCATGAACGATAAAGGACGCCGTAGTTTCATCTGGCCTGAAGGGCGAGAAATACCATGCCTCACCCTTGCGACCGTGATGGGAGAAACGGCCGCCGAGATACTCGACGACCATAGCCAGCGGAATTTGCCTTGCCTGTTGAATGTTCATATCCGTTGCTTTCTATAAGCAAAACCATTACTGTTGAGCCGTCCGGATTTTCTCGATCAAGGCCCTTATATCTTCAGCCCGCCAGCGGGTTTTCCCTCGCCCGATTTTATAGGCTTTAGGGTATTCCCCGGATTTGACACCCGACCACCAGTCTGATTTGCTGACTTCAATGAAACGCCGAACCGTCTTGATGCTGATATAACCGGTATCGGGTAGCGTTGTTTGTTCTGTCATCTCTGCGCACTCCATAGCGTTACAGTGAAAGTATTACTATAGGCTTATATTCCTATATAGTCAAGGAAAAATGCCTTTTGTTTAAGCCTGTTAATATTGATCCATCCCTGTCCAATACCATTTAAATTCATTGAAACCATGCCTCCTGTTCCGGCCTTTGATGGTCAAGGCAACAACGCCTGATATAAACCGTCGTCTATACACACTATTCGTTATTATCGAACGCCGATTTTTTTTGTTGCGCCCTTTTCAAGCGGTATGCTTCCCCCCTGTCAACGAAAGGAACACACATGAAGAATACATACCCGACGATCGAAAAACTCAGAAGAGAGCGATTTGAAGCCGCTCGCGTTGTCCGTTCATTTGGCAAATCTTACCTGCCCATCTTCAAACAAAAGCATGAATTGTTGATAAAGACGGAAAGGGAATTGGCCGAACGGATCGAAGAAGAACAGCGCAAGGCCCAGGAAGAAGAAGCTGAACTCATGTCAGTCATTTATCTTCTTTTCGGAGAGGAATACGAAAGCTGGAAAGACATGCTGGATGAAAGTCGGCATGGTCAGATTTTCGGATGTTTTGAAAGCGATAACGCAAACGCCTAAAATAAGCGTATAATCAGAGCAGTATGTTCAAAAAGAACATACTGCTCTGATGCTGCCCGATGGATTCCCGCTCCAAATTATTTTAAAGTATCAATGTAATCGGCCCAGCGCTGCATCATTTTAATGCGATCAGGAATGAACCTCGCGCGGTCATACGCTTGGTCTACCTGACTGCGGGGCAAATGGGCTAATTGCCTGTCCACGATTTCATGCCGGTATTTCAGCTTTTCTTTCAGGGTACTCATCGCCAATGCCCGAAAACCGTGCCCCGTCATCTTGTTTTTATAGCCTAACCGCTTTAACGCCGCTAACACAGTCCACTTGCTCATAGGCTGGTCGGGCCGCGGAATACTTGGAAACACATACTTTCGTTTCCCGCTTATTTCCTTTTGCCTTTTCAATATTGCAATAGCCTGTTTCGACAGGGGAACAAAATGTGCCTCCCTCATTTTCATGCGCGTCGCAGGGATATGCCACGCGGCCTTTTTCAGATCAAATTCCGACCATTCCGCTTCGATAAGCTCGCCCGTACGGACAAATGTAAGAAGCATCAGCTTCGTTGCATTTATGGTTTGCTCAAACAGGCGGGCAGAATTTCTCTCCAAAGCCTTTACCAATTCCGGCAATTCATCAATTTCAATAGAGGCGAAATGCTTCTTCTTATACCGTTTGAGCGTTCCCCTCAAATCACGCGTAACATCTTCTTTGGCCTTGCCGATACCGACAGCGTAGCGCATGACCTGACCGCATGTTTGCAATGCACGACGCGCCGTCTCATGTCGTTTGCGGGCTTCAATGGCTTTTATGCAGTTCGCAACATCGGACGGCGTGATCTGCGAAACCGGAAGTTTCCCGAGATCCGGAAGCACGTCTTTTTTAAGCCGGTAAAGGATTGCTTCCGCATGACGTTCCGACCATGTATCATAATAATACCGGTGCCATTCATAAGAAACCTTCTCAAAGGTTTCGGCAGCTTCGGCCAAGGCAAGTTTCTTCTCTTCCTTTTTGAGGTGGGTAGGATCAATATCTTTTGCAATCGCAGACTTGTATTTTTCTTGCCGTTCCCTTGCTTCAGCAAGCGAAATGGCGGGATAGGCGCCAAGGCTCAGCTTCTTTTCTTTTCCTAAAAAATAGCATTTAAACCGCCATAGTTTACCCCCTGACGGCGTAATCAACAAATAGAGGCCCTCCTGATCATAAAGCTTATAGGGTTTGGCTTTCGGCAATGATTTTCGGCAATCCAGATCGCTAAGCATCCTTCACCTTCTTTCCTAACTGGGGCCCTTCTCTAAATTCCTATTTCAAAAGGCCCCTAAAAAGGCCCCAAAATCTCGTGAATTCATTCCCATTACATCGGATAGCATGAGGTCATCATAGCAAAAAACCCCTGATTTTAACAGGGGTTTTGAACAATATCGAACTTGGGAAGATAAACCTATGGTGCCGCAGAAGGGATTGTAATTAGTTATATTATCTCTCTGACATTTATATAATATTTGGATTCAACTTTTTAAGAAGGCCCCTAAAAAGGCCCCAATGAAAAAGCCTCTATTTTCAAATAGTTAGTATATCAAATGGTTGCCTGTAATAAAATAAAACCGAACTCGCCATATCCGGTTTTATTAAATAGAAAATATTCTGCTCTCTCCCTCCAATCAGAGGACAGATTGTTAACAGGGATCGAGGCACCCTTATCGAAACAGGCAATGCGGAAACATTAAATCTCATTGACTTGCATTATCGAGTCTGTGAAGTTAGAGGCGGCTTCTCTGACGGGAGGCTGGGGCATGATAACCCCTGTAAGATTCGGCTTGTGGCCGTTACCCACTCCTCGACGCATGGTCGGGGAGGCTTTGGTATATGTTCAAGGCTTCGGCCCAAAAACCAAGGCGACCCTTAATCTTACGGGTTTATCAACTCCCCGATCACCAGAGAGGAGTTGATATGCGGTTCTGGTATTCTTTTTTATTGATCTTAATTTTTCAGTTACTTACTACAACCGCGCAGGCGCAGGTACCCTCCTGCGCTGGATCGGGCGATGAAGGCAACAGCTATGAAAGCTGCGCCTCCGGCTGGTGTGAACGTCTTGTCTGTGACGGTACAGCCTTCAACGCGGAATATATCAGGTCAACTTCGGGCCAATTCAATCCTGATTTAGGCAATGATACCAGTACCTGCAACACTGATCGTAAAGGGCGACTACGCTTTACGGGCAGCGCCGTTCAAGTCTGCACCGGATCGAACTGGGTTTCCGCAAGCGCGAGCGGTGCTATGCCCGTCGACGCCGATCTGGCAACCTCACCTGCCGGGCAAATTATATCCATTAACGGCGGTGCCGACAATTTCCTGTCCTATAAAGGAACGGATAATTTGTTCCTCGGATCGGGTAGCGGCGATGCAGTGACAACCGGCAGTTCCAATACTGCCCTCGGTTCTCAGGCAGCAACAGCACTGACCAAAGGTTCGTATAATGTTGCTGTCGGAACTCAGGCTTTAAGTACAAATAAGGGTCGCCAAGGTTCCACAGCCATCGGCTGGCAGGCCATGTATAACGCCAATGACGCCACAGGAACAACCTTAACCGAGAATACGGCTGTTGGCCGAGCTGCATTACAAGGGCCTTATCCGCCTTCCGGCAACACCGGCACCAGTAATACCGCTATTGGTGCAGTTTCACTAATAAACAACACGAATGGCAGTCAGAATTCTGGCCTTGGGCAAGCCACACTTTATAGTAATACGACCGGCGACAACAATACGGCGGTCGGTTATCATGCAGGGTACAATAACACGACGGCTAATTCCAATACTTTCATCGGCTACAATGCCGGTAGCTCGGTCACGACTCCTTGCTGCAACGTGTTAATTGGTACGAATGCGGCCTCTGACCTTACGACTGGTAGCGATAATATCATTCTCGGCGAGGCATCGGGCGTTGGGCTGGTGACTGGCGCAGGGAATATCATTCTTGGCGGGGATACCTATCCTGATTCAACAGCGACCAGAAGTGTCGTTCTCGGTTATAATGCAGGTGGTGCAGGTAATCGTGTTATCCTTATCGGGGCAGGTGTTAATCGGACGGCATCGAGTTATTCCATCAATATCGGCAATGTGATCTACGGTACGACGGGTACTTCGGATGCGACGGCGGATGCCCAAGGCGACAATTCGGCGTCCTTGCGCGTTGACGGCAGCCTGCAACTCGGCACATCGAGCGAGACCTGCAATGCCTCGAACGGCGGCCGTATGCGCTATAACTCGGGTACTAAAAAGATGCAGTATTGCAATGAAACCGCATGGACGGATATGTGAGCCAAACAGTGATCGACGAACTCTTTGTTTTCTTTCATCAGCCATTGGTTTTTTTATGGGCCTTGACCCGACTAACCGTTATGCGTAAAGGCCCAGGTGATAAACCAGCTTGCCAGTAATGGCGCAAAGCTCCCGAATGTCCATCCGATCTTGGTGCGAGCATTTTCATCCGAACACAACACAATAGCGCCACCGGTAAACCCTGTCATGATCGGCACATAGAAGCCCCATTCCTGTAAAGCTATCCAGAGAACAGGAGAGACAAAAAAGGAAATGATAATCATTTTTATGCCAATGTAACTATCTATGTTCAGCTTTCGGATAATCAGCACAAACACGATCAGGAACACGATAAAATAAAAGAGGGGAAACCCTTGCATCAGTTCTTTTAAATACTTCATATATTCAGATTAAATGCCAGACAATCTGTTTTTCTTGCCCTATCCCTGCCGCTTACGGCGCTCAATCGCATCGTCTATTTGCTTACTGTAATAACAAACGGCGTACTGCCATTTATTTGCGAAGCGACACTATTCATTAACGTTGTAAAACCGGGCACGTCGGCCACGTAGGTAGTAGCCCAGCTATCATCATTGGGATTGGAGCTATAGCCGGTCACTGTAAACTTCGTCGTTGCGCTGATAGCAAGCGTTATTTTGTTGAAGTCCTTCACATCGCTGGGCAAACCCGTCCCTCCCGACCCATAAACAAAGATGAACTTGTCAATGGCGATATTCACCGTGTTCGATGCGGGGTTGTGAACGGTAATGACATTGGTGCCCTGAATCTCTTCGGACAAAGTGCTGCCTGATGCGATGACATTTGCGTCGGCAATGGCCAAAGACCCGTTCTGGCTCCCCTGATCGACACGGCTTGTCGCTATGCTGTATGTTGCGCCGTTATAGGAGAACCCTAAATATATCTTATCCGCCTTATCATTCGTCGGGTTTAGTACGAACCCGATACTTTCCGCCTGCACATTGATGGCGACAGGGTCTTTGGTTTGTGTGGTCTTTTTGCAGCCTCCTAAAAAAGCAGTCAACAGAAAGATGATTGACAAAGCAGTTGAAAACACAACTGCACTCCGAGATCTTTTAAAGAAGGAAAATAGCTTTAAGATCGTATTCATAAAAGGGCTTCGGATTTTCCTGCCGAAGAACAGGTTTTTATGTTATCGTTTTTATTTGTTGCAACAGCCTGTGTACCGTACCGACATGCCATTTGCCCGTGCCGGTCGCCGTCGGGATCTTCTTCCTGTTCAACTGTGTCACCAGTTCCCGCACCGTTTCAAAACCGGCTTCTTTCATGCCTTTAATGACCGGCTTCATGAGCCGGGCAAAAGCGGCCGATTTGGCCTTGTTCTGCCTGGCAAGGGCCTTGGCATTCCGGCCCAGCTTCACCCCCCGGCTCTTTGCCGCGCTTAAGGCCGCCTTTGTCCGTGTACTGATCTCGTCCCGTTCATGCTCGGCAAAAGCCGCCAGAATATGGACGATCAGCTTGTTGGCATGCGGGTTGTCCACCGCCACGAAGTCAATCCCCGATTCCATCAGCTTCGAGATAAAAGCAACATTCCTCCCCAGCCTGTCCAACTTAGCGATCAGCAGCAGGGCATGCTTTTCCTTGCAGCGTTCGATCGCCTGTTGCAGCACCGGCCTTTTATTATTTCTTCCTGATTCGACCTCTGTGTATTCATCAAGAATTTTCAGGTGATTTGATTTTGCAAAGCGTTGTACTGATTCTTTCTGTGCATCAAGACCAAGGCCGCTCTTGCCCTGCTTGTCCGTTGACACACGGTAATAACACACTGCATTTATCATTGATAAAGGATTTGCAGTTGGTTGGAGCATCAATATTTTGTTCATGGATTATCCGACGTTTATCTTTGAACAAGAAGATAGACGGAACGGGGAAGAATGCAAGACGGCAGGCGGGATTTATCAATGGATTGGCGGGCGACTAAAACGAACGCTCATTGAAAAAAGCGACGATTTTGTTCATCGGCATACGTCCGTTTGGATATGAACAAAAAAATTTAAAAAATAGAAATTTTATTTCTACCCGTGATGAGGTCGAGAATATCAGCTACCCCAGTACCAGTTTTCGGAATTATCAAATAATTGGCGTTTCTATCTTCAAAAAATTTATAAATATAATCTGGTAATACATCAGCCTTTTTACCGGGCAGTTTTTTAGAGTGAAAGCCTGGCTTCAGGGATAAACTTTTTATTTTCTTCGATGAAACAAAAACTACTGCCCAGGCCTCAAACGTTTCCGTGGTGTTTGTTGCCATACCCATACAGTAGTCAAAATTTGAATTGTTTCCGATATAGCAACTGATACGAAGGTTGCGCTCTCCCTTCATCGACAAATCAAATTGCAAATCACGGCCATCTTTTGAGATGAAGTAATTACCGATGTAAACACTCGGGGTGCGATTTTCGTTAGGGGACTTCTGTTTAATTAGTTCAGCTTTTCCTAAAGCCTTACATTTAAGAACGGCCCAGGACACACCACTAACCTTTGTCGCTTTATTATTTTGAACGTGCTTTAGCTCATCAACAAAAAATACATACCAGTTTCGATTTTCAAATTCTTTTATTCTGTCAGAATCGTCAGGGGCTTTTTTCTTTTTTTCATTTCCCAGATATTGAACGTTATAATCAATTCTGCGTTCTTTAAAAAACGTCTTAGCCAAGTTGCCGACTATATTGAGCGCTCTTTCTTTCAAAATGCCTTTTTCTACATCCTTTTCTGATGTACCCAATAATTTATCTGTATGATTTTCTACATACCCCATATACACAAGGCAGTTGTAAAGAAGAAGTTCGTTGAACTCTATATATGCAACTTCTCGCTTTCCTAAAAGCCGATATTGCCTCGTTAGGTAGCGAGGATCAGTTATTCCAGTTCGAGCAATTAAAGTAAATGCAAATTCCGTGCTTTTGGTTTTTCTTAAAAAAACGGTGGGGCTATATTCCCGAAGCTTTGCCCGCTCCGGTGCACTATATTCTTGCGCTACGATTTTACGCCATAAAGTTTCGTAGAGTATCCGGTACTCTTGTTTTGTAAGTATCAGCTTGGATTTCATTCCGTACAAATGATACGAAAGATACAAAAAATGCAGGTTTCAATTCTGTACGATATATACTGCAAGTCAAACTTTAAGGCGTGTATTTTTGATCCGTGGTTGATTTGTTCTGATTTGATTGAAGTATGCTATTGAGTTGTTCGAGAAGCACTCGATTTCGCTCAAGAAATTTTTTTGCTTCGACACCCATACGATGTATTGTGAAAGGATACGGTTTATTTGCGCTTAGATTGTAGTATAAATCAGAAAACGCTTCGCAATAACCTTGGGCGCGTTCGATGCCATACTGGTCAACGTACTGCTGAAAATTGTCTGCAGTGATGTTAGTTGGCCAAGAGCCGATTTCTTTACCGGATTCGTCGAATTTCTTTAGCACAGACATGTAAAACCTCTTGTATGATTACCATAATTATTATGAGAGAAGAAGTCAATGAGAATAAATTCAATTAAAACAATGTTATAATATTTCTGGAAATACAATATAGCCTTCACGGGCTTAATCATACCCAATGGAGATCAATTATTAATAACAATTAAATTTTAAATGTATGGCAAACATACCAGCAAGCCCTTCCGTGCTGAAGGCATTCGAATCAAGCAATTTCTCACAATCCAAGGCATCCTGGGGAGTGGAACCAAAGAGAGACAGCCCGAAATGTTTCGGTCGATGAAAATTACATCAAGAAAAAAGAAACTGGTTGGTCGAATTAACACAACGGGTAAGAAATCTAAATGCTGTTACTCAAGAGTAATTTCAGGATAATTGTTGTCAGCAAAATCGACAAATTCTTTGCGCTCATTATACAATGAAGTTAGCTCATTTTTGAGTTCTTCAAAAGTATCCGATTTGACCAGTACAGCCCCCAACAATTCGACAATGTGACGACTGGCTTTAATGTATTCTAAAAAGGCAAAGGTGCTCTGGAGAGGGCTTGAATAGTCTTCCCAATTATCCTTAGTGACAAACGTTCGATTATACTCTGGATCGTCAAGCATTTTATAACCTTTCAAACTTTATAGGCTATGATATTTTTGGTTCGGAATTTAGATCGGATGGGTCAGTTGATTGTTTTAAGTTCTCTTTCATCTGCTGAATCAAAACTTGTTTTGCTTCATGCATTCGAAAAATCCTTGATCCTGCCGCTTCGTTTGAATTAAAGAATTTTTGACTTTTGCTATCTAAAAGAACAGTTCTTTTGATTTCGTCTAAAAATTCTTCATACGCGGCGCAATAACCTGCGACCCAATCTGGGCCGTGGACAAGGACGAGCTGTTGAAATTTATCCACTGAGTCTGACATAGGTCTTTCCATCACTTTTCATATAACAAAGAAGCCCGTTAATGTCAAGTTTCTGGAATTAATCAGTGCATATAAATAATTTAATAACATTACAAAACAAAATTTTTAACCAATAAAAACAAACAAAATGACGAACAAACAGCGCGAGGAAGTGCGCAAAACTTCCAAGAATGCAGGGGCAACGATCTCTGCTTATGACCCTAATCGGGAAAAATTGAATGGCACTAACATCATTCACATTGACAACAACCGCACCCAAGTGGGCAACAAAATGTGTCATGGTGAAAAGTCTGCCAAAGATGCAATCAATGCATTGAGATGATTGCTCCTGACCTTTGAAAACGAATAGCACACTCTAAGTCCTCGGCCGGGGCTGTGCTTTTCAAATCAATTATTTCATTTTTAAAATTATTGTTATGAACACTCATTCCAGACCTTCGGGTCAGGCGGCTATTGATTTGGCCGAGGTCGCCGCTTTATTCAAAGGCCAAAAGGACGCAGAATATAAAACAAAAACTGTCCTGTTCCTTATCGGTATTTTTTTGACGCCGCTCACCCTCGCTGGCGCATTAATCGGATATGCCCGCGCCTATAACCGCTTTTTGCGTGGCAGCGGTCAACCGCCGGTCTTGTATAATCTGCCTGCTATCGTTCGCATGGCAATGGTCATGGGCAGCGCAACTATCTGGGCCTTTCTCATCATACTGTTTTATGCGCTCATTTTTTTGCTGCACATCTTCTTCGGCAGGGAGGTCATGGGCTCACCCGCCCCGTTTATCCTGCTTTTATTGAACAGCGTACTGACCTTTGTGGTGTTCGCTTTGTTCAACCGCTGGCGCAACCGGATATTCAGGGAGCTTTATGTGCGTACCCGCTACGGCACGGCACGTTTTGCCAAACCGGAAGAATTGCAGGATTTGACGGGAAAGAAAGGCGTTTATATTGGTGGCGATATTTATAGCTATTTCAAACAGGGCCACATCCTTACTGTGTGCAAGACACGCGGCGGCAAAGGCACCAATTTGATTATTCCCAATCTTTTGGGTAAAGGAGGTTATCAGGGAAGTATCGTCGTCATTGATCCCAAAGCGGAAAACATTGCGGTTACGGCACGGTATCAAGGGAAAATAGGGCAGCATGTTCTGGCGCTTGATCCGTGGGGACTTCACACCGGCGAAGGTGCGACATTCAACCCCCTCGATCTCCTGTCCGCCAACCCGGATGACGACAGGCTTTCTGACGATGCCGACAGCCTCGCTGAAATGATTGTGCCTTTTGATGCAACGGCTAAAGACCAGTTTTTTAACGACCGGGCCCGGGCCCTGATTTGCGGCATGTTTATTTTTATCGCTATTTCGCAAACACCGGAAAACAGGACACTGACGACCTTGTGGAAATGGCTCCGTCTGTCACTGGACGAGTTGGGCGAACTATTGGCTCAAATGTCCGTGTGCGACAATGCCGTCGTTCGGGCGTGTGCCAATGAAGCAGCCAACATCATGAGCGCCACGCCCAAGACGTTCGCTTCCATTCTTTCATCTGCCCAGCAGTTCACCGACTTCCTGAAAAGCGTACCGCTGCAACGTTCCCTTGCCTCGTCGAACTTCAGTATCAACGATCTCGCCAAAGAAAAAACAAGCCTTTATATTATTATACCGCCCGACCTGATCGTTACAAAGGTCTCATGTATGAGAAGGAGACCTTACCAATGAAAAAGGGTCCTGCAAAAGTGCTAACTTGAAATTGCAAAACATTTCAATCACTTTAAAAAACAGAAACCCATGACACAAGTTAAACAATT
>Ga0209941_1000120_pt1 | contig 158294 bp, 139 predicted proteins | sample ThiBiot_300_plan_FD_183945 | JGI IMG/M metagenome (GOLD analysis project Ga0209941, IMG submission 183945) | Wastewater bioreactor microbial communities from Cape Town, South Africa - Thiocy_solids_1 (SPAdes) | ecosystem: Engineered > Bioremediation > Thiocyanate > Unclassified | place: South... | reverse complement strand
ATAATCGCACTTGTACACTACATGCGACATCTTTTTATATTTACTTCCTCTCATCTTACAAATGTAAGGCTTAGCCTCCAGGACATTACCACCGCCAAAGGCGGTGGTTTTCTAAGAGAAAATAAAAAAAAGCCCTGAAAAACCTGGCAAGCCCACTATATTTCAATCTGGCAGTTTCATCAGGGCATTTGGTATAATTTTCCATGAAAAAATTAATAGAACGTAAATTACCCCATGACCACCCACCTGTTCCACGGCTTACCGGAACGAGCCGGGTACCCGCAACCTGCGCAGGCTCTATTAACGATACAATATTATCTGCGGCAGAGAGGCCATAAGTGGCATCATACAAATGATAATCCGGAAGCTGATTATAAAAGCCATTGGTATATGCCTCCAATTCCGCAGGAGTATTGAAAAAATCTGCAGCATCCGGCTTGTCTATCGCAGGCTTCTCCAGGTAATCTTTATTACAACTGAAAAGCAGTGTGGCTACAAGTACTAAAAATGTAAAATTATATGTGTGCTTCATTTCATTCTTAATTTTATGGATTTTCTTATAAAGGTTAGAGAGATAGGTTAATCCCAAATGAAAAAGTTTTTCCCATCGGCCAGTCTTGTAAATCCGACTCATCAGTTGCAGAACCGGGATTATTATAATTGATACCAGAACCAGCTTGTTCCGGATCAACGTATTTTGTCAATTTGCCAAATCTCCATGTCAGAATATTTTCACCACTAAAATAAACTCTTAATTGCTGGATTTTGGCTTTCCTGGTAAGAGAGGATGGAAACGTGTATCCCATAGTAAGATTTTTAACCCGGAGATAGCCAACATTTGTCAGGTAATAATCATTGGTTTCATATAAAAATCTTTTAGCGCCTAAAGCCGCATAGCCACGATAAATTTGCGGATAATAGCCCGCAGTGTTATCAGTGCTCCAGGCATCTGCTACAAGGTCTTTACGGATAAAAGAAGAATAGGGCCGGACGTAACTACCCCAGTAAATAAAACCTCTTGGATACCAATCCTGGTGTGCTATTCCCGCACCTGCAATTGAAATATCAATACCTTTCCAATTAGCATTTAAAGTGAATCCGAACGGAAATTTAGGCATCGCATTCCCAATCGGTTGCAGATCGCCATGATCACTGAGCGTATTATTATTTGGACCAATCTTTCCGTCGCCATTTGTATCTACATATTTTATATCACCAGCTCTTAAACCTTTCCATTCTGTATTTGTTACAACATTCATAACATAATTATACACTTCACCCAAATTCACAGATGGATTTGCGAATTTATTTTGATAGTCCTTAGCTTCTTTATCAGACTGGAATTGCCCATCTATATGATAGCCCCATATTTCACCTAATTTCTGGCCTTCCCAGTAAGTACTCATCAGCCCATTTGGATTGGGGTATTTGGTAATCACACCGCTAAAGTTGTATAAATTTATAGTAGCTCCCACATGCAACGGAGAACCATTTAGATTGAATTGGTCTTTATAGCCAAGACCAAGTTCAAAGCCTATATCCCGCAAACTTGCGATATTTTCTTTCGGTTCTGATGCTCCAAATACTCCCGGCAGGGGTGAGCCAGCTACATACATGCCTGTGATATCTTTTTTATACCAATCAAAAGAAGCTGTAAATCTATTTTGTAAAAAACCAAAATCTGCTCCAAAATCAATTGTCCTTGTATTTTCCCAGGTAACTACACTTGGTAACGGAGCTGGCGCCCCAACATAGTTTAATTGGGCATTATCCGCTAACCAACTGGTTTTACCCACACCCATTATCTGTGAAAAAGTGTAAAGCGGCACATTTTGATTTCCTAATTTCCCATAAGAAGCTCTTAATTTAAAAGAATTTACTATGTTCTGCAGAGGGTTCCAAAATTTTTCCCGACTGAGAAACCATCCTGCTGAAACGGAAGGAAATAAGCCCCACCTGCTTGATGATGGGAAGCGCGAAGACCCGTCATACCGGCCGTTCACTTCCAGCAAATATTTATTCTTATAATCGTAATTAAAGCGTCCAAAGTATCCTTGTATCCCCCATTCACTTGCAGAGCCATCAGCAGATAATAAATTTGTTCCGAGATTAAGATTGGATAATTCGCTGATCAACAAATCACCTTGTTGAGCCGTAATATTATCAGAATTGTATTTTTCCTGATTATACCCTAACATAAGTTTAAAATGGTGATTCAAGGCGACACTTTTTGTATAAGTTCCATAAATATTCAATACATCATAATAATTACGATTCCGGACTTCTGTAAGGCTATTCACACCTGTAGTTTGCAGTTTTATCTTAGCACTGGTAAGATATTGAAACGTATTCAGACGTGTAGAATTTGCAATATGATTAATGGTAGTGCTGTAGTCGAAATTAAATACAAGGCCTTTCGCAGGTGTCAGAATGCCACTAAATGTATTGATAAATTGTTCAGAATAGTTTCGAATCCAGTTACTACCCGCTTCCAGCGGAGCCTGGGCGCCTACTCCATAATCATCAAATGGGATACCATTTATGTGTGTTGGCAGAAAAGAAAACAAGTAATACCATGTAGTATTGCTCCAGATACCTCCAAAGCCATTTTTATAACCACCATACTGGATTTGATTTTGAGTGCTGAATCGAATGTTATCAGAAAGCTGCAACCAGTCAGTTGCCTGATAATTTATCCGCGACATCAACTGATACTGGCTCAAATCGGCATCCTGAATGTTTTGTATGCCAATAGTTTTATAATATCTTCCGGATAGATAAGCCTGGATTTTTTTATTTCCGCCAGATATGGAAATATTATGATTCTGAAAAGGCTGCGATTTTCTAAACAAATAATCCCACCAGTTTGTGTTGTAAAAAAATTTGTTGTTGCCATTAGCGAGAGTCCTGTAAAAGGGAGCTATTTTTCCTTGGGAAACCATCTGAATGGTATCCCAATCTGTGGTTTCATATCCTGTATAATTTGTCCCGTTATAACCAAATATAGCTGCATCTACGGTTTTTCCCAAAACATAGGGATCTGAAATAAAATCTGTACGTACAGTTGGAGAGGTGAATCCAAAATTATTTGTATAATCAAACGCCATTTTCCCTTCTTTTCCCTTTTTCGTTGTTATTAAAATAACGCCGAAAGCTCCTCTTGCTCCATATATCGCCGCCGATGCTGCATCCTTCAAAACAGTTACACTTTCAATATCAGCCGGATTAATCCTGTTAATATCTCCCTGGATTCCATCAACTAATACAAGAGGTGTTCCACCGTTGAGCGAGTTAAATCCTCTCACATTTATATCAGGCGCAGCGCCGGGATCGCCATTATTAGATTGAATATTCAAACCAGGCAAAAGTCCTTGCAAAGAACTAATAACATTAGATACGGGACGAGAAGCAATATCTTTTGAATCTATCTGGCTAATCGCTCCTGTCAGATTTGCCTTTTTCTCTGTTCCATAACCTACAACTACTATATCACTCAGGCCCGTAACTTCCAATTCCAACACCACATTCACTTCAGTCTGCTTCCCAATATTTACCTTCTTGGTTTGATACCCTACACTCGAAACTTCCAGCATTATATTAATATCATCAGGTGCGGTTAAATTAAATCGCCCATCACTATTCGTAGTTGTTCCTATTTGAGTACCCTTAATTAATACTGATACATTCTGCAAAGGCTCTCCCTGTTGGTTCACCACTCTTCCATGTATTTCAATGGGAGGAGGCAAAGAAGGATCAGGATCCACAACCGGTATTTTAGCAGCAGAAACTTTCCTCGTAATCACAATAGTATTCTTATCAATAGAGTATTCCAGCGATTGCCCTTTGAAACATTCGTTTAATACTTCTTTTACTGGTGCATTCTTTACGTGTATAGTTACCTGCGGCAGATTAGCAAGCATCTCTTTGGTGTAGAGAAAGCCATAACCGGTCTGTCGTTCAATTTCACGAAACACTTTTTCAACCGGCGCTTCTCTGAGTGATAAGGTAACCTGTGAAATACCCTTTGCATGCACCTGTAAAAAAGCGATCGTTAAAAGAAAGGCAGTGAGCTTCATAACTTTCAGGAATTGGGGCGGCAGCCTGCGCCTTAGCGAAAAGTTACCGCTAATGGATAAAATCATACTTTTGTGTTTTGGGTTTAGAATGAATGATCGTTACTGTTTTATTTGTTTGTTGCCCAAAAGAATCTGCCGCCCCGGTTGCCGCCGGGGCGGTTTCTTTTCAGGTAATTTTATTTTTGTCACCGAAGTTGTCTGTGCCTTACGGCACTGTCTTTTAGCCACTAATTGCACTAATTATCACGAATAATTCGAGCCCATTTGTGAAATTCGTGGCAAGAAATAAATCAATAATTATTCAAAAAACTAATTATAGCTAACTTCTGTCAGAATAATCTATTTCTTAAAAGGCATCACTGTAACATCGTGGCCGTTTACCGCAAAGCTCACTGTGCGTGTCTTTTCAAGCATCTCCAGTATCTGTGAAATATTCTCATAACGCGAGCGGTTGAGCACTCCTACAAACTCTTCGTCCGTAACATTTCCCTGGTAACTTACATCCACATCATACCATCTCGCCAGTTGCCTCATTACCGATTGTATATTATTCCCATGAAAAATAAAGCGCCCATTCTTCCAGGCTACTGCAGCATCTACATCAACAGCCTGAACCATGATCTTTGAATTACCATGATTTTCTATTTGCGCCTGTTCGCCCGGCCTGATCATTTTGCTGGCTGAGCCTTTGCCTACTTTTACCGAGCCTTCCAATAAGGTTGTTTTTATAGTTGCTTCATCATCATAAGCATTGATATTAAAATGCGTTCCGAGAACTTCTATTTCAGCTCCATTTACAGAAACTTTAAAAGGTTTTGCGACATCATGTGTCACTTCAAAATATCCTTCGCCGGTTAACGTGACATCTCTCTCGTTGCCTGTAAAGGATGTAGGAAAGCGCAGTGATGACGCGGCATTGAGCCACACCTTACTTCCATCGGCCAATACAACCTGGTACTGCCCGCCACGTGGTGTGGAAATAGTATTATATAAAACTTCACCTGTTTTGAGCGATGGCGAAGAACCATTTAATGAGTTATAAGAAAGCCGGTCATTATCCAGCTTGATAATTTTTGTATTGCCTTGTTGGGTCAATGCACCGTTGCCAGCGCTATCAAGAATAATCTGAGCGCCATTGGCCAAAGTAAGTACCGCTTTATTTCCGCCGGGAGCCACATCATTATTTTCAAATTGTTGCCTGGTTTCTGTTGCCGCAGTTTGCTTTACGTTGTGCCTGGTAAAAATAAAATAACCACCTGCAGAAAGTAATACAATAATAACAGCAGCGGCTGCAATGCGTGGCCATATATACTTTCGTTCTATTACAGGCGTGTTAATGATCTTTGTGTAGATCGCATCCCAATCCACATCGGGCAATTGCTTACCATTTTTATGGCCAGCCCACAATTCTTTGATCTTTTCCTTTAATAGTTTGTCATCTTTCGACTTTTTGATCCAGCCAAATAATTCCCTCGTTTCCTCCGGCGTGGAAATGTCTGCGGCATATTGCTCTAAAAGATATTTTAAGCGGTCATTGCTCATATTACTATCACAGGGAGTATGGAATAAAATAAAAGTACCAGTTGAGGAAAAAATATTTTTTTAAGCCCCATCCCAACCCTTCCCCAAGGGGGAAGGACAAGCTATAAAAATATTTTACAAACCAGGTAATGGATAGGGTCGAATCCCTCCAAACCATTTTCTTAGAAGTTAGTGATTCAGTCAATAAACAATACCATCAGCGACATAAACAGCATAGCCGCTTTTTTCAAAAAAGTACGGATCGTTTTCATGGCTTCTGCAAGATGGTTCCGCACTGTATTCTTTGAGAGATGCATACGCTCTGCGATCTCATCATAGCTTAATCCTTCCTGCTTACTTAATTCGTAAACAACCCGCTGCTGCGGAGGAAGCTGCTGTATGGCCTCGTTGATCAATTTGCCGGCTTCACGGGCAGCAATAGTTTCGTCTGTTGTATTTTGTATTTGGGCAAGATGATGTATGATCGTATCTAAAAGTTCCTGGTTACGGGATGCTTTTTTTAAGCGGGCATAAATGGTATTGTAAGTAATAGTGAAAAGATAAGCCTCCGGATCATTGATGTGACTTAGCTTTGCTTTAGCCAGCCAGATAGAAAGGAATACATCCTGCACAATCTCTTCCGCTTCTGTTTCAGACTTCAGCATTTTGAGCGCTACGCCAAACACTCTTTTTTTATAAAACTCAAAGATGGCCTCAAATGCACTCGCATCACCTCTTGCAAGGCTTTGAAAGCATTCTTTCATATCATATAGATCATGGACGGGCATAATAAAAAGGAGCAATCAGTCTTTATAAATTAATTGAATGTAGTAATTAATTCATAAATCAAAGTTATAGAAATGTCTTGATGTTGATCAGAAGTAAAAGCCGGATCGTTGAACAAACACAAAAATTTATTTTATTAATCCACATCGAAGGCCTTTCTTCTCCTTATGACTAAATACCTGACCCTTTACATCTGGCTGTTGATTTTCCGCATTCCGTAAACCCGAATTTCTTTTTTCGTAAAAGAAATAAATAATGAGCAAATAGTTTCGCATCCCTAAAAATGGTTCAATAAAGAAAGCCGGGATTCATTTTAATTTTTTAAACAGCTTATACATGAGTAAAAAATTTTCAGATTTATTAACCAAAATATTAATAGTAATTTATTTATGCTGCTTTACCATGGTTACTGCTTTTGCAATAGACGAATATAACGGAGGAATAAAAGGATCCGTATCAACGCTTGATGGCAAGCCGGCAGCCTGGGTAACTGTTCATGTAAAGACCCTGGCGATTTCTGCCATCACAGATGAAAATGGCGTATTTACTTTTAAGAATCTGAAGCCAGGAACTTACACTTTAGTTATCTCTTATTCAGGTTCTGAACAAAGCGAAAAAACAATTACTGTAACAGATGATAAAATTACAAAGGCGGAATTTATACTCCAGGAAACGGCTAAAAGGTTAAATGAGATAATAATAGATGGAAGAAAAAGCTCCAATTTGCAACCGGCCACCATCGGCAAAATCCCGGTAGCGCCTATGGATCTTCCCCAAAGCATTACCATTATTGGACAAAGTGTGATCCGCGATCAGCAGTCTCAAAAACTGAGTGATGTAATGAAAAACGTAAATGGAGTTTATTTGTCTTCAACAAGAGGAAGTGCACAGGAAACTTTTGCAGCCCGTGGTTACCGTTTGTCGGGCGAGAATATGTATAAGAATGGCGCGCGGGTAAATCCAGGAACCATGCCTGAGATGAGCTCATTGGAAAAGGTGGAAATATTGAAAGGAAGCGCAGCTATTTTATATGGCGATGTAGCGCCCGGCGGTATTGTAAATATGATTACCAAAAAGCCTAAGTTTGATTTCGGAGGCAAAATTTCTATACGCGCAGGAAGCTATGAGCTATACAAACCCGCGTTTGATGTATATGGCCCGCTTTCTGAAAAAATAGCTTTCAGGGTAAATGGCACTTATGAAGATGCCGGAAGCTTCCGCGATGAAGTGCATTCCAAAAAATATTACATCAACCCTTCTTTACTTTTTAATATCAATAAGAAAACAAGTTTATTGGTTGAAGCGGATTACCTGAACCATGAGTTCACTCCTGATTTTGGATTAGGTTCTCTGGATAATACCATCATCGCCGATTTACCGCGTTCTACTTTCCAGGGTGTGCCATGGCAATATAATAAAGCGAAACAAGCTACAGCCACCGCTTCTTTAAAACACAAAATCAACAATTCGTGGAATTTAAATTTCACCGGTTCTTATCAGTCTTATGACAGGGATTATTATTCCACAGAAAGGATTCAGGCTGCCGCAAATGGCGACTGGCAACGGCCTCTGAATAAAATACTCTCATCGGAAAATTATTATTCAGGCCAGGCCAACATTACCGGAAAATTTAAGACTGCAGGAATGGATCATACCTTACTGGCAGGGATAGACGCCGATAGAAATTCAATCACCAGCTATACTTTTGATAATCCCAGGACTTACGATATCATCAATATTCTGGATCATTCAAAATTTACACCACGTACAGATATACCTGCCGCTTCTAAAGTAACGCAGGCCGAAACTCCCGTAAACCGCATAGGAGCTTATGCACAGGATCTTATCAGTGTTTCAAATAAAATAAAATTACTGGCAGGAATCAGATGGTCGGAACAAATAGCACAATCAGTTACTACAACTTATCTTACAAAAGACAGTATTGCTAAAACTGCAAGCAAAGACGATCATGCGTTTTCTCCAAGGTTCGGTATCGTATATAAGCCCCTGGCAAGCACCGCGTTTTTTGCAAGTTACTCCAACTCATTCTCTATAAACAGCGGAACAGATGTTTATAATAATGCGCTCCAGCCCTCTATCATTGACCAGTATGAATTAGGAGTAAAAAATGATTTTTTTAGCGGACAACTTTCTGTAAATGTAACTGCTTACCGGATCGTAAATAATAACCTGGCACAAACAGCTCAATTTGAAAAGGACGGCGTTACGCCCAACAACAATACAGCCTTTAAAGAATTAACCGGGCAAACCACCAGTGACGGGATTGAATTAGATATAATGGGACATCCTGTAAAAGGTCTTGATATCATTGCCGGGTACAGCTATAATAACATGCGCTACACCAAAACGCCGGATACTAAAGACAGCTATGTAGAAGGCGAAAGGTTAGTAGGAACTCCTGCCAACACAGCCAATGGAAGTGCATTTTATACATTTCAGAATAAATTGAAAGGCTTTAAGATCGGCGCTTCTGTTTTTTATGTAGGCGACCGTTTTGCAGGATGGAATAATAAAAAAGAGCAAACCCAAAATTATTCAAGATTGATACCAGTTAACGGATTCACTACTTTGGATATTTCCGCAGGTTATACTTTTAAAAAGATTTCTTTATTAGCAAAAGTGAGCAACGTTACCAATACCTATAATTATTATGTTCACGAAAATTACAGCATCAACCCTATACCGCCCGCACAGTTTATAGCAACGGTTTCGTATCGGTTTTAAGGTTTGATCTTAATTGTTGATTTATTTTGAAAGACTATCTGAAATTTTTTCTGTAGTCTTTTTTTAATTTCAACAGCTTAGGATCAACAATCCGAGACGCCTACTCTCATCTCAACCTTTTTGAAAATGAATGAAACCGGGATTACCATTCATACCCATTAACATTGTTTTACCATAAAAAAATATTGGCCACCTCATTTTTTAAACATATTTGCAATCTCTAATACAAACTAATGCTCAGACTAATTTTGTTTTTGATGGGTTGCCTTTCGTTCACTATGCCAGGTTTTGCACAGCAGGCTTCAATAAAGGGAACGCTTACCGATTCTTCCAATCATGAAAATGCGGTACATGCAGTAGTATCAGTTTTGCGCACACAGGATTCTACATTGGTTACATTTTCAAGAAGCGATCAACAAGGCCGTTTTAAAATTGATCATTTGGATAGCGGGCAATATATCATGCTCATCACTTATCCACAATATGGCGATTATGTAGATGGAATAAGCCTGAAACCAGCGCAGGTGCTGGACTTCAAAACTATCTTCCTTACACAGAAAGCCAAGTTGATGGAAGAAATTATCATCAGGCAATCTGCTATCAGGATCAAAGGAGATACTACCGAATTTACTGCCGACAGCTTTCATGTAAAGCCCAACGCTACCGTGGAAGATCTTTTAAAAAACTTACCCGGCATACAGGTGGACAAAGATGGAAAGATAACAGCGCAGGGAGAACAGATACAAAAAGTGCTGGTAGATGGAGAAGAGTTTTTTAGTGACGACCCTACTATTGCCACAAGAAACTTAAGAGCCGATGCGGTAGATAAGGTACAGGTATTTGATAAGAAAAGCGACCAGGCTGCATTTACAGGAATAGACGACGGGCAAAAAACAAAGACGTTGAATTTAAAACTAAAAGAGAATGCCAAACATGGATATTTTGGAAAACTGTCGGCAGGGGCTTCCGATAAATATTACAATGGCCAGGCGCTCATTAATTCATTTAAAAGAAAAAGACAACTATCTGCATTTGGCATTGCCAGCAGTACAGATGCTACAGGCCTTAACTGGCGCGATTCCCGCAGCTATGGCTTCACCAACGACAATGTGCAGGTAATGGATGGCGGCAGCATTATGATCTCAGCAGGCGGCGGAGATATTGGCACTCAAAGCTTTTACGGAGAAGGGTTACCGGAAAGCATAAAAGCAGGAATACATTTTTCCAATAAATGGGACAATGATAAATACAGTGCAGGCGGCAACTATCTCTTTAATAAATTATCTGTACGAAGCGCAGGCAATACTTACCGGCAAAATATTTTACAGGATTCAGTTTATTATGACCGCGAATCAGCCAACTCTCATTCAGATGGGATGCGGCATGCCGTAAGCGGAATGACGGAGATACAATTGGATTCTTCTTCATCCATAAAAATAATAGCCAACGGCAATACAAGCACTTCAGAAGGATATAGCAATTATAATTCAGAAGCATTAAGCGAGAAAAACCAATTGGTGAACAGCAGTGTACGCAATACTTCCAGCAAAGGAGACAATACCAATTTTACTGCCTCCGTATTGTGGAGAAAGAAATTTAAAAAAGCAGGGCGTACCATCTCCATTAATTTTGATGAAAAATATGCAGCGTCTAACAGTAATGGTTTTTTAAACAACCGCTCTGATTTCTATAATGAAACGGGCGCCATCATCAAAAAAGATTCCACCGATCAGAATAAAATAAATAACAACCTTGCCAGTGTAACAGGCGCTAAAGCTACCTATACCGAACCCCTTTCTAAAAAATCTTTTATAGAGCTTAACTATTCCTTTTATAATAACAGCAGCACACAAAAGAGATTAAACTATGATAAAGACCTTAATGAAAAGTATTCCATGCTGGTAGATTCATTAAGCAACGATTTCAAATACGTATATAATACCAACAGTGCAGGAATTAATTATCGCTTTAATGAAAAGAAATATAATTTTTCATTTGGTGGAAATATCGCCAACACTGCGTTTGAGCAAACAGACCAGGTAAAGGATACTACAAGAAAATATAGTTATTACAATTTATTTCCGCAGGCTAATTTCAACTATAAGTTCAATGCATTTAGCGGCCTCCGGTTCAATTACAATGGAAGTACCCAACAACCCACTATTGACCAGTTACAACCTTTAAAAAACAACAATGATCCTTTGAATATTGTTATAGGAAATCCATCGCTCAGGCAAAAGTTTCAAAACCGTTTTAGCCTGAATTTTAATAATTATAAAGTGTTGTCGGAACGTTCTATATACGTAGGAACCTATTTTACTTTTACAAAAAATGACATAAGCAGCAGTAACATCATTGATAAGCTGGGCAGGCGAACCACTCAATATTTAAATGTGAATGGCAATTATTCTGCAAGTGTTTACGTAGGCTATTATATTAAAATACCAAAGACCAAAATAAGAGTTTTCGCTAATCCTTCTGTAAGTACTTCGCAAACTACCAATTTTGTAAATGGATTAAAAAATGTAACACAAAGCGACAATATTTCTTCCAATTTTGGAGCCTATGCTTTTAAGGATAAAGTATATGAGTTGAGAATAGGAATCGCCCCTTCTTACAATCAATCCAAACCGAGCATTAGTTCTGTTGCAGCCACTCATTACTGGAGTTACGTTTATTCATTAAATGGAAATTATACACTTCCGGGTAAGTTGGAGATCGGCTCTGATATTAATTTTAATTTCAGGCAAAAGCTAAACGCATTTGATAAAAACAATAATGTGATCTTGTGGAATGCATACATAGAAAAGAAGTTTATGAAGAATGATGCGCTTACTTTACGCGCGAGCATTAACGATATACTCGATCAGAATAAAGGGTACAGCAGAAACATTCAACCTTTTTCTATTGAAGAAAAACATTACCTGACCTTTCAGCGATATGGGCTGCTTACGTTAACCTGGAACTTTAATAATAAAGGTGGCACACCTCCCAAATAAATGTTTTAAAACAATGAAAAAGATCATCTTTATATTCATTATGGTATGTGCTGTGAAAAATATTTCCGCACAAACCCAATTTATTTCCAAAGCAAAAATTGAATTTGAGCGCCGCACGAATGTATGGGCTGAACTGAAAGGAACTTTTGCAGAAGAAATAAAAAAGAATACAGCTCAGTTCAAAACCGATTATTTTGATTATGAGTTTGATGGCCAAAAGGCGATCTATAAACCGGGCCGCGAATCAAATGATAAATCTGCGAACTGGTTTAGATCACCCGCCGGAAATAATGAAGTGTATAGTGACTTTACAACAAAGAAATACATTGCCAAAAAATCTGTTTTTGAATCTACCTTCCTTGTGGAAGACAGCCTCAGAAAAGCCCGGTGGAAGATCACTAATGACTTCAGGGAAATTGCAGGGTTCAATTGCAGAAGAGCTACTACGATCATTATGGACTCGGTATTTGTAGTCGCATTTTATACAGACGAAATAATGATTCCCGGCGGCCCTGAAAGTTTTAACGGATTGCCCGGAATGATCTTAGGCCTTGTAATTAACCGCTTACATACTACCTGGTATGCAACAAAGGTAGAAGTCAATTCAGTAAATGATAAAGACATTGCTCCGCCTGCAAAAGGTAAAAAAGCAACGAATGCCGAATTAATGGAAACGCTTAAAAAATCTTTATCAGACTGGGGCGCTTATGCAGCAAGAAACATTTGGGCCATTATGATTTAAAGGGTGAGAGATGAATAGTGAATGATTTTATCCGGTCGGGACGCTTTCTTCGGCGGCCTGAACGACCTCGTCCCGATAGCTATCGGGAGCCATCAGGCCAGATGGTTCAGACCGCTTATAGCGTTCCGACCCAAACTCTAAACCTTCTAAACGTTCTAAACCCTCCCACCCCTCTCACCCCTCTCACTCTCTACTCAATTACAAATCCATCAGGCATTATAGCCCCTTTTTTCACTACAACAATTCCATCTTTTACCGTATATAGATCATGATCGCTATTTTCAAGATGAGCGCCACCATTGATCCTTACATTATTTCCAATACGGCAATTCTTATCAATGATCGCATTCCTGATCTCGCAATTATCGCCAATCCCTAATTTCGGTGTTCCGTTTTTTTCATCATAATCCATATCTTCAATCGTTTCATAATAGTCGCTTCCCATGATATAACACTTGAATATTTTAGTACCGTGGCCAATCCTTGTCCTGATGCCAACCACACAATCTTCCAGGCGTTCTGCGTGAATGATACAACCATCTCCCGCGATGGTGTTTAGAAGATAAGTGCCGCTGATCTTTGCAGGCGGAAGCATCCGCGGACGGCTGTACACTCTTTGTTCATTATGAAAAAGATTGAAAGGCGGAAGCTCCTGTGTCAGCCCCAGGTTGGCTTCAAAGAAAGAAGATATATTTCCAATGTCAGTCCAGTAGCCGCCGTATTGATAGCTAAATACGTTATAATCTTTAATGGCAAACGGAATAATTTCTTTTCCAAAATCAGTTGCTTCCTTCTTTTGATTATTTAAAAGATCAATAAGTACTTCTTTTTTAAAAAGATAAATACCCATAGAAGCCAAATAAATTCTACCTGCGGCCTGCATATCTTCTTTGGTATCGCTGATCCATTCGGGGAGAATATCTAAAGCTGGTTTTTCTATAAATGATATGATCCTGTTTTCTTCATCTGATTTTAAAATACCAAATTCGGTTGCCTCTTTTTGTGTTACGGGAATGGTAGCGATAGTAATGTCAGCGCCATTCTTTTCATGCGTACGAAACATATTTCCAAAGTCCATTTGATAAAGCTGGTCGCCTGATAGAATAAGAACATGATCGTATTCAAGGCTTTTCAAATGCTTCAGCGATTGACGCACTGCATCAGCCGTTCCCTGGAACCACAAAGAGCTTTCAGGCGTTTGCTCGGCGGCAAGTATATCTACAAAGCCACTGCTAAAAGCGCTGAACTGGTAAGTGTTCTTTATGTGCTTATTCAACGACGCCGAATTGAACTGGGTAAGAACAAATATTCTATTAATATTGGAATTGATACAGTTGGAGATCGGTATATCTACCAAACGGTATTTACCTGCAATAGGTACAGCAGGCTTACTCCTCGCGCGGGTAAGCGGATACAGGCGGGAACCGGCGCCGCCACCAAGTATTACGGCAATCAATGATTTGCTAATCCACATAACTGTTTGTATTTTTTTAGTTTTGAAATGTAATTTTATTTATCAGTGAGTGGTAAGTGGTCAGTTGTATTCACTCCTCTCACTACTCACGCATTGTACAAGTTAATGTAAATCTCCGCGCTCCGCTCCCAGCTATGGTCAATCTGCATGATTTGTTTTATTATTTTATTTACTTTTTCTTTTTCCTCATATAACTGAAGCGCCCGGTGTACCCCATTGCAAATGTCTCCTACAGAGGCTGTATTAAAACAAACACCAAAGCCGCCTTCCTCTCCATAATCTTTTATAGTATCCTGTAAGCCACCGGTACGCCTTACAATAGGAATAGTGCCATATCGTAATGCATACATTTGATTAAGCCCGCAAGGCTCTACCCTGCTTGGCATTAATAAAAAATCAGCGCCTGCATACATTTGATGACTCAGCTTTTCATTATAACCAATCTGGGAATTATAATATCCAAAGAACTCGTTATGCAAGTCCGTCAACTGATTTTCCACTTCGTGATCTCCACTCCCTAAAACTAAAAAATTCATCCTGCCTTCCATATAATAAATTGAATCGGCAATAGCGGCTGGTAATAGATCTGCCGCTTTTTCAGCAACAAGACGGCCTATAAAAATGATCAATGGTTTAGCCGCATCAAGATTAAACAGATCGCACAATATTTTTTTATTGGCGTATTTTTTTTCTTTATAGTTCTCTATACCATAATTATTTTCAAGCAAGGGATCTGTTTTAGGATCCCATAGGTCAGCATCTATTCCGTTCAGTATCCCAAAACATTTTCCTCTTTCATACTCAAAAAGTTTTTCGAGCCCGTTAGCCGCATGCCTGAGTTCTTCGAGATATCCCGGGCTTACGGTATTTACTTTCGCCGCACATTTTATTCCTGAAGCAAGCGGATTGATCTCGTTATTCCAATCCAATAAACCCCATTTCCATTTATCCCATTCAGGAATATAACTGGATTTATTCCAGTTCATCCATCCCTGGTATTGGGCATTGTGTATGGTGAGGACAGTTTTGACGGATGATAACAAATGACGGTAAGCATTGCAATGTTGCATCATAAAGGGTATAAGCGCAGCCTGGTGGTCATGCACATGCACAATATCAGGATGATGCTGCCATTTGCTGATCCAATCTACTACTGCAATATCGAAAGCGGTGAATCTTTCGGTATCATCCGGGTAACCATAAATTTTTTCACGGTCAAGAAGGCCATTAATGTCCACGAGATAAAGATCGAATCCAAGCGTATTTGCCTTCTCTTTGATAATAGTATATTCAAACCAATAATTAGCCATTCCAAATGCGCCCTTATGCACCACATCAAATTCATAAGTAAATAAAAAACGTGTACGGTACATCGGCATTACTACCTTAGCAATATGCCCTAACTGATTTTGATACCTGGGCAATGCGCCCACTACATCGCCCAACCCACCTACTTTAGCAACCGGATAACATTCCGCACTTACATGAATAATCTCCATTACAAATTAATTAGCGTTCAAATTAAGCAGTAATTTTCTTATTAAAAAATAATAAATAAAACGTTGGTGTTGCTAAAATTCTTTTATTTTCATCTTTATTTTTAAGCAAATAAAGAATCAGAAATGGCCACTCTTTCGATGAATTTACCAAAACCAAAAACTTATAACTTCTTCACAACTGACACAATTCACATCAACCAAGATCATAAATAAATGAAAGGATATACCATTATTATTTCAGCAGTGGCTGCTATTGGCGGCTTATTATTTGGATTTGATACAGCCGTCATTGCCGGAGCTATTCCTGCATTACGAAGCTTCTTCGAGCTGAGTGATTCGGCGATTGGCTTAATAGTGGCCGCTACTTCTATAGGTTGTATTCCCGGTGCATTATTTTCAGGCACGCTGGCAGATCGCTTTGGCAGAAAGAATATGATGCTTACCACCGCAGTATTCTATCTCATTTCAGCAATAGGATGCGGTATAGCCGGAAGCCTGACCCAGTTGGCATTGTACAGGCTTGTAGGTGGGCTGGCAATAGGAATGGCCTCTACTCTTGCTCCCATTTATATATCAGAGGTAGCCCCGGCGCGCTTTCGCGGACGGCTTGGCATGTTACAGCAACTTGCCATTGTGACGGGAATACTGATCGCTTTTATATCTAATTATATGATCGCTAACGTTGGTTTTACTTTTGTGAACCATGAGAATGAATGGCGGTATATGTTAGCTGCAGCAGTTATCCCCTCATTACTGTTTTTCATTTTACTCCTGCTCGTACCTGAAAGCCCGCGCTGGCTTATCCTGAAAAATAAATTACCGCAAGCCTTGAAAATATTCAGTAGGATCCATGACAGTGCAGGAGCTGACAATGAAGTAAAAACAGTACTTGCCGACATTAACAAGGACACACGTAAGATAAAGTTCGCAGAAATATTTTTTCCAAGGTATAAGAAGGTGGTCATTATAGGAATTGTATTTGCATCTATTGCGCAGCTAACCGGTATCAACATTATATTCTATTATGCACCGCTTATTTTTGAAAAAACACATGTAGGCGGTAGCGTTTTATTCCAGACAGTTCTAACGGGAATTGTAAACCTTATTTTCACTATCGTTGCCTTTGCTTTAATAGACAGGATCGGGAGAAAGAAATTATTATTAGGCGGCTCAGCAGTTATGGGCCTTTGCATGATCATTATCGGATGGCTTTTTTATACCGGCAACCTTGATAATTACCTGGTGCTGGTAACGATCTTTGTGTATATAGCCGCATTCGCATGTACGTGGGGAGCAGTGCTGTGGGTATATGTTGCAGAAATATTTCCGAACAAGATCAGGGGTAATGCTACTTCGTTTGCCATATTCGGCAACTGGACAGCCAATGCCATCGTGTCCTTTACTTTTCCTGTAATGTTAGCAGGGGTAGGCGCTTCGGCCACCTTCTTTACTTATGGAATTACTAATATTGCCATGATCTTTTTTGTATTAAGATATATATTTGAAACCAAAGGAATTGCTTTGGAAAGCGTTGAGGAGTTGTACATCAAAGTTTAATGATGATAAGGTTGCCAACCTTAGTCACTAATTAGCATAAATAATTCGTGGCAATTTGTGAAATTCGTGGCTAATAGATTAGTGGCTAATGAAAAAGAAAAACTACTTTTATTTTAGGGACTTATTATAAAGTGTATTAAATAACTTTTAAAAATTAATTTCATTGGACAAACGTAAAATTGAAGACATAGAACCTCCTGTAGAATATGCAATAGGAATAGACATAGGAGGCACCAATACAAAATTTGGAATTGTAAATCATCGTGGCGAGATATCACACCGGGGAGAAATAGAAACTACCAGCCAAAGCGATATTAACCTGTTCATTAAAGAACTCTATAATGAACTAAAGCCCTCCATAGATGCTCTCGGCGGCATGCAATATATAAAAGGAATTGGCGTGGGAGCTCCCAATGGCAACTACTACAACGGTACGATAGAATACGCGCCCAATCTTCACTGGAAAGGTATTATACCCATAGCAAAAATAATAACAGATCAGTTTGGCAAACCATGTACGCTGACTAATGATGCAAATGCGGCAGCAATTGGTGAGATGATGTATGGCGCAGCGCGGGGAATAAGAGATTTTATTATGATCACCCTGGGAACAGGAGTAGGCAGCGGCATTATTGCGAACGGTCAATTAATTTATGGACATGATGGTTTTGCCGGCGAGCTTGGGCATACTATAATTCGCCCGGGAGGCCGCCTGCACTGGGGTACAGGAATGAGAGGAAGCCTTGAAGCCTATGCTTCGGCAACGGGAATAGCCATCACTGCAAAAGAGCTTATTGATGAAAGAATAAATGAAAAGAGCTTATTGAGAGAAATACCCCACGATAAGATCACTTCTAAACGAGTATATGAAGCTGCCATTAAAGGAGACCCCATAGCCAATGAAGTCTTTCAGTTTACAGGGCAAATTCTTGGAGAAGCCCTTGCCAACTTTGTAATGTTTTCTTCACCCGCAGCCATCATCTTATTCGGCGGCGTTATTAAGGCGGGAAAACTTTTATTGGATCCTGTAAAGGAAGCTATGGAAAAAAACCTGCTTCCCATTTTTCAAAATAAAGTGAAACTAATATTCAGCGAGCTAAAAGAATCAGATGCAGCCATCCTCGGCGCCAGCGCTTTGGTGTGGGAAACGAAACCGGATGTATTGAAGGCAATGGACTGAAGTCTCCCGCTTAAAGCGGGATTACAAAATCGGCCGTTCCTACGGAACTATTCTTACTCAACGTCGCGCAGCTCCGGCTCATTCTGTAAGAATGGATTTTAGTTCGTCCTGGCTGCTGTTGGCAGGACGCCAATGGCCTAATGCCCCAGCCACTTATCAAACCAGTTAAATGCTTCCTGCTGCATCTTTTTATCAAACTTATGAATACCGGGATAAAAAGAGCATTTGTAACGGTCACCCGCATTGGCTTTTGTATAAACGTCATTCAACATTTTATCTGCCCGTTTCATTTCAGGCAAAGTGTATAACTCATCCTCTTCGTCATTCAAAACTAAGGTGGGTAGTGGCGCACGCAATCCTAATATCTCAGGAAAATCCAATTCATTGGGCAACAAGGGAACATAAGCCATCCAGGTATGCGTAAATGATTTATTCAAAACAAAATCTTTCCATGTGGTCATGAAGCCAACGGAAACCGCACATTTTATTCTTGGATCAAGCCCGCCCATAAAGTCAGTGCGCAAGCCACCTCCTGATAGGCCACCACAGCCAATGCGGCCCGCGTCCACATCATCGCGCGAGCACAATATATCCAGCGCTTTCCGGTCTTCCGCAAAAAATACTCCCGGCCATGTGGTTCCTGCACTAAATAGCGATTTCGCCATTACATCTTCATGTTCGGCTGCCCATTTATTGTAAACTGCTATATTCTTAGGGTCTTCAGGATTTTCATCTGTTAAGCCCTTGCGCAAATGCTCAGGTACATCCTGCATCATTACCCTCCTGCTGGCAAAAGTAAACGCATCCGCAACCAGCACCACATAACCACGTTTGGCTATTTCATTGGCCCATGCATCGCCTTCATAATATTCATGTTGGTGTTCCACCATTAAGGGATGTTGTTGATCAGATGTTTTGGTAATTTTTCTTTTTCCAAAATATTTATTGCCGCCATGATCATGAAAGGCAAGTATGCCAGGCAGCTTTCCTTTTGCATGTAATGGCTTCAATAAAATAGCTTCCGTCGCCCGGCCATAAGGCAATTGCCAGCTTAGCTCCTCCACCTGCAAACCATCATATTCATATTTCTTTTTCACCGTCACTTTGGGAAGGCCGCCAATATCCGGGATCGCTAACCTGTCAATAGCGCGCTGCCTTGCCTTGCTGCGCCACGTTTCAACATTAGTAAATTCATTACGCCTGAAGGAAAGAGAAGGTAATTTATTTTCCATCAATGAGACAGCCCACGGGCCATATAAGCCAATAACACTAAGATCCGTTTTACCGGGAATGTTGTTTGTTGTATCCATAAAATTTGATTGAGACTGATATACCGGTGTTTCCGAAAATCCTTTAAAGAGATTGCCAGCCATACCAAGGCCGGCAACGGTTGTAAGTTTTAAAAATTCCCTGCGTTTACTTTTCATAACAGATTGTAATTGATAGGTACAATAAATTCAAAATCATAAAGACCTTAGTTCAGGCAGTTTTATTATTCTTTCTTCAATTTCAGCGTAGCAATAGCATTAGAACGGTCGTAGCAATCATCAGAGATCAAGTTCAGCTTCATTTCATCCTTCACAATTGCATATTTATATTTACCCAAAGTAGATCCGCTGCATTGGCTTTCACCATACAATTTTTGAATAGTAATCACTTTGCCATCCACCGCGTACTTCATTGTTTCAAGGCTGCTGTTATCATAAGCGTTCACAACATTCAGTGTGTCGCCTTTGAATTGAAATACTACATTCATTCCTCCGTCAATGTCAAGCGTACCTTTCCATTTGGTGTTAGAGAGTTGGGCGTTGGCAGTACACGCTATACAAGTTACGATCAGGGCAATCATCATTTTAGTCATGGTAGTTATTTTACTTTTTTAATATTGAGGTGTAATAATACAAAAAAATATTTCAAAGATTTAGTCAGATTTTATAAACAGAGTTTTTCCTTCTAACCCTTCTAAGCTTTCTAAACAATCTAAACCTCCTCAACTCCTTCTCAACTTATCCAGCTCTCCCGCCACTCTGCTCACCGGCAGCCCCATCACGTTATAAAAATCTCCTTTAATGGATTGAATGCCCACAGCTCCTATCCATTCCTGTATGGCATAAGCTCCTGCTTTATCATAAGGCCTATAATGATCCACATAATATTCAATCTGATTAATAGTAAGTGGATGAAATGTTACAGAAGTTTCTTCAGCAAACACTATTTTTTTCGTAGCTGAAAGAATACATACGCCGGTAATTACCTGGTGTGCCTTACCTGATAACAACGAAAGTATCCTGATCGCATCTTCCCTATTTGTGGGCTTTCCAATAATGTCGTCTCCCAACACAACAATCGTATCTGCGCCAATGATTATTGACGGCTGCATATCATCTTTTAAACTTAGATCTCTCCGTACTGCTTCAGCCTTATTATACGCAATGTGCATGGCAACTTCTGATGGAGGTAAGCGCCGGGGATAAGTTTCGTCTGTGTGGCACACAGCCACTTCAAAAGATATTTCTGCCAGCTCAAGCAATTGCTTTCTGCGTGGCGAACCGGAAGCTAAAATAATTTTATCCATCATTCTCATTAAAAAAATATCATTGAAATAATCCCTGCAAGCATAATTAATTTTACCGTCGAGCTAAGCTGATGAAATTCTTCCGGCGTGCCTGCCGCGTACAGCTTTTTCAGTACCCACAGCAAAGGAATAATAATAGCAACCATAGAATATAAAGCAGAATACCACCACCCCAATTGCAATACATACATTTGAATGGCAATCACCAAGCCGGTAAGCACCACGATCCAAACGCCTGTAAATACTTTAGAAACAGGCAAACCCCATACCACAGGCATCGTGCTACAGCCATACCTCATGTCTCCTTCCAAATCTTCCATGTCTTTTATCACTTCTCTTATCAAAGAAATTATAAATGCAAATCCGGCATAGATGAATGAAACCTTCAATAACCTTTGCCACACAATATCATGGGGCGATATACGGAAGCGGTACTCTGCTACTGTTAACACTAAAATAACCCATGCCGTCAGCAAAGAAATAAGCACGTTACCTATCAGCAGCTTTTTTTTGAACGTACTGGAATAGAACCATAAGATCAATATAGAGAGAAAATTAAAAACAGGAATTAGGCCATTGGCGATCTTATATCCTATATACACACTTAGCGCCAGCCCCGTCAATGAAAGTATGGCATGGAGTAAGATGGCCGGTCTTCTTCTGATAAACTTTCCTACAATCACTTTGGAAGATTTATTCACCAGGTCAATATTAATATCAAAATAATCATTAATGATGTAGCCTGCTCCCGCAATACAAACGGAAGCGAAGGATAACAAAAAAAATAAAGGTGTAGAAAGCTTTATATGGTCATATCCCGGGTGGGCTTCAATATAAACAAATGGTAAAATGAAATACCTGAAAAGCGCCTGAGTGAGCACAATAAAAACAAGATTGGGCCATCTGATCAATCTAAAAAATGCAGCAATAACCTTCATGGGAAAACCTTAAAAAGTGAGCAGATCAGGTTGAGGCAATATCATTTTGCAATGTCCATTTTTGATTCAGTTTCAAAACTTTTTCTATCACATCTCTTGCGCATCCGGCGCCGCCGTTATATGGAGAAATGTAAGAAGCAATTTCTTTAATTTCACGTACAGCATCAGCGGGGCATGCACTCACTCCTGCTATCTTCATGCAAAAATAGTCGGGAATATCATCGCCCATATATAATATTTCATTCAATGAGATTTCCTTTTCAGTAGCAAAATCCCTTATAAATTTTTCTTTATTTTTTACATTCATAAACACATCCCATACCCCAAGCCTATTCAGGCGATCAGATATATTCGGGGCATCACTGCCGGAAATTACAATCACTTTAAAATTTTCTTTTATCGCTAACTGTATGGCATAGCCATCATGAATATCCATGCGCCGGAGCCAGTTGTTTTGAGAGTCTATTAACAGGCCTCCATCTGTAAGAACGCCATCCATATCAAATACAAATGTCCTGATCAATTTTAGGCGGGAAAGAAGATGCATTATGAGGGAAAATTTGAAGAGAAAAATTATTTCAAAACCGTAACACTTTCATCCATTAGAAAATATTTTTCAAATATAAACACAGGAATCTGAATTATCTATTGACAGCCTGATTTAATAGTGTATTTCTATAACCCTAACCCATAATTTATAGCGTGCTTATCAACGCTTACCATGAAACTTTATAATACTTTCTGAAAGTTTCAGATAAATATACTTAATGTCAGGGTTGGGCGAAAGCGCCTGCAAATGTTTACTGATTGTAAAAACATCGTCTCTTATAGCAGGGCCTGTTTGGGTTAAAAATGGGGAAATCTCTTTAGCCCTTTGCGTGGTTTCATCAATAAGAGGGATCAAATTTTTAAAATTCAATTTTTCTTTGTTACAAAGTAATTCAGCAAGTGCAAAGATGTGATTGGAAAAATTACTCACAAATACTGCCGCTATGTGATAACGCAATCTTTGAGCATCATTGGCCTCTATCACCTCGCCGGATAAAGTTTTTGCAAATCCTAAAATTTGATGCAAGGTTTCCTTATCGCTTCCATCTATCAATAACGGGACTTCAGGAAGATGGCCACTAAATTTTGAAAGTGTTTGTAAAGGATATAAAACCCCGTAAGTAGAAGTGAGTTCGCTAAGAACAGAAATAGAAACAGCGCCGGCTGTATGAACGACCAGTTTATTCCTGAGCGCAGGAATATTTTCTATATGATCAAGCGCTGCATCATTCAATGCTACTATATAAATATCAGCATCAGCAAACTCAGGAGCATCCAATGTAGCGCTTGCTGCAGAGTAAACTACAGCCAGCGACCTTGCATTTTCTCCGTTCCTGCTTACCACCTGCACTATCTGATGGCCGGCTTTTGCTATAATTTCGCACAAAACTGTAGCCGCATTTCCAGAACCAAGCATTACAACTCTCATTTCAACAGTTTTTATATCGTTCAATAACCTTTATTAAAATTAATAATAGTATAAGAGCACATTATATAAAGATGTAAACTTATTCTTCGGGATAATAAAACATTATTACCACTATGTTTTCTTATACATGGTCGTTTGCTAAGGGTGAGGAATAGCGAAGATAAAAAAGGCATTTTACAAAACAAATTTTCTAATTAAAATTAGATTTTTAATTTTTAAACTAATATTGCAGCCATGCGAAACCATTTACTCTAATTATATTGATCTGAGCGTTAATTAAAAGTGGCCGCAAAATAAAACGAATTATGGCAAAAAATTTATTGATTGTAGAATCTCCTGCGAAGGCAAAAACTATAGAAAAAATTCTCGGTAAAGACTTTGAAGTAAAGAGCTGTTACGGACATATCCGTGATCTTGAAAAAGACGATATGGGAATTGATATAAAGAACAATTTTGCCCCCAGGTATAAGGTACCTGATGAGAAGGTCAGGGTTGTAAATGAGCTAAAGCAATTTGCAAAAAAAGCGGATACCGTATGGCTTGCATCGGATGAGGACCGGGAGGGAGAAAGCATTAGCTGGCATTTAGCAGAGGTGCTGGGGCTGGATATAAATACCACCAGGCGAATTGTATTTCATGAGATAACCAAGCCCGCGATCAATGCTGCGGTTCAAAATCCGCGTATCATAGATATGAACCTCGTAAATTCCCAACAGGCAAGGAGGGTTCTGGACAGGCTCGTAGGCTTTGAACTTTCTCCTGTGCTATGGAGAAAAATAGGAATGAAAGGTGGCCTGAGCGCCGGAAGGGTACAAAGTGTAGCTGTGAAACTGATCGCGGAAAGGGAAAGAGAGATCAATCAGTTCAAATCAACAAGTAGCTTTAAGATTGAAGCCACCCTCGCTGCCGCTGACGAATCAGGAAAAAAAATCTCTTTTAAAGCAGAAGATGGCGGCCCAAGAACCATTGAGGAAGCAGAAGATTTTTTAGAGCGATGTAAAAACGCCAATTATTCTGTAAAAGAAATAATAGTAAAACCGGGCAAACGCACTTCTGCTGCGCCTTTCACTACCTCTACCCTGCAACAGGAAGCCAGCAGAAAACTGGGATATGGAGTGAGCAAAACAATGATCATTGCTCAAAAACTATATGAGAGCGGGAAGATCACTTACATGAGAACAGATAGCGTAAACCTGAGCGCTACAGCCAAAGAGCAGATAAAAAATGAAGTGCTTAAAAACTACGGCGATAAATATTTACAATTACGCAATTATAAAAATAAAAATGAAAGCGCACAGGAAGCGCATGAGGCTATACGCCCAACCGATATGAGTGAAAGCAGGATTGATGACCCCGAAACATCACGCCTGTATGAACTTATATGGAAACGTACTATCGCCAGTCAGATGAGCGACGCCCTTCTTGAGAAAACAACCGCTAAAATAAAAATAAGTACTGTAGCAGACGAACTTTCCGCTTCGGGCGAAGTGTTGAAATTTGATGGTTTTTTAAAAGTATATAATGAAGGCAATGATGATGAAGATACCGACAATACAGGATTTGGAAGTGAGAGCCGTCTCCCGCCCCTCACTGTTAACCAGCCACTGGATTTTGAAGGTATGACTGCTACAGAAAAATTTACCCGCCATGCCCCGAGATACACTGAAGCTTCATTGGTAAAAAAATTGGAAGAATTAGGTATTGGAAGGCCAAGCACTTACGCCCCTACCATAAGCACTATCATTAAAAGAAGCTATGTAGAGAAAAGAGATAAGGAAGGGACTCAGCGGCAAATAAGAATTTTAAAGCTTTCAAAAGAAAATACCATTAGTAAAATACAGGCGTCTGAAATAACAGGGGCTGAAAAAGGAAAACTATTCCCTACCGATCTTGGATTAGTAGTCACAGACTTTTTGAACCAGTATTTTGATAAGGTAATGGACTATTCCTTTACAGCAAACATAGAAGAAGAATTTGACAAGATAGCCGAAGGCGACTTGCAATGGAATAAGATGGTTGGTGAATTTTATAAACCCTTTCACGATTCAGTGGAACATACTCTTGAAAATGCAGAACGGGCTAAAGGCGAACGTGAGTTAGGTAAAGACCCTGAAAGCGGAAAACCGGTAATAGCGCGCATGGGAAGGTATGGCCCGATGATACAAATAGGCATGGCTGATGATGAAGAAAAACCCCGCTTCGCAAAATTGAAAGCCACACAAAGTATAGAAACCATTACACTTGAAGAGGCGATGGATCTTTTTAAACTACCCTTAACTCTTGGCGAATTTGAAGAAAAAGAAGTTTTGGTGAATATGGGAAGGTTCGGCCCGTATGTAAAATGGGGTGAACAGTTCATTTCTTTACCTAAAGGAGAAGAGCCTACAGAAGTGGATCTCGCAAGAGCTATAGAAATTATAAAAGCGAGGCAAATAGAAGACGCACCTATAGCCTGGTATGACGAAAAACCAGTTACAAAAGGCAAAGGGCGTTTTGGCCCGTTCATAAAATGGAATGACTTGTTCATCAATGTACCGAGGGCTTATAACTTTGATAATCTTACCCAGGAAGATTGTAATGAACTCATCAAAAAAAAGATAGAAAAAGAAGCCAATAGATTTATACAACAATGGCCGCAGGAAAAGATTGCTATTGAAAACGGGCGATGGGGGCCATTTATCCGCTTTGGAAAAAAGATGCTTAAAATACCTGCAAAACCAGGCGGTGGCAAATATGTTGCAGAAGAATTATCTGCGCTGAGTGTGGAAGATGTGAAAAAAATGATCTTACAACAAGACCCAAAAGCTTTTGATAAAAAAACGCCGGCAAAAAAAGCTGCGGCAAAAAAAACGGCCACCAAAAAAGCAGTTAAGAAAAAGTAATAAGCGGCATTGTAAAATCAATCGTAGAAGGTTAGTAAAATTTCCAAACTTTTCTATCTTTACATCAGGAACCTAAATGAAAAATAGATTTTAGAATGCTTGAAAATAAAGAGATATCGGCACTTTTCTATTTGATAGATGATCCTGATGATGAAGTTTTCAGCACAGTAACAGAAAGAATAATCTCTCACGGGCGCAGCATCATTCCCAACCTTGAGAATTTATGGGAAAACAGCCCGGATCAGCATGTACAGGAAAGGATTGAATTGATAATTCATAAATTACATTTCCGGGATTTGGTAGAGGAGTTCCAAAATTGGAAAAATGGAAGTAATGAACTGCTGCAGGGAGCGCTTCTTGTTTCAAAATATTGTTATCCCGAATTGAACACCATAGCTACCTTGCAGGAGATAGAAAAAATGCGGAGAAATATATGGCTTGAGCTAAACAGCTACCTCACTCCTTTGGAACAGGTAAATGTTATTTCCGGGATATTGTATAGCTACTATAAGCTGAAGGGAAACGAAGTAAGTTATGATCTTTCAGACGATTTTCTCCTGACCAAACTCATAGAAAATAAAAGAGGCAATGCAATAACCAACGGTATCCTTTACCTTATTCTATGCGAATTATTAGACATTCCCGCTAAGGCAATTAATATTCCCAAACAGTTTATATTGGCCTATTTCGATATAGACTACAATTTTCCTAATCCTACCAGGCAAAAAAGTGAAAAGATCAATTTTTACATTGACCCGCTCAATGGCCAGGTGTATTCCCAAAAAGATATCGAAAATTACTTTAAGCGGATTTCAGTCTCATCCTCACCCTCTTATTATCTTCCGCTTAACAATGGCAAGATCATCAGCCACCTTCTTGCAGAATATAGTAAATGCTTTATAGCCCCTGATAATCTTTATAAAAAGAACGATCTTCTTTTTCTTTCAAAATTATTAAACGATTGATCTGCCGGAATCAGTTTTTTAATCAATACAAATAATCACTCAATGTATTATCAATCCCCCATCGGTACTCTTAAAATTAAAGCGCATCAGGGTTGTATCAATGAGATTCTATTCATGGATGAACCAACAACGGAACAAAACATCGCTGATGATGACATTGTTGATGCGGCAGATACAACTGTATTAAAAGAATGCAGGCAACAGCTTGATGAATATTTTTCAGGAGAAAGAAAAATATTTGATTTCCCGGTAAAGCAGGAAGGAACTTTATTTCAGGAAAAAGTGTGGAACGAACTCATGACTATTCCTTATGGAAAAACGATCAGCTACCGGCAACTTTCAGAGATGATAGGAAATGCAAGATCAATAAGAGCGGTAGGCACAGCCAATGGCCGTAACAATCTTCCTATCGTAGTTCCCTGTCACCGTGTAATCGGATCTGATGGAAGCCTCACTGGTTATGGAGGAGGATTATGGAGAAAAAAATGGCTGTTAGAGCATGAAAATAAATTTGGGAATGGAGTGGTTTCATTGTTTGGTTAGGTTAAATTAAAAGTATAAGCACAAATGAGTTTTGACAAATCTATATTCTTCTCTTACCCGCAAACAATTTTCTTATCTTTGACTACATGGAGACAGCAAATATTGATACAACTTTAATTGATGGCTATTTGCAAATGCTTGACAACTTAAGCCCGAGCAATAAATTAGACCTTATCTCAAAACTTACAACTTCTATTAAGTCGGACATTACAGATAAAAAATCTTCTTTTCAAGAAGCCTTTGGAGCATTTGAATCAGAAAAAAGTGCAGAAGAAATAATAGATGAAATTCGTAGCAGTAGAACTTTTAACAGACAAATTGAGGAGCTTTGAAACAATATCTGATTGATACGAATATTGCCATTTTTTACATGAAAGGCAAATTCAATCTCAAAGAGAAATTCGATCTGACAATAAATAATTGTTTCATTTCAGAACTAACACTTGCAGAATTAAAATTTGGAGTAGAAAACAGCGAAAAAAAAGAGAAAAACCTTCAAACGTTAGAAAAATTTTTAACCGGCGTAAAAATCCTTCCCATTTTTCATTCGCTTGACTTGTACGCGAAAGAAAAGGCAAGATTAAGAAAAACCGGAACACCAATTGACGACTTTGACCTATTAATCGGCGTAACATCTGTTACTCATAATTTGATAATGGTAACAAACAATACTGACCATTTTAAAAGAATAAATGGAATTGATTTAGAAGATTGGACAAAGTAATTTCAGAAATATCTCTGCCAAATAAAGTATTGCTATAAGTAGGCAGGTAAATATTAAGGTTGATTTGATTTCTCCGAATGGAATGTCAAAATAGGAATGAGAAATGTATTTACTCATGAATATTTTGGTATTGACTCCAGCCTTGTTTGGGAGATTATCAAAAATGATATTCCGGAGTTAAAAGAAAAAGTTGAACATATCTTAAAGTCAATCTGATAACAACTTCGGTGCAAGGATTTTTGTGTAAATATTTGGCTAAGTAATTGAGGTATTTTTCAGTACCGCCAATTCCTGAATAAATTCCAATTTCAGGATATAAATTTTCTAAAACCAATAAGCCCGGGCTGCCGCCTTCGGACAATAAACCAATTAACCAATAAACGAATTAACTAATTAACTTGCAAGATGAACGAACATCAACACAAAGAAAACCACATACAAAGTTCAGACCTGATAAGAGATGTAGTAATAGGAATGAGTGATGGCCTTACTGTTCCTTTTGCATTGGCCGCGGGGCTTACCGGCGCAGTTACCAGCAGCTCAATTATCGTGGTGGCCGGTATTGCCGAGATTGTTGCCGGAAGCATAGCCATGGGATTGGGCGGATACCTTGCAGGGAAAACCGAATTGGATCATTATAATAATGAATTAAAAAGAGAATATGAAGAAGTAGAGCGCATACCTGAAATAGAGAAAAAAGAAGTGAAAGATTTTTTTGCAAACATTGGATTAAGCGAAGAGATTCAGGAGAGGGCTTCTGAAGAGATCGCAAAAGATAAGAAGCAATGGGTTGACTTTATGATGAAATTTGAATTAGGCCTTGATAAGCCGGATCCTGCAAGGGCCCAAAAAAGCGCTTTAAATATCGGAATATCTTATGCTGCCGGTGGTATTATTCCATTAAGCCCTTACTTTTTTATTCCTGCTTCAGGTGAAGCATTAAAATATTCTGTAATTGCCACCTTAATTTGCTTATTTATATTTGGTTATTTTAAAAGCAAAGTTACCGGGGTGCCTGTTCTTTCAGGAGCATTAAAGATAATGATGACCGGAGCGCTCGCTGCCGGTGCAGCCTTTGCTGTTGCCTTACTATTTAAAGCATAGCCTGGTCGTATTCTAATAGAAAAGCACATCGTAAAAGCCACAGTATCTTTTACGGAATAAGAGCAACTTTACTCTATTATTTATCAAAATAAAATATTTAGATAATGGTATCGTTTTAATAATGCTGTCCGTTGCTAACCTATAATTTAATTTTTAAAAATGCCAAATATTCTTTACCGATCCCATTGAGACTTACACAAAGAGTTACTATTAAAAAAATTAACCGAAAACTATTGAGCAGTTCTTCTGCCGGTGATAGTGAGTAGTATAAAAATCTTAATGGATAATCAGTTTTTTTGAATTTTGGAAATCCCCTTATGTCTATAAGGGGATTGTTTTTTATTATAAAGAATAATATGATCAGCTACCAATATCATGCTTGGCATCGTGGGAAATATTTTCAATGGTCCATGTTATTCTTTTTTCAAAGGGATGCAAACGCACCATACAATTTTGTTTTGCGCATATCCTGCATGAATACTCCTGGCATCCGTCTGAGTGTACAAAAAGCTCTACGGCTTCGCCAAATTCGTTTTTAATTAATGCGCCAAGCGCTTCAATCTCAGCATGAGCTTCTCTTACATTTAAGTACCAGGGCACAGTAAGGTGGCAATCACAATGTAAAGTACTTCCATATTTTATAATACGCATATTATGTATGTCTATCCAGTTCTCTCTTCGATGTTTATTAAGGCAGGCAACTATATCATTTAATAATTTCTGATCAGCCTCATCCATTATACCGGCAATGGATAGACGCACGATAGTATAACCGGTGTAAATAATAATAATAGCGACAATGCAGGCTATAAGGCTGTCAATAATAGTATAGCCTGTAAAGTACATGACCGCTAACCCGATTATAATTCCTATAGTTGAATAAGTATCGGTAATTAAATGTTTACCTCCTGCAATTAATTGTAAAGATTTATTTCTTTTGCCTGTAGCAAGGCAAACAGAGCCGGCAATAAAATTCACAACAGCAGTAGTTAGTACTAACAAAATGCCAAGATTTAACTTCTCAATCTCATGTGGATAGAAAAAATTTTGAACGGCTTTGTAGATAATAAAAAATCCGGCCGTTATGATCAGCGTCCCTTCGATTGCGGCTGAAATAAATTCCACTTTGCCATGCCCATACGGGTGATCCGCATCTTTAGGTTTTGCAGATAAGTTCAGGCTATACAACCCCAGTAAGCCTGCAACAATGTTCACAATACTTTCGAGCGCATCCGTTAGTATTGCTAAAGAGTTGGTGATAAACCACGCAACAATCTTTACAATAAATAAGATTATTGCAATGGCTGTAACAACTTTTTGAAGATTAAGGTTTTCTTTTAATGCTGACAATATCTGAATTTTAAACCACGCTGGTTATACCACGCAAATCTATAAGAACCTGAAGAACTTTTAGGAATTTTTATCCTATTTACCTCTCAGCATATTTTTATTTTCATACAAAGCTGAAATATTAAATTTGCTGCGTGCGCAAAACACTCACTATACTGGCCAGTTCATTCCGTCTTACCATGCAGGAACTTATGGTAAATAAGCTGCGCACTTCTCTATCGCTCATAGGTATTTCGTTCGGCATATTTTGTATTATTGGCGTACTGGCTACTGTTAACAGCCTTGAAATGAATATTCAAAACCAGATAAAAAGCCTGGGAACCAATACCATCTATATTGATAAATGGAATTATAGCGGCGGGCCTGATTATCCCTGGTGGAAATTTGTTAATCGCCCGTCGCCTGAATTTAAAGAAGTAAGTTTTATTAAACAACGAAGCCAGCTTGCCAGTAACGTAGCTTTTGTTATTAATTCAAATATAAACGTCGAATATGAAAGCTACGCTTTAGAAGGAGTGACCATGTATGGCGTAAGTGAAGAAGAAAATGATATACAGCCAATAACTATGGAGTATGGGCGCTTTATCTCCGGCTCTGAATTTTCTTCAGGAAGTTCTGTGGTAATCATTGGTTATACAAATGCCGAAAATCTATTTGGCGCTGCAGAGCTCGCATTGGGCAAAGAAGTACGTGTTAAAAATAATAAGGCAACTATTATTGGGGTTATCAAAAAAATGGGAACCAGCATGATTGGATGGGACTATGATCAATGCATTATGACGCCTTATCGTTATGCCAGAAAAATTGTAAATGAAAAATACAGCAGCCCCAAAATAATTGTAAAAGGAAAAGACGGAGTAAGTTCGGATGCACTTGCCGATGAATTGGAAGGCGTAATGAGGTCCATAAGAAAACTAAGCCCGCGTGAAGCAGATGATTTTACATTAAACCAAATCTCAGGATTCAGTGATAGAGTAAGTTCATTATTTTCCAATATTAATCTTGGTGGGTGGGCTATTGGAATATTAAGCCTCGTGGTAGGCGCATTTGGCATCGCCAACATCATGTTTGTAACAGTAAAGGAACGTACTCCTATCATTGGCTTGAAAAAAGCTATTGGCGCCAAACGAAGAAGCATCCTTTCAGAATTTTTGTTAGAGGCGGCAACTATATGTGTTTTAGGCGGCCTTATTGGTTTAATATTGGTTTTTATACTCACCATTATTCTCACCAATGTATTTAATTTCCCCGTTTATATTTCTGCAGGTATTCTTTCACTTGCTATATCCATCTGTATCGCTATTGGGGTTTTATCCGGGATAATCCCTGCGGTTATTGCAGCCCGCCTGGATCCTGTTGTAGCTATCCGGTCAAAGTAGAACTTACCGGTATGTTACTAAAATCAATGATTTAAGCACTATTGCTCAATGGAATTATATTCAATTATTTTCTCTAACTTAATGATATCATCTCTCGCTTTTTATACCACGTTGAAGATTTGTATCTTTTGTTCTACTTGTTCTACGTTTTTTCAAGTTTGACAAACGCTCTTTGTCAGCTTTAATAAACGCGCTAATTGCTTGTTTTTGTTTGTCTGTCAAAGGCTTGCTTTTAATTATAAAATCAATCCCGTCTGGCTCTTTTATGTATCCCATGTTATCTATTTTTAAAGTATTTATCAATTAAAAAGTTTGCAGCTAATGAATTTATAATCATCAGTTGCCCACCAAACACTATCGCATTCAGCGTCTTTCTATAATGTTCAATAAGCTGTGTCTTTGCTGTAAAGGAAACGTAACCGTCAAAGCCATGCTGAAAAGAAATCTTACAAGCGTGGGCGACTAAGTTTCCCGCAACACCTTCATAAAGTTTGTTTCGTCCTAAATTAAAGGGTGCATTTTCAAGTAAATTCATATACACATGGTCAGTATTAATAGTAAGACTTATCAGACCTTGAACGACATTAGGATTATTTACAATAGTCAACTTATAAACTTCTTTTGTATTATCGTCTAATTCCGTCTTCCAATTAAAGTTCCAACCATTTTTCTTTGTTACTTGTTTTAAATCTATTTTGGTCAACCATAAAACTTCAGTTTGGAAACTGTCACCCGAAACAGTATTTCGAATTGAGTTTGTCAGGGAATCAATCTCAAAATCAAGCTCAGTTTCTCTTCGTTTTTTCACATTTCGAATTTACGAAAATATTGCCTGTCAGGCAAGTTGATTGTTTATGGATCTATTAGACATAAATACCAACGTTCAGCTTTCAGCATTGAGTTTTAACTTTGCAGTCTTATGATAACAATTCTTGCTATTGAGTCTTCATGCGATGAAACTGCTGCCTCTGTTTGCAGAGACGGGCATATTTTAAGCAATATTATTTCAAGCCAGAAGGTGCACGAGCAATACGGTGGCGTCGTTCCTGAACTGGCTTCGCGCGCTCATCTGGAATCCATCATTCCTGTAACTGACGTGGCCTTAAGAAAGGCGGATGTTTCACTAAATGATATAGATGCATTTGCCTTTACGCAGTCTCCGGGTTTAATAGGCGCTTTACTGGTAGGCGCTGAATTTACCAAATCGCTTGCCCTGGCTTTCAACAAACCCTTAATCGCGGTTCATCACATGCAGGCGCATGTTTTGGCTAACTTGATCCGTTCTGCTGATAATAAAAATGCCATACCCCAATTCCCGTTTTTATGCCTTACTGTAAGTGGAGGCCATACACAAATTGTGGTTTGTGAATCGCCGTTAAAACAAAAAGTGATCGGGCAAACTCTTGATGATGCAGCCGGAGAAGCGTTTGACAAATCTGCCAAGATATTAGACCTTCCTTATCCCGGCGGCCCCTTGATTGATAAATACGCAAAACAAGGCAATGCTTTATACAAATTTCCTGAGCCAAAAATCGAAGGGCTTGATTTTAGCTTCAGTGGTTTGAAGACAGCTTTTTTATATTTTATCAGGGATGAAAAAATAAAAAACAAAAATTTTGTTGAAGAAAACATGGCTGATATCTGTGCTTCCATACAAGCCAGGATTGTTTCCATATTATTAAATAAATTAAAAAAAGCGTCGCTGCAAACAGGCATCAAAGAAGTATGTATCGCCGGCGGAGTAAGCGCCAATAGCGGATTGCGCAATTCATTTGCTGCTATGGGCAAAGAAGAAGGCTGGAATACCTACATACCTGCATTTGAATATTGTACAGACAATGCCGCCATGATTGCGATAACGGCTTATTATAAATATCTTGATTCAATGTTTGAAGATTTGTCAGTAGTGCCATCGGCGAGAACAGCGTGAGTGGTGAGTCGTGGTAATCCAGGTAGTGATAACAGAACCGGAACAATTTACTTATACAATTGAGCAATCAAACCATTCAATCATCAACCTTGCCCAACCATTATTTTCAATTTCAGCAATTTAAAGTAGAACAGGAAAAAAGCAGCATGAAAGTCTGCACAGATTCCTGTTTGTTTGGCGCATGGGTAGCGGATAAGATGGAAAGAAGATGGATTGATGCCAAAAGTATTCTCGACATAGGATCAGGCACCGGCCTGCTAAGCCTGATGATAGCGCAAAAATTTCCAGGAGCAATTGATGCTATAGAGATCAATGAAAATGCTTATTGGCAAACAAAAGAAAATTTTATAAAATCACTGTGGGCTGCCAGGCTGAGAGCCTTTCATGGAGATATCAAGAGTTGGAACAGTCCTGCAAAATATGACTTCATTGTATCTAATCCTCCTTTTTTTGAAAATGACCTGACGTCGCCGGATCAAAATAAAAATGAGGCAAAGCACCGTACCAGCTTGTCTTTAGAGGCACTTCTTCAATCTATAAAAAATAACCTGGCGCTGCATGGAAACTTTGCTTTGCTCCTTCCCTATCATCGCATTCAATACTTTAAAGGTCTTGCGAAAGGAAAAGGTTTTTATTTAAGTGAAGAATTATTGATAAAGCAAACACCCGATCATCCCTATTTTCGTGGCATATTGTTATTTGGCACAAAACCTGCTTCCACCATTTCTGACGGACTGATCATAAAAGATAAAGATGGAAATTATACCCAATCATTTCAACTTTTATTAAAGGATTATTATTTAAACCTAAAACCTAAACTCTAAACCGGCTAAACCATCTAAACTCTAACTTTTTCCTTCCGCATATCCCTTCATATATTCAAAGGGCCTGGTTAGCTTTCCTTCTTTTACAATGGTGGCATTTTCAATGATCTGTGATCCTCCGGTTATAAGGTCATCCAGCACATATTTTATTAATTGTTCTCCAAAGTACCTTGATGCATCTCTGGGTAATTCGTTGGGCAAATTGCCTACAGCCATTATATCCACGGAGTTATCGAGATAAGGCTTTGTACGCTTTCCGGTTAATTTATCTACTCCATATACAGGGTCTTCTATAGGGCCATCTCCTAAATTGCAGGGAACAGCCCCACCTTTATCATCAGAAATATCGGCAATGGTTTTTATCCTGAAATTTTCCTTCTTTATATCCTCCATTTCAAACAATCGCGGAGTACCTGTTTCCCAATAAACCCCATTTAGTAATATATCTGTCCGGGAAATATAATTCCTAAAAAGACATTTATATTTTTCAGGATGCGTGTGCATTTCCTCCCTGTCATACACGCCTGTGAATTTATTAACGTATAAGTCCCTGCCTTTTAAATGCACATACACAGGGTAAGTAAATTGAGCGCTAAGATATTCGTCAGGATCTACTTCATGAATTTCCATGAGATTCATAATTTCAAGAATACCGTGAGCCACTCTTCCGCTACCGGTTACAGCCACTTTGAGTAAAGGAAGTTTCAAGCCAAAATAAGTGTGGATCAGTTCCTGGAAATTTTTCTTTTTATAAACTCTTCCTAATGATATTTCTCCCGTCCGGTTTCCATAAGCCATCATACCATTATGCGCTCCTACTATGCCCGCAAAAAAACCAAAACCGATCAACCTTGTGCCATCGTCATGTTCCATACATTCATAATCAATCAGAGTAATTTTTTTTTGAATAATTGCCTGCAAAAGCTTTTGGTTATTGGGCTGGAGCTTCTTAGTGTGCGAAAAGAATAAATAAGTCTTTCCTGGTATCAGGTCATTTACAGGAACTTCTTTTATACCTAAAAAAATATCACACCCGCTTATATCTTCCTTTACTTTTATTCCTTTTTTCAAATATTCAGAATCAGTGTAGCAGCGGTTTGCAGAGTGTTGCACGATGATCTCAATATTTTTATTCTCCTGTATCCATTTGCATTGTGCAGGAATGAGCGCCACACGGTTATCCAATGGAATTTTACCTTCCCTGATTAATCCTATTCTGATCATCGGCTCGTTTTAAAGATTGCAAATTATACCAAATAGAATTATAAATTAATTCAAAGGTTTCTGATACAATAAAATGAGTTTTTTATAAGTATAAAAGTTCAGCTATTTCCATTTTGGAAATATTGTGTGATATGTGTAATATTGCGCGCCGAAAATTATAATTTCTCTCCCTGCCCGGGTGGCGGAATTGGTAGACGCAGCAGACTCAAAATCTGCCATTCGCAAGGATGTGCTGGTTCGATTCCAGTCCCGGGCACTCACTGTAAAACCCGTTTCAAAAGCGGGTTTTACTTTTTATCTTCTTCTCAAAAAAGCTTGTTTAATAGAATCAATAGATCATCAATTTTTGTAATTAGCAAGAAAGCCAAGCCTTTCTTTACCCAACGGGTAAAATTATTTCTGTCAAAGTCCGGCTTCACGCATATACCTGGTGTATATTAAAACAAGCCAGATCAAACATCTTACTCTTAAATTCTAAGAAATTCACTTTTATTTCTGTTTTGCAGCAAAAATGCTGAATTATAGAAACAAAATAAAGGCAACGAAAACTTGAAATATTTAAATGCAGCAACTTTTAAATAAAATCCAGAGCACTAATCTGCCTGGCCGGACAGAAAATTATTTTTCTATCTTATTCCCAAATCTAACAATTTCCAGCGCTTTTAAAACGAGAACCGCCTGATAAAATATTTTTTAATTACAGTTTATATTACCTTCATGCTCCTCATGATATTTTATATTTTCAAAAATTAATTCAATGAAAAAAAACATTCTGATTCTTTGGCTGTTATTCTTTTCAGTTCAGGCCTATTGCCAAAAGAATAATGTTGCCGGTTTATTAATTCCAGAGCCAGTTTCAGTAAGCGCTGGCAGTGGAAATTTTACGTTAAATGCCCAAACCAGCATCCACGTGGGATCTACAGACGCTTCTGCAAAATGGGTAGCACAATTTCTGTCAAAAAAAATAACTGGCGCTACCGGTTTTCAGGCTCCTGTTGTAAATAGCATAAACAAAATTTCTTCTAATAATATTAATCTTTTACTCATTAAAGATGCATCCATAGGAGATGAAGGATACAAATTAAATGTAACTACAAGCGGGATTTCCATTTCTGCCAATAAACCTGCAGGCCTCTTTTATGGAGTGCAAAGCTTATTTCAATTAATGCCGAAAGAGATAGAAGGAAGCCAGGTTGTTAAAAATGTAAAATGGAATATACCGGTATGCAGCATTACCGATTATCCGCGGTTTGGATGGCGTGGATTAATGTTTGATGTAAGCCGTCATTTTTTTACCAAAGATGATGTGAAAGAATTTATTGACCAGATGGTAAAATACAAATACAATTTATTGCACTTGCATCTTACCGATGATGAAGGATGGCGCATAGAAATAAAGGGATTGCCGAGGTTAACAGAAGTAGGCGCATGGAATGTAAAGAAGGTAGGATATTTTGGAACGTTCAGTCCTCCCGGGCCTAATGATCCACGCGATTATGGAGGTTTTTATACACAGGATGATATTAAGGAAATAGTAAAATATGCACAGGATCGTTTTGTAAATATTCTGCCTGAAATAGATGTACCCGGCCATAGCCTCGCTGCCGTAGTTTCTTATCCTGAACTATCCTGCACTCCGGGCGCTGATAAATATCATGTTCGTTCTGGTGAGCCGATCATGGATTGGTCTCATGGGCAACCGCCCATTGCAATGCTCGACAATACGCTTTGCCCCGCTAATGAAAAAGTATATGAGTTTTTAGATAAAGTAATGACGCAGGTTGCACAATTATTCCCCTTTGAATACATTCATGTGGGTGGTGATGAATGCCCCAAGAACTTTTGGGAAAAAAGTGACGCCATTAAAGCCTTAATGCAAAAAGAAGGATTGAAAAATATGGATGAAGTGCAAAGCTATTTTGAAAAAAGGTTAGAGAAAATTGTAGAATCAAAAGGTAAGAAGTTTATGGGCTGGGATGAAATATTGCAAGGCGGTTTGGCGCCAAGCGCTGCAGTAATGAGTTGGCGCGGAATGAAGGGCGGAATAGAAGCGGCTAAAATGAAACATGATGTAGTGATGAGCCCTACCGATTTTGCATATCTTGATTATATGCAGGGCGATCGTGTAATCGAGCCAAACGTGTATGCCACACTTCGCCTCAATAAAGCATACCAATTTGAACCCGTGCCTGATGGTGTAGATGCAAAATACATTAAAGGAGGCCAGGCCAATTTATGGACAGAACAGATCTATAATATGCGGCACATGGAGTATATGCTGTGGCCAAGAGCCATGGCTATTTCCGAAGCAGTATGGTCTCCAAAATCAAAAAGAGACTGGAAGAGCTTTTCTTCGAGAGTTGAAAAGCAATTTCCAAGATTTGATGCTGCCCAGATAAAATATGCTCCCAGCATGTATGATCCTATCTTCAGTGTTTCTCAAACAGATGATAAGCAACTAAAGATCAAATTAAGTACAGAGATAGATGGCCTGGATATTTACTATAGTTTTGACAATTCGTTTCCTGATAACTTTTATCCAAAATATACCTCGCCATTAATCCCGCCAAAAGATGCTGTAATGCTGAAGGTAATAACCTACCGGGGAAAAGAACCTATAGGTCGAATGATCTCTATGCCAATTAACATGCTAAAAAAACGTTTAGATAAAAATTATACGGAGGATGATATGGATTAGATAATAACTCATACAAAACAAAAAACCGGAAGCAAATTCACGCTTCCGGTTTTTTATTCTAATGAAAAATATGTATCTATAAGATGACTTTATTTGTTTTTGTGATCCTACTTCTAAAAATAAAAAGCGAAATTCTTTATTTTCTTTCCATTACGGTCTCCAACTCTTCCAGCGTTTTCCCTTTTGTTTCCTTTACCTTATGCCACACAAAAAAGAATCCCAGCACACATATCGCCGAATAAATATAAAATGATCTTTCCTGCAGTTTCTCAAATAAAACAGGAAAAGTAAATACAAGGATAAAGTAAGCAGCCCACAAACTAATGACGGCAACAGCCGTGGCTTCGCTGCGTACTTTATTAGGAAATATCTCAGAGATCAATACCCAGGTAACCGGCGCCAGCGACATAGCGTAAACCCCGATGGATGCTAATAAAAACCAGGATACATAGATTGAATGCCCACCTAAAAGAATGACGATAATTACATAAAGAACAGCAAGGCCGCCTGCGCCAATTAACATCAAAGGTTTTCTGCCCAGCCTGTCAACTAACAGCATAGCAAGAATAGTAAAGGCCAGGTTTACACCGCCAATGAAAACGGTTTGAAGCAATTGGTCATCCTGTGATGCGCCGATGCTTTCAAATATTTTAGGTGCATAATTAAAGACCGTATTGATACCGCATAATTGTTGAAATACAGCAAGCCCTATACCTACCAGAACGGCGGGCAGTACGCCTTTTTTTAAAATGGCTGAATAATTTGTTCTAACAATTCCACTCAAAGATTGCTGAATATTTTTAATAGAATCATTGACAAATCCGGTATCGCCTATTTTACTTAACACCATATAAGCCTTTTTATTTTTGCCGGCTTTTAGCAGCCAGCGCGGGCTTTCGGGCAACCACAATGCTCCGGTAAAAAACAAAGCGGATGGAATAAAACCCAATCCAAACATCCAGCGCCAGGCATCTTCCCCATAATTTCGCAATGAATAATTAATAAGATTAGTGATAAGGATTCCCAATACAATAGTAAGTTGATTGATGGCCACCATACGGCCACGCAGGTGAGCCGGCGAAATCTCTGCAATATACATAGGCGATAACATGGAAGCCATGCCCACGCCTATTCCTGCGCAAAACCTGGCGCCAATAAAAATATCACGCGAAGATGAAAATGCCATCGCTAAAGAAGATAAAGCAAAAATGGCCGCGGCAATTAGCAAGCCCGGTTTACGCCCGTATTTATCTGATACTGATCCTGCAATAAGACAACCTAAAATAGCGCCCAGCGCCAGGCTTCCTGTTGCAAAGCCTTCCCAATAAGCATCTAATAAAAAATGCTTTTGCAAAAAAGGCAAAGCGCCTGCGATTACTGCAAAATCGAATCCAAACAAATAACCTCCCAAAGCGGAAATAAAGGAGATACCTAAGATATACCTTGTGTTGTAGGAATAGTTTTGAGGTATCTGGCTGTCGCTTTCGCTGATGCTTGTGTTCATTAGATTTTATAGTTAAGTTGTTGTTCAAAGTTTATAACGATCAGCGCTCAAATCATAAAGGGAGTTGAGCAAGCCGTTCAGTGTACTGTCAAAAACCGGTATATCGTGGTTTGCTGATATATTTCCTCCGGATGCAATACAATTGCCGGAAAATTAGCATGGTTGGGCGCATCAGGAAAACCCTGGGCTTCCAACGCAAGGCCTCCGCTGCTAAAATATCGTTGCCCGTTTTTGCCCACATCCGTTCCATCAAACAGCCAGCCATTATAAAACTGAAGGCCCGGCTGATCAGTATATACCTGCATGACCCTTCCACTTTCTTTTTCTTCTACGGCCGCTGCTAATCGCAGAGTATTGTTGGGGCCATTTAAAACATAAGATACCACATACCCTTTTCCTGGGAACAATTGCCCGGGAAATGATTGATCAAGGCGTGAACCTATTGTTTGTGGAGCATTAAAATCAAGTGGAGTATCTTTCACAGAAATGATATTACCTGTGGGAATGAGTTCATCATCACATTCAATACTACTTTCTGCATAGATGCAAATAAAATGATCCAGCACATCTTTATTCATGTCATTGTGAAGATTGAAATAAGCATGATTAGTAAGATTAATGATGGTTGCTTTATCTGTACGTGCTGAATAATTTATCCTTATTGAATTATCATCTTGTAAGGTATAAATTACTTTCACTTCAAGGTTTCCAGGATATCCTTCTTCACCATCTTTTGAAAAAAGTGTTAGCTCTAAACTCTCTTCTCCCTGGTCATTCAATAACACTTTACCACTCCATGCCCTGAAACTAAATCCTTCAAAACCTCCGTGTAAATGATTTTTCACAGGTTTTCCAAAGAGGTCATTATTAGCCAGTTGATATTTTATTCCGCCTAATTCAAATGCGCCTTTATCAATTCTCCCGCATACACGCCCCACAACAGCGCCATAATATTTTTCTTTTGCATTGAGGTATTCATCCAAACTTTCAAACCCAAGCACGACATCAGACCATTGATTATTTTTATCCGGCACCCACATTGATAACCAACGTGCACCATAATTGGTAAACTGCGCTACACAACCCTTCTTATTGCGAAGGGTAAACAGTTGTACTTCCCCGCCTTTTACAGCACCCTGAAAATTTTCATCTTTTAATAGTTCCATTTATGAGTTAATAGTGAGTGCCCGCCCGGATGAACACCGTTCGGACGGGGTGAATTGCTAAACTAACTAAACCTTCTAAACTAACTAAACATCTAAACTATTTAAACCAATCTATTCTGCTTTTTGTACTTGAAGTATCACACTTTTATAAGCTCCTTTTACCGGCCACGTTATCCCAACTTTCATTAAAAAATCTCCTTTGTAAATTTCATTATTCAATTGGGGTATTTTATAAGAAGTATTCGAACTCAATCCGCGTAACTTTAATGTGTTAGCTTCCTGTGCTTGCTCTATACTTCCATTAAGGTATTCCGCCATGTTGTAACAAAATACTACTGCTGAAGATTGGTCATCCGCTACATATTGCAATGCTGATCTGTTTTCCTTAAAAGGTGAAATGAGGCGATACAAAGTACCGAACTGAACAAGAGAGCGGATCTCTTTATACTTTGCAATTTTTGCTGCGGCCAGCTTCTTTTCAGCATCCGTCCATTTGGTAATGTCGTAACCAATGCCCAGCACACCGCTCATAGCTACATCAAACTTATAGTCAAGTGTTGCTTTTAAAGCATGCCAATCTTCATGTGTAATCCACGATACCATGGTATTCGCAGGGAAAGCGCTTAAATATCCGTATTGAATAAATAAGCGATCAACGGGATCTGTATTATCGCTCGCCCAGGCCTGGTCCATTCGTGATAACATTCCTAGGTCAACCCTGCCGCCGCCACTGGAGCAGTCTTCAAATTGCACATCAGGGAAACGGCTGCGAAGCGAATCTATCAAACGATATAAATTATCGATGTACCTGATGCGCACTTCGCGCTGTTTATCTGCAGGTGCATCAGGCCAGCCGGGCTCTGATAAAGTACGGTTGTGATCCCACTTAATAAATTTAATATTGTTTTCACTCAATAACGCTGATAATGATTTCAGCAAATATTGATACACATCTTCACGGGCCAGATTAAGCATCAACTGGTTTCTTCCTTCATGGCGGGTACGATGAGGAAAATTAAATACCCAGTCAGGATGTGCTCTGTAGAGGTCGCTGTTGGGATTTACCATTTCAGGTTCTACCCAGATGCCAAAATCCATTCCCATCTCATTGATCTTTTTGATCATCGGCTGTAATCCATCGGGAAATTTTTTCTTATCTACCGTCCAGTCGCCTAAGCCCGCATGATCATCATTGCGCCCTTTGAACCATCCATCATCAATTACAAATAATTCAACACCTATTTCTTTTGCGATTTTTGCCAGCGCCAGTTGCTGTTCTTCATTTACGTTGAATGCGGTGGCATACCAACTGTTGTATAATACAGGCCTTAGTTTATTCCGCCATTGCTTTGGCAAAATAGTTTTACGGATATAAGCAGTTAAGTTTTGAGCAGCGCCTTCTGAACCTGAGCGCGTGTAACCAATGATGAACTTAGGTGTTTCAAAAGTAGTTCCGGCTTTTAGATCCCAATTGGTATCCCAGAAATTAATGCCTCCTACAATCTGCAGCCTTCCATTGAAAGCTTTATCGAAATCTATACGCCAGTTGCCGCTATATTGCAGTGTGCCAAACCATGCAGCCCCTGAGGTATCTCCGGATTCATCCCCTGGCCGAACCATAAACCAGTTGGGGTTAGTGAACGATTTAAAATCTCTTGCCTGCAAAGTTTTTACTCCTTCAGTCAGCTTTGTATTGCGCAATTGAAACTCATGTCCCCACTCTCCAGCCATGTGCGTGAGGTTATAAGCATCAGAAGGCAGATTGACAGAAGCAGACTGAAGGTTCTCTATTTGAATACTATTTTTCTTATCTGTGTTCTTAACAGAAACCCATTTTTCGAGAATGTCGAATTCAGGCAGCACACGAATAAATGAAGTAATTTCCAAAGGATAGTATTTATCTTTTTGAATGATCTTTAAAGCCTGGCACCCTTCTATATTCAATATTTCGGCATTTACAAAAGCTAATTCAGCATCGCGCACATGGTCTGCAAACACTACTTCGAGTAAAGGAGTTTTGGTAGGGAATGCGCCTCGCACCGGAATTTCGTCTGCCCCATTGATCCATTGGGCATTCTTTTTCTGATAATTGAATTGGTCTTTTGTGCCATAATAAACTTGCTGTACCTGCCCTTCTTTGGTCAACACCAATTGATAAGCTGAAGATCGGGTTTGTATGATCCATCCCCTGGGGTTATCAGTAGTGATGATAGCCGGATTGTTTTCTTGTTGTGCCTGTGCTTGAAAAGAATTCAGAAAAAGGCTAATGATAAAATATCTAATAATTTTCATAAATAACTGGTTATAAAAGCTAAATAATGTTTATTGTCATTTTCTTTTTAATTCGGATTAATCCTGATTGGCAGTGATTTTACTTAGGTTAGTTATCATAATGGTATTGAGCATGCAGATCGGTTTTCAATAAACATATAGCGCCAATAAAAATAAAAAGCCGAAACAGGTAAAAGTATTTTTTCATTAAACAGGTATAATTGGAAGAATAAAAAAATTTCTTCTAAGCCATCATCTTGCAACAGCCGATAGCCAAAGCAAGTTAACTTCCTTTTGTTTTTTTACAAGCGACAATTTTATGTAAAGGATGGACAATAATACGATGGGTAATTTTTGATGAGCGCTATTGAGTAAATTTTATAATTTACTCTAAGCATTCGACACCAACTCCATCAACGGAAACTCATTACCGCTCTTCACCACACTATTAATTACCATCACCAAAAGCCCTGACTACGCTCATTGGTTCCACGTATTGTTCCCTATTTCTTTGTGCTGTAAAATAATTAATCATCATTAAAAACTTTCATTATGAAAAGCGATTATCAAATTCAGGATGATGTAATGGAAGAGCTTAAATGGGAGCCTTTCTTAAAAGCATCAGAGATTGGAGTGGCAGTTAAAAACGGGATAGTCACACTTTCCGGCCATGTAGATTCCTATTCAAAAAAGATAGCGGCAGAAAACGCTGCTAAAAGAGTAGTGGGAGTGAAAGCAGTTGCCGAAGATATAGAAGTAGGTATTTCACCCGCCTATCGTAAAACGGATGCGGAAATAGCCGAAGCTGTGCTTGATGCTCTAAAATGGAATAATGCGGTGCAGGAAGAAAAAATTAAGATCAAAGTCGAAGATGGGAATGTAAAGCTGGAAGGCGAAGTAGAGTGGGAATACCAGCGTACTATGGCTAAATCAGCAATTGAAAATTTAGCAGGTGTTTGTCTTGTTACCAACCTGATCACTGTGAAACCAAAAATTTCTCCTTCCGGCATTCAGAAGAAAATCAATGCTGCCTTTCACAGAAGCGCCACTGTTGACTCAAATAAAATTGATGTAGAAGTGGATGGAAGCAAGGTTACTCTCAGCGGCACTGTACGGTCTATTGCTGAAAAAGAAGATACAGAAAATGCGGCATGGTTTGCGCCCGGTGTTAATAGTGTACAAAACAACATAAGTATTGAGGTGCCTGAATACGAATTTGAAGAATAAATAAGTTGTTTCCGGAACCCTTCTGTGAGCGCTTTTTAATCTTTCCGGGCCTGCCCTGTCATTACAATGATCGGGCAGAGCCGCTTAATGGCAGTGAGCAGACCTGGCATATTCTTTTGCTTTCCATTATGATGAAATTTTAAAATGAATAAATCAATTGCAGGGTTATATCATTTTATTTCTTCCAATTAAATTTTTTATACACATCCTCAAAAAATAAAATGTGGCCGCTGGAATCTACACCGGCAGGATTGTACCAAACAATCACCGGCATCTTTACATCCGCAGCTACAATAACAGGCGACTGATTTTTAAGGCAGCCTTTTTCAGTAAGCGTATCTATTGCGATGCGGTTATTCTTTAAAACAAGGTGCCCTAATTCCATCGGCTTTTCCATGCGCATGCAGCCGTGGCTGTAAAACCGCCGGCGCTGCTTAAATAAATCTTTGGCAGGTGTATCATGCAGGTAAGCGCCGAAAGGGTTGTAGAAATTAAGCTTCAGCAATCCCAATGAATTATCACAGCCGGTACTCTGCCTGATGGTGTAAGGAAAATAATTCCGGCTTAGCGCATTCCAGTTTACAGAATTGGGGGTTACGATTTTTCCGGCTTTGTTCAGTACCTGGTAATTATTGGCATCAAGAAAAGAAGGATCCCGCTTAATGGCCGGCAATAATTCTTTGGTGGCAATGCTAAACGGTACATGCCAGTAAGGATAAATGATTACTTCATCTACTACACTCGCCAGCGTAAAAGTAGGTGTTGACGGTTTGCCCACCACCATCTTCATTTCTAAAATAACCTGGTTGCCATCATATACTTTCAGATAAGCAGCCGGAATATTTACAACAATCACCGGTTGGCTTTGAGCAAGGCAGGATAGCCAGCGGTAATAATTGATAGAAAGTGTTAGCTGCGCCAGCCTGTTTTTCAAAGGCACATTAAGCTCGCGGATACATTCCGGTTTTAGTTCGCCATTTGCGGGAAGATTGAAAAGCATTTGCGCTTCTTTTATTTTTTGCTTCATCACATTTTCCGAAATATTTTCATTGGCTGAATCCAGAATGCCCAACTGGTATAACTTTTGGCAAAGAGGCTTATTTTCCGCATTTGCCCGTTTTGATATAATGGTGACTTCTTTAAAATCGCTTTCGTTCATTACGCCTATCATCCAACTGATTTTATCCTGAATTGCGGTGACCTCTGCTACCGGCGGCTGGGTATAAGAACCTGGTAAGGCGGGCCTGTTTTTCAAAATATTTTCCGCGAGAGATACAGCAATATTATTGCAACCTGGGCGATATTTTATTCCAACGTAACCCAATGCAGGCGTGGTGTTGCCGTAGGCAGCATCACTATAAAAGTGAATAGCGGCCTCTGTAAACAGAAGTTCAGCCTTTAAAGAGTCTTCTTCACTTTTAAAAAGATAGGCGCCACTTTTATATGCAGAGATGAAATTATATTGATAATCTTTTTCATCAAGCCCCCAATATGCCGCTGATGACAAATGATCCAACAACCCCGCAAGCCTGGATGTATCTTTTGGTTGTATCCATGCAGTTTGATAATGGATAAGGGAATAAAATTCCTGTATATCTTCCCTGTAATTTATTGCAGATTTTTTATCATTTAAACTTTCTGAAAGATATTGCTGTAGCGCTGCAGAAGTAAGCTGGGCAGAAACACTCATACCGCTAAAGCCGGCTAAAATAAAGGCACACACTGCTTTGAAGCGCTTAATTTTCACGCCTGCCGGATATTTTATACTGAAAATCATTGAAGGCCGATTTTAAGAGGTGGAACCTGGTTGTAAAATTGGTAATATCTCCGCGCAGGTCTTTCATCTTCTTATAAAGTAACTTTTCTGTTTTTCCATCCTCAGATAGCTTGTTGTATAGCAAACTATCTGAATCATTAATCTTACTTTTCAAAGAATGGATCAATTCGTCTTCTCCGATGAACCGGGTTTGAAATTCCTCTATTTCTTCAAGAGAACTGCGGTCATAATTATTTTTAAGAATATCCGAAATCCTGTTTTTCAATAAAACGTTTTCTTCCATCCCTGCATTAAGCAATTGCTTCCACGTTTCAATTTCGACCTGAAATTGCTTTATATCTTTTTCCGGATCATCCTTTTTCCGGACTATCTTATTTTTCAAGTGCTTTTTTTTATTTTTCATAAAGTAGGTTAATGATTAAAAAGTAAAGGATCTGCGCCAGCAATTATTTCTTACCATAATCAACCCCTTTTGTTTAAAAAGTTGGCGGGTCTCACGAGAGGCGCTTCCTGAATAATAACCGCTTTAAAATGTACATCCTGCCGGGCGCCGGACTTTATTAAAATACCCCGCCATTATAATGATGCGGGGCATTACATTACCATACAAAACCTGCAGCTATTTGACCGCAATTTGCTTGCTCACGGCCATTTTTTTCGCCTCTTCTCTTTTAGGCAAAGTGAGTTTCAATACGCCGTCCTCGTAATGTGCATCAATTTTGTCTTTATTTACTTCATCAGGAAGAGTGAAGCTGCGTTCAAAAGAAGAATAACTGTATTCCTGGCGGGTATATCTCTCCTCCTTTTCTTCCTTTTTTTCTTCTTTTTCGCTGCTGATGGTAAGCAGGTTGCCTTCCACATCAATTTTAAAATCTTCCTTTTTCAATCCCGGCGCAGCCATGGAAACCAGGTAATCATCTTTTCTTTCAGTAATGTTTACAGCCGGCACATTCATCATTCTTGATGATAAGCCACCGTCAAACAGATCGAGCAGGGGTTTATTAAAGAAATCTTCAAAAAGAGATGGCATTCTCTCGATTCTTTTGGCCAATGTTCGTGTGCTCATAATGATTTGTTTTTATCGTTAAGAAATATTGTTTACTGCAAAAATATACCCGGCATATTCCCGGGCAGGTAACGGCAGTCAATGAAAACAATGAGATTGGTCAGGGAACCTTTAATGCAATTTTTAAAATTTAAATAAAAGGATGAGAGATTATTTATATCAGTATAACCAATGATAAGAGTCATTTATTATTCTATATTTCACTGATAGCTTTGATCCGTAAAGCATCTTGGCTTTAGGGAGAAGGGAGAAACCGTAACTGTAATTTTTTATGTTAAACTTCTTATTATGAAAAAATTTTTGGCAGTATTTGATGGATATAAAATGTCAGTAAGCACTATGGAATATGCCATTCAGCTTACGAAATTAGCAGGAGCGCACCTCGTGGGTGTTTTTCTGAATGAATTTATTTATCATAGCTATAGTGTTTATGAAGTAATAACTACCTACAAAGATTATGAAGAGGTACTTAAAAAATTAGATGCAAAGGATGAAGAAAAAAGAGAAGAAGCTGCTTTGGATTTTCAGAGGAGGTGTGAAAAAGAAGGCATTGAGTTTTCGATACATAAAAACAAAAATATTGCGATCCAGGAGCTAAAGCATGAAAGCATGTTTGCCGATCTCATTATTATTAATGAATCCGAAACATTCACAAAATACAAGGAAACGCTTCCCACCCGGTTCATTAAGGATTTGCTGGGCGATGTGCAATGCCCTGTTTTGGTAGTGCCGTCTTCGTTCAAGCCGGTTAACAAGATTATTTTGCTTTATGACGGCGCCCCTGCCGCCTTGCACGCAATAAAAATGTTCAGTTATATTTTAAATAACCCGCAGAACCTGCCTATTGAAGTATTTACGGTAAAAGAAAAAAGAAAACAAGGCCTTCATCTGCCGGATAATAAATTAATGAGAGAATTTATAAAACGGCATTTCCCAAAAACAACTTTTACGGTTGCTAAAGGCGATGCAGAAATGGAGATCAGCAATTACCTGAGAAATCATCCCGGAAACGAGCTGGTAGTATTGGGCGCTTATCAGCGGGGTGAAGTATCACGCTGGTTTAAAATGAGCATGGCAGATATATTAATGAAAGAGTTGAACATACCTTTATTTATTGCTCACAATAAATGAGGCTATCTTAAAAGCACGCGAAGATTGTCATATTGAGCTTGTAGGAATATACAATCGCTATACGGGCTTTGGCGAATTAACCTATCTGAAACTACCAAATCAATGCCTCTACAAGGTTTATGATCCTTACACTTCCGTGTATAATCTTTCATAATATTCTTTAGCCATACGGTTGCTGTCATATTGAGGTATAATATCTCTCATTCCATTCTTCACAATAGAAAGCCATTTAGCAGGATCATCATAATACAATGGCACCACTTCATTTTCCAACAGATCGTATAAGCTATTAGCATCCGCATCATCCTGCTCATGCAATGATAGATCAGGCGATGCTGAGGGAATAATGAAACTGTTTATTTTATCTTTTGCAAATTCCGGGAACCATCCATCCGGAATAGAAACATTCACTGCGCCATTCATTGCCGCCGACATACCACTGGTGCCGCACGCCTCATGTGTGATCCTTGGAACATTGAGCCAGGCATCTGCCCCCTGCTTTAGCAGCCTCGACAACTTCATTTCATAGCCTGTAAGGATAGAACAGTTGGGATGTGTTTTACAAATATTTACAATCCTGTCGAACAGGGCAATTGCCGGATAGTCCATAGGATAAGGCTTTCCTGCCCAGATGATCTGTACAGGATATTTCACATTGGTAACCAGTTGCTGAAAACGATCCATGTTATTCAGCAGTAATTCGGGCCTTTTATAACCGCCAAATCTCTTTGCGAAGACAATGGTAAAGATATTCTCATTCAGGATTTCACCATTTTGATCTGCCACCTCCTCGAATAAAGCCTGCTTGCATTCCTTCTTTCTTTTTGCCAATGCCTTATCATCATTTTCATTCAAAGCTTTACACATTTCATCATCAGCCCAATAAGCAAAACTTTGTGCATTGGTGATGGCTATTAATTTATCACTGTTATCCCTCACACGGCCAAGTGTATTACCATGCAATTGAGATACAGCATTGACCCTGCCTGCCATGCGGATAGCAGTATCGGTATGATCCAGTAGATTATTTTCAATGTGGGCAATCTTTTTAACTTCTTCCAGGGAAAGATCATCAAAGTATCCAAATTTTTGCAACAGTAAAAGATTGGTTTTTTCATTTCCACCCGGTTCAGGCGTATGATTGGTAAACCTTAACCGCTTTTCAACTTCTTTTATATACGGATATTTTTTGTAAAGGTAAAAGGCCAACGGAAGGCCATGAGATTCATTCATGTGGTATATATCCGGCTGCCAGTTAATGGTCTCTAACAATTTTGCCCCGCCATTGCCCAGTAAAATAGAAGCGGCAATTTTGGTTTCAGGATTAGAATCGTAAAGCCTGTAGCAAATCGTTTTGGATAAGTAATCATTTTCCGGAATATCAGTACTGAGAAAAAAAACCGGCGCTGTATGAAAAACCTCTGGCGGCAAATAATAAGCTGTTACAACTACATCATGCCCCGAAACCCTGATAGTAAATTTTATACCGGTTTTCTTAAGGAAGCCATATACTTTTTCCTGGAATAAAACATACATAGCCTGGTCTTGCTTCCTTACCTGGTCATAATAACCGTATTTCCACAGGATACCTATCCCTACAACATTTTGGCGTAATTCATAAGCGCTTCGCATGTGGGAGCCAGCCAGAAATCCAAGTCCTCCGGCATAAGTTTTTAATGGCTGGTGTATGGCAAATTCCATACAGAAATAGGCAACTCTCTTTTGAAATTCAGGATGAGCAGAATAAGGGAAAGAAAAAGAAAAACTCATAGCTCTAAGAAGTTAATAGACGGCAATTTTAGTATTATCACGTTTTAACGGATGCTCTGATTTGGGAATATACAAATTCAGGATACCGGATTTGTATTCAGCTCTTATGAATATAGGGTCTGCATTATCCGGCAACACGACCTTACGGGTGAAGCAGCCGTCAAAAGTGAATTCATGCAATTGAAATTTTTTTTGTTTATCAAGTTCATCACTGTTATGAATTACAGAAATAGATAAAACATTTCCACAGGATTTCAGAAATAGATTTTCTCTTTCTACGCCAGGTATTGCTAATTCAATTTTATAAGAACCCGCTAATTCGTTAATATTTACGGGAAGGCCACCCGCTTTATTTTTGGATGAGTGTTTTATAGTTTTATTAAAATCACTTTCTTTATACAGAGGGATATATTCGCCCGGATAAACCGATGAACCACTTGTATATAAAAGATTATTTTCCATCCTCGCAAGCTACAGTCAGAAATTGCACAATAGCATTATAGCGGTCATTATAAAGGATGATTGTGGTCATCAGTAATTTGAGAACTTGCAATACAAGCTGTTTTAGTTTGGCAATTCTTTTGACAAATCTTTATCACTTTCGTGAGCCCCGTCAGCAAAAACCACTTGCCCGTTCGGGTCTCCGGATATGAAGCGGGGAATAAAAAAATACATAATAAAAAGTCCTACCAATAATAAAACAATGAAAACGACTGACACCTGCGAAAGAAAGACAGCTCTGCTGTGCATACTCTTTATTCCCATTCCGGTATAGCGTGAATAACCTCTGGGAATACTACTTAGCCCTCCCAAATAAAGCATCAATAAAAATCCATAACTTCCTGTTACAAAAATCCCAAACCCTGTATTTGCTGTTTTACGTGCCCGCCGGCTGTTTTTTGCAGGAAAAAGATAAAATAAAAACCCAAGAATAAATAAGACAATGCCCATAAGTGTATAGGTGTGAAAATGCGCCGGAACCCACAAAGTATTGTGAAGCACTTTATTAATCGCTATTGTAGAATTCACCAAAGCTGCAAAGCCGCCAATAGCCCACCCGGCCATTCCTAACAGGAACATCAGCGGAATAAGGCTCCACTTGATCTTTGAATGATAAAGCTGAGCGATTATCCCAAACATGGTAACCGCTGTGGCGGGAATAGCGCTTAGGTAAGATACAATTTGCCCTACATACTGCACAGATAAAGGCTGTGCAAAATCCATGTATAAATGGTGGAAATAGGCAAATAATATAAGGAAGAAAGTCGCATTCCATGCGTAAACCAGCGCTTTATCTATTTTCCAAAGACGGCCGGTAAATCCAGGTAACAGCGCATAAACCCAACCAACGCTCAGATACAAAGTGATATTGACAAGAGTGTGCAGGCAGAAGAAAGTCATATTTTTCAAAAGAAGCGGATCAAAGACCAGAACCGATTCAAAAGATTGAAACAAATACATCCCCATTAAAGCAATTCCTACCAAAAATCCGAGGATAGAGGAACTGAGGCTTATTGTTGTTATGAGAACAATTGGAGACAGCTCTTTTTTATTGTCTTTCTGTTTTTTTAAATATTGCCATCCTAATAAATTTGTAAATCCTCCATATTCTTTAGATAAGGAAAACAATAGGTGCGAAACACCTGTAAGCCATCCAACACCAAGAATTATTATTGATATGATTGATGCCTTTATTGACCAGGAAACCCAGGTCGGATCTTTAAAAGGTAATGGATATAACAAATACCATCCCGGGCCAAATTTTCCAATCAGCGTGCTTATTGTCAAACCTGCCAGACCAATTAATGTGGTAAAAAAGACAAAATATCCCACCCTGATATTCAACCTCGCAAAGCGGATACTGATTAAATACCAAATAGCCGCAAAAGCCATGCTGAACAGAAGCCCGGCCATGCCCAGCCCATGAAGCGTCATAAAAGCATAGAAATTGGCAAGCAATAACTTTATCAACTCCCCCTGCCCAAGGCGCATAAAAAGCCCAAGTATGGCCAGTAATGGAAAAAGGATCAAAAAAGTAATTCCCCATGCAATAGCAAGCGTTCTTTGTCTCTTTAAATATAAAGGCTTCGGTTGTATCATAAGCTGGTTTACTATATTTTACTGAACATGAATGACTCCCATCATAAACGGATGTACAAGGCCACAATATTCCAGGCAAAGAATAGTATATTTTCCTTTATGCCTGAAAATATATTCAAGTTCATTTTTGTGCTGCGGCATTGCCTGGGTTTGAGTTAATAATATCCCATGATTATCATAAATACTAAAGTTGTGTGTGACATCATCAGAGGTGACGATAAACCTGATCCTCTTATCTACCGGAACAGTTATTTCATTTCTTCCGAAAAAATAGTGCGGTGTTTTATCGGATATTCCATGTGCCATTTCCCAATCCCATTGTATCCCAACCACAGTCACTACTTCATCAGCTTTGCCTTGAAAACGTGGATAAGGCAATAATTGCAGGGAGAAAAATAAAATGATCAACAAGGCAGCGCTCCATCCCCAAAAATAAAGGCCTCTTAATTTAAATATTCTAACTTCTACTGATGATTCATCTTCGCTTTTAGAAGAGGTAACAATGAGAAATACTACAATACCAATGACAATCAGGGCGCCGGTTAATGAAATGATGCCTGCAAGATTCTGCAATGATAGAAATGCAATAAATTGACTCATTGTTTTTCAGTTTACTTTATTGACATGTGTATAAAGGAGAGGCCGGGGTGTTTATAGCTGTACAATTGAAAATCTATCTTTAGCCACCACTGTAAATCTTATTTTGTTTCGATTTCCAAACGAAAAGATTGCCAGTTTGCCTGAATATTCACTTTCATTTCTTTCAATTGAAGTCAAACCAGAATCCGGAACCAAAGTAAATAAAATTTATAAATAAAGGATAAATTTATCTTTCATTATTTAGAACTAAAGTGAAACCCGAAGTTTCAAAAAAATTAAAAATAAGGACCCTCATTATTTGTTTGCTCGCTTTGGCAGGGGGCTGAAACACGGTTCAAAACAGGAGCTGCCAAAAAATATCCAGGCTCGCCTGAAATATTTCTTCAAAAAAATGCTTCCTCAAATTTCACCAATATCCTAAAGATAATCATACGGCCTTATGATTTGTATCATATTTTTTTCCAAAAAAACTTTATCCTTTTGTAAGGAAATGGAAAATGAATGCCCTCCAAAACAAAAAAATTTAAAATTTATTTGATGATTTATTTTCCTGTTTAAGATTTTTTTGGAAGTTAATTAATAAAAGATAACTTTATCTTTTATTATCGAAATTGGGAAAATTTATTATCGAAAAACGGAAATTTATTTCCGGTACAGCACTAACCTTGAGGAACAGGATCTTTATATGAGATAAAAGAACAGCGGCGAGATTTTTAACTGGTAAAATGTTCAGTATGAAAATAGACCATCGCTTTTTCACTGCAATTGCAGTATTTTTTTTCCTTCCTCTTATGCCTGTTTTAGCACAGAAAACCGGTGAAGCAACTTTTAAAGAGTCATGCAGTTCCTGCCACACAATTGGCCGGGGCAAACTTGTGGGCCCCGACCTGGCCAACGTAGAACAAAGAAGGCCCGTTGACTGGATTTTAAAATTTGTTAAGTCATCACAAACCGTTATTCACAGCGGCGATAAATATGCCGATTCACTTTTCAAGGCATTTAACCAGATGCCAATGCCCGACCATCCAACTTTTACAGATGATCAGATAAAAGGAATACTTGCCTATATAACGGAACAAAGTTCAGCACCATCAACTGCACCTTCAGGCGCCGTAGCGCTAAAGGGGAACAGTAACAAGGGACGCGATCTGTTCGATGGTAAAGTACGATTTACCAACCGGGGCGCCGCCTGCAACTCATGCCACAATGTGGACATGAAAGGATTCATCAGCGGCGGGGCATTAGGCAAAGACCTTACTCATGCAATTACAAGATTATCAGCGCCGGGTGTTGCAGGGATTATTTCAGGATTACCCTTTCCACAGATGAAAGAAACTTATGGCGCAAGGCCGGTAACTGACCAGGAAATAGCCGATATCACTGCATTTTTAACCGCAGCCGATAAAACTACTGCTGCTGCAAAATCAACAAGTAATGTAGGAAACTATCTGCTTACAGGCGGCGTAGCAGGAATCATTCTCCTGTTAGTGCTCTTCACATTATTCTGGATTAACAGAAAAAACAAAACAGTAAACCTGGCTATTTACAAAAGGCAGATCAAATCCGCATAAGGCAGATCAAAAATTTATATAACAGAGAATTTTTCAGGTTCGTTTTAAAAAATCATTTGTTTACTCACATTTAATAATAAATATCATGAGTTGGATTGAAGACATTATTTCACCCAAAACAAGACAGTGGGAAGAATTTTACCGCAACCGTTTTCAGCATGACCGCATTGTGCGCAGTACGCATGGCGTTAACTGTACCGGCGGCTGCTCATGGCAAATTCATGTAAAAGAAGGAATCGTTGTGTTTGAAACACAACAGTTGGATTATCCACTTATTGATAACAGTATTCCCCCTTACGAGCCCCGGGGATGCCAGCGCGGAATTTCTTATTCATGGTATTTATACAGCCCGTTACGGATCAAATATCCATTGGTACGTGGCGCCCTCGTAGATCTGTTCCGTAAAGAAAAAGAGAAGGCAGGCGGCGACCCGGTAAAGGCCTGGGAAAATTTACAAAATAATAAAGAAAACCGCGCCCGCTATCAAAGCGCCAGAGGCAAAGGCGGTTTCAGGAGAGCCACATGGGATGAAGTGTTGGAAATAATAGCCGCTTCAAATCTTTATACAGCAAAAAAATATGGCCCCGACCGCGTGATCGGTTTTTCACCTATCCCTGCCATGTCTATGTTAAGCTTCGCTTCAGGAGCGAGGTTTCTGCAACTTTTTGGCGGAGTACATTTAAGTTTTTATGACTGGTATTGCGATCTGCCACCGGCATTTCCTGAGCTATGGGGTGAGCAAACCGATGTATGTGAAAGCGCCGATTGGTACAATGCTAAAATGATCGCAGACATGGGCACCAACCTGAATATGACAAGGACGCCCGACACGCATTTTTTTGCCGAAGCCCGGCACAATGGGACAAAAGCCATTATCTTTTCACCGGACTTCAGCCAGATATGCAAATATGCCGATCAATGGATTCCGCTGCATGCCGGAAGCGACGGAGCTTTCTGGATGGCCGTATCTCACATTCTCCTAAAGGAATACCATCATGAAAAACAAACCCCCTATTTCCTTGATTATGTAAAACGATATACGGACAGCCCGATGCTTGTGCATCTTGATAAAGTTGATAATGAATATGTACCTGGCCGGCTGGTTCGCGCCAATGAACTTTCACAATGGAAAGATATTGAAAATGGCGATTGGAAATTTTTGTCTATTGACGAAAGAAGCGGAGACTATGTGGTTCCAAAAGGAACTATGGGTTATCGCTGGGACAAAAATGGCGGCAAATGGAATATGAAATTTGAGTGTGGTGAAACTGACAAAAGTTTTGATCCGGTACTCACATTATTAAACAGAAAAGATGAAGAGTTGCAGGTGGCGTTCACAGAATTTGGTTTATCAAAAAAAGCCTTGCGCGGCGTTCCGGTAAAATGGATGGAAACTGTCAATGGTAAAATACCTGTAACAACCGTATATGACTTGATCATGGCGCAATATGGCGTAGGCAGAGGGCTTGGCGGTGATTACCCTAAAGATTATACAGATACGGACAGCGCTTACACTCCCTCATGGCAGGAAGTATTTACCGGCATTGATTCAAAAACATTATTTCAGTTTGCACGTGAATGGGCTGAAACGGCAATTGCAACCGAAGGGAAATGTATGATATTGGTTGGCGCCGGAGTGAATCACTGGTATCATCAAAACCTCACTTACCGTTCCGGCGCCATGGCGCTTATGTTGAGCGGATGTGTGGGCAAAAATGGTGGCGGCCTTAACCATTATGTAGGACAGGAAAAACTGGCGCCTGTTGATTCATGGTCATCTATCGCATTTGCAAAAGACTGGTATTCTGCGTCAAGGTTGCAACAAGCGCCGCTTTGGCATTATATCAATACCTGCCAATACCGTTATGACGGTCATTATTCTAAATACAATACCGTACGTAAAAATAAATGGACAGATAAGCACGTAGCCGATACCATCTTTACTTCAGTAAGGAATGGTTGGATGCCCTTTTATCCGCAGTTCAACGAAAACCCGCTGGAGCTATGCAAAGAAGCCGTTGCTAACGGAGCCACCGATGATGAGGGCATTAAAAAATATGTTTTGGAAAAATTAAAATCGAAAGAGCTTCAATATGCAGTAAGTGATCCGGATGCAGAAGAAAATTTTCCGCGTGTTTGGTACATCTGGCGCGGCAATGCATTGCTGGCAAGTATGAAGGGCCACGAGTATGCCCTTAAACATTATCTTGGCACACATAATAATGTCATTGCCACAGATGCTGATGAAAAACCGGAAGAAGTGAAATGGCATGATGTTGCACCCGTTGGGAAATTAGATCTTGTAGTTGATCTCAATTTCCGTATGGATTCATCAGCGCTGTATTCCGACATCGTACTTCCTGCTGCCTCCTGGTATGAAAAGGCGGATTTGAATACTACTGATCTGCATTCATTTATCCATCCGCTCGGTCAGGCAATAGCGCCGGTATGGGAATCAAAAACCGACTGGGATATCTTCAAGCACATTGCGAAAGCTACCAGTGAAATGGCAAAAAAATATTTTCCAGGGGTGATGAAAGATATTGTTAGCGCACCGCTTACGCATGATACGCCTGATGAAATAACGCAGCCAACTATTAAGGATTGGTACAAAGGTGAGTGTGAGGCAATTCCCGGTAAGTCCATGCACAAGCTTTCTGTTGTTGAAAGAGATTTCACCCTCATTTATGATAAGTTTATTACGCTCGGTGAAGCCATTCGCGAAAAAGGATTAGGAGCGCATGGCAACCATTATGAATGTAAAGAGGAATATGATGAGATGTGTACTTCCAATCATTTCCACAAAAGAAATTTTAACGGAAAAACACTTCCATCCATCCAGGAAGATGAATGGGCTGCTAATGCGTTACTTCATCTTTCGACCTTAACGAATGGAAAGCTTACACAAAAAGCCTATCAGTTCATGGAAAAGAAAACGGGGCTCGTGCTGGCAGATCTTTCCGAAGGAAGTAAGGATGTAAGAATCAGGTATGCAGACCTGTTATCACAACCGCGCCGTTACAATACTTCGCCTGTATGGTCAGGATTAATGAATGACGGAAGGGCTTATGCTGCCTATACTTACAATGTAGAACGACTGGTGCCCTGGAGGACGCTTACCGGAAGACAGCATTTTTATCTTGACCAGGAATTATACATTGCTTACGGAGAGCACTTACCCACCTTTAAGCCTGCGCCCAGCGCTGAAGTTTATGGTGATTTGCGGGAAACCTGGAAGAGAGGCAAAGCAAAAGCGCTCAACTACATCACGCCTCATGGCAAATGGCACATTCATTCTACCTACATGGAAAACTTAAGGATGCTTACTCTTTCCCGCGGAATTGAACCTTGCTGGCTGAGTGAGATAGATGCCGAAGAATTGGGCATAAAAGATAATGACTGGGTAGAGGTGCACAATGATCACGGCGTGTATGTAACCCGTGCTGTTGTTAGCTCAAGGATACCGCCCGGCATGTGCATTGTATATCATGTGCCTGAAAGAACGGTGGGCATTCCTAAATCTCAATTGAGAGGAAACAAACGGGGAGGCGGGCACAACAGTGTTACAAGGATACACTTAAAACCCAATTATTTAAGTGGTGGCTATGGTCAATTTTCTTTTCACTTAAATTATTGGGGGCCGGTGGCTCCTCAAAGGGATACACATGTCATCGTAAAGAAAATGGAAAAATTAGTGTGGTAATTGAGAATTAGAAATTAAAAACTACGCCTGCCAGCCGTGGCAGGAATTACGAATCACGAATTGGAGAAACCATAAATAATAATAATTCATAAATAATCAATCATGAACGTTCGCTCACAAATTGCAATGGTGTTTCACTTAGATAAATGTATCGGATGCCACACCTGTTCAATAGCCTGTAAAAATATCTGGACCGACCGCAAAGGCGCTGAATACATGTGGTGGAATAATGTAGAAACCAAACCTGGCACCGGGTATCCCACTAAATGGGAAGACCAGAATATTTATAAAGGCGGATGGGAAAAGAAGGATGGGACCGTACGATTGAAAGGCGCCGGCAAAAGAAGAGGCCTTACCAATATTTTTTATAATCCCAATCTTCCTGTTATTGATGATTATTACGAACCCTTCACTTACAAATATTTAGACCTGATTGAATCGCCCGCAATGGATGACCAGCCAACCGCACGGCCTGTTTCATTGATTACCGGAAAACCTATTGACATAAAGATGGGGCCTAACTGGGATGACGACCTGAGCGGAACGCCGGACTTTGCCCGGAATGACCCCAATCTTGAAAAAATTTCTCCGGAAGAACAGGAAGTCATGTTTCAGTTAGAAAAAATGGCAATGTTCTATCTTCCGAGAATTTGCAATCACTGCCTGAATCCTGCCTGCGTAGCATCGTGCCCTTCCGGCGCTATTTACAAAAGAGGTGAAGATGGCGTGGTACTCATCAACCAGGAAGTTTGCCGTGCATGGAGAATGTGCGTTACCGCGTGCCCTTACAAAAAATCTTATTACAACTGGTATACCGGAAAATCTGAGAAATGTATTCTTTGTTATCCGCGTATCGAAGCAGGCCTCGCCCCTGCCTGCATGCATTCCTGCGTAGGAAGGATCAGGTACCTTGGCGTATTACTATATGATGCAGATAAAATTGAATCCGCAGTTCATGGGGAAGATAAAGACCTCATCAATAACCAGCTCGACCTGATCCTTGATCCGTTTGACGAGAATGTAATTGCAGCGGCAAAACAAAATGGCATTGCAGATTCCACCCTTCATGCGGCAAGGTTTTCACCTATATATAAATTTGTAAAAGAGTGGGGATTGGCTTTACCTCTTCACCCTGAATTCCGCACATTGCCAATGCTGTTTTATGTACCGCCGCTGCTGCCCGTAATGGCTTCCGTAAAAAAAGTGGATAACGCTGAACAACAGGATAAAATGGATCCTATCGCGAAAAAATGGGATGATAAATGGCTATACGATACCAGCACTGCAGAACTCTGGGGAACATTAGACCAGATTCGTTTTCCTCTGAAATATGTTGCCAGCTTGTTCAGCGCCGGCGATGAAGAAATTATAAAAGATAAATGGAAAAAACTAATGGCAGTGCGTATCCATCGCAGAAGAGTTACCGTAGGCGATGTAAGCAATGAAAAAGCAGAAGGCGCCCTAGCAGATGCAGGAATAACAGCAGAGACAGCAGATGCCATCTATAAATTAACATCGCTTCCAAAATTTGAAGAACGCTTTGTAATTCCGGCAGCACACCGCGAACAAGCTATAGAGATGATGGATTTTACCGGCGATGAAAAAGGGGCAACCGGATTTGGAATTAAAAGCAAAGTAAAAAGAGGTATTTAAAATACATTTCCACAAGTGGCCGGTGAGGACATCGGCCACCACAAAATAACCAATATCTTATCTGAACGTCGGAATAAAAAAGTAAAAATGGAAAACTCATCAGAAACAATAGAAAATACGCAAGCTTCACCAGCGCCATTGATAATGAATTATGGAATGCTTGCCGACCTGTTTTTTTATCCGGAAAACGAAGCCTACAAAAAAAAGATCAAAGAGATTCACACTTATCTTCTGGACATGCTTCCCGAAGCTGCTGAAGCAATGCAACCATTTATAGACTTCATGGAAGCATCTTCATTCCAGGAAATACAGGAACTCTTCCTGCGTTCATTTGACCTCCAGGCTATCACCACGTTGGATATTGGTTTTGTTTTGTTTGGCGAAGATTATAAACGGGGAAAATTACTGGTACATCTGAACCAGGAACACAGAGATGCAGGCAATGACTGCCATTCAGAATTATCAGACCACTTACCCAACATCCTGAATCTGCTTGGCAAAATGAAAGACGCGGCCATTCGCGATGAAATAGCCACACGTTTGGTGATGCCCGCTGTAGAAAAAATGATCAAAGAATTTTCTATCGAAAAAATTGAAAAGAAAGATGTGGTCTATAAAAAGCATCAAAAAATTTTGCTGGATTATTCTGCCTCATACAGAATGGTATATCAAACCCTGCTTCAGGCATTATTGATTGCCATGAAAAAAGATTTTGATTATGTAGCTGAAGACTATGAAGAGATGAAAAAAGAGGCAGGAGCTTCAGATGGAAGGCCACCATTTCTTTCTGTAAAAAATGATGCTACTGCAGAAACTAAAAAAGATTTCGTACAGAATATTGAAACAGAAATGCTCACTGAAAAACAATAAACAACTTTAAACAACTTTAAAAATATTTATCATGGACTTTCTGAATACTTTTCTTCTGATCGCGCTCCCGTACATCGCACTGATAATTTTTTTCGTTGGAACCATTTACCGTTACAAGTATAAAAAGTTCCAGGTTTCATCGCTTTCTTCGCAATTCCTGGAAAACAGAAAATTGTTTTGGGGGTCTGTGCCATTTCACTGGGGTATATTGTTTATTTTTTGCGGCCATCTTATCGCATTTTCAATTCCAAGAAGTGTGCTGGCCTGGAACAGCCAGCCGGCAAGGCTATTGATCCTTGAAATAACTGCATTCATTTTTGGCATAAGTATGTTGGTAGGCCTTATCAACCTTTTCATCAGGAGATATACAGAACCACGATTGCGGCCTGTTACCAACAAAATGGATATGGCAATATATATTTTGCTCATTTTTCAAACCTTTATGGGATTGTGGGTTGCCTATAATTTCCGCTGGGGTTCATCCTGGTTTTCAACAATATTAACGCCATACCTGTATTCTATTTTCACTTTTCATCCTGATGATACAGCAGTTACCCTGCTTCCCTGGGCAGTTAAGCTTCACATCATCGGCGCCTATCTTATTGTAGGTATTATACCGTTTTCAAGGCTGATACATTTTTTAGTGTTACCTCTTAATTATCTATGGCGGCCCTACCAACAGGTAAGATGGAACTATGACAGAAAGAAAGTGCGCAGCCCAAACACACGCTGGTCAATACACGATCCTAAAAATACATGAGCCATGTTGCTGAATATTGTCACCGATGAAGAATTACTGGCAAGTGAGGTTGTAAAAACAATTCTCTTAATTCTTATTATTGTTGGCATTGTTTACAACCTGGCCAGGCTCTTCCGCAGAGGCAGTAAAAACAGGAAGATCATCAATTTTATCATTCTTTCATTCCTTATTTTTTTAGTTTTTTTTGTAGGAAAAGAATACATAGTAGAGGGCGCTATGCTAAGAAACCCTCACTATGTAAAAGGAACTACTATTGGCTACTGCAGTGTATTTGCCTTAGGAAAAGGAATTGAATTTGAATATGAGATCAATGGAAGAAAATTCCGGAATTGCAACACGTATTACCCGGTTGCAAAAGACAGTATCAAGGTGCCGGGCGGGGAATTCAGCGTGAGGTATGCACAATCATTTCCCGACAGGGGAAGAATGGATTTCCAAAAAAAACCGAATAAAAATTAATTTTTTATATGGAAAAAACCGCAGTATCTAACCGCATTTTATTGCTCAATACGCTTGCCTTCATGGTTTGTTTTGCAGCATGGATGATAAATGGAGTTTTGGTTACATTCCTTGTCAATAACGGAGTGTTCCAATGGAGTACGGTCCAGATTGGATGGCTATTGGGGGTACCGGTATTGGTAGGTTCCTTATTTCGTTTGCCGGTCGGGATGCTTACTGATAAGTTTGGGGGAAAATGGGTAATGGCGGTAATTTTATTTTTCTGTGCTATTCCGATGTTCCTTTTATCACAGGCTAATAGTTTCATTTCATTTCTTCTGCTCAGTTTCGGGTTTGGATTAGCAGGCGCTTCTTTTGCTGCAGGCGTAGCCTACACTTCTTTATGGTACCCTAAAAAAAAGCAAGGAACTGCATTAGGGATCTTTGGTGCAGGAAATATGGGGGCTGCTTTGACAACCCTCTTTGCACCAACGATTTTAAACAAGCTCACAAACAATGCCGCTGACATTGAGAGGTGGCGTACGCTGCCAAAATTATATGCGGCCCTTCTCATTTTAATGGGTTTCATTTTTATTTTAGGCGCCAGGAATAAAATCCCCGCCGAATCCAAAAATTTTCGCCAGCGGTTGGCGCCCCTGAAAGAGATCAGAGTATGGCGGTTTGGGTTATACTATTTTTTCGTATTCGGAAGCTTTGTTGCTTTGGCGCAATGGCTTATCCCCTATTATGTAAATGTGTATTCTCTGTCAATAGTTTCAGCAGGTTTCATGGCTACGGCATTCAGCCTGCCCGCGGGATTATTCAGGGCTGCGGGCGGATGGCTTGCAGATAAAGTGGGCGCCCGCATGGTGTTGATCTGGATATTCGCAATCTGCCTTGTGTGCATGTTCTTTCTCTTTATTCCTAGAATGGAAATTCAGGCCCCAGGGCAGGGCGTTATGGCTAATAAGCCGGGGATAGTAAATTCGGTTTCCGCCAATGAGATAGTGGTAGGCGGCGACACTTATATTTTGCAAAGCAAGGCAGGAGATTCTTCAGAAGTTACCATACGTTTCGGAATTCATCATGATCAGGAAGGATTCTTATTTCTTCCCACAACGACATTCCACCAGGTACCTAATGTAAAAAAGGGAGACCAGGTAGTGAAAGGTGAATTATTGGCGAGGGGAGTCACTATGATCTATTTCCAGGCAAACAAGTGGATATTTTCGTTTCTCGTATTCATTATCGGTATTATGATGGGGATTGGAGGCGCTGCCGTTTATAAACATATTTCGGATTATTATCCTGCAAATATTGGAACAGTAGGCGGAATTGTGGGAGTATTAGGCGGGCTGGGTGGCTTCTTTGGTCCAATTATTTTTGGTTATTTACTTAGCGCTACCGGAATATGGACTTCCTGCTGGATGTTTCTTGCAGTACTAGTGATCATTTGTATTGTACTTCAGCGTGTCGCTATAAAAGCTATCATCAATAAAAATAACTGATAGCAAAATTAATATCCAATGGTTGCAATAAACAATATAGAGGGAGCTTCATGTGTAAAAATGGCCCTGGAGGAATTTAAAAAAGGGATTAAATGTCTTTCCCCGGCGTATTTTGCTTTGGTAATGGCAACCGGTATTATCTCCACAGGTGCCTTCCTGATGGAAATGAAATGGATCGCTGTTGTTCTGTTTATTCTCAATAATATCTTCTACATTATTTTATGGGTCTTAACTATCCTTCGCCTTGTATGGTACGGGAAAAATTTTATTACAGACTTAACAGATCATCTGGCGGGTACCGGCTTCTTTACTATTGTTGCAGGCACCTGTGTTTTGGGAATCCAATATATTGTATTGTTTGAAGATCTTAAAACGGCAACATTGCTATTGGTTTTTGGAATTTTCCTATGGCTCCTTCTCACGTATATAATCTTTACTACACTCACTATCAAGCAAAACAAACCCACTTTGGATAAGGGTATTACCGGCGGATGGCTCACCGCAATTGTTGCAACCCAATCTGTATCAATTCTCAGCGCATTAATTGCATCACATATAAAACAACCATACCGAGTAGAAATAAATTTCTTTGCGCTTTCCATGTGGCTTTGGGGCGGTATGTTTTACATCTGGATGATATCGCTTATTTTTTACCGTTATACTTTTTTCAAGTTCTCCCCCGGCGATTTAGCGCCTCCTTACTGGATCAATATGGGAGCTATGGCCATCTCAACACTTGGAGGCTCTGTACTCATTATTAATGCGCCCGATGCGCCATTGCTTCAATCCCTGCTTCCTTTTCTGAAAGGATTTACCGTCTTTTATTGGGCTACCGGCACCTGGTGGATCCCTATGCTCATCATCCTGGCTATCTGGAGGCATGTTTATAAAAAATATCCTCTCAAATACAACTCTTTGTACTGGGGAGCAGTATTTCCGCAGGGTATGTATGCAGTCTGCACTTTTAGAATGTCAAAAGCATTAGACATCCCGTTTTTACATTACTTCTATAATACATTTATTTATATTGCTCTCGTTGCATGGGCAGCAGCCTTTACAGGGCTAATTCGTTTTTTCTTTTCTGAATTAAGAAAATTAAGATCTAAAATTATTTATATGAAAAAAATAGAACTGGTATGAATAAAACGCCATTTAAAAAACATCCTTTTTTACTTAAAAACCTCAACTCAGTAAAGCAATAAAATCTCAACATCATGAATAATATTTTTGAAAAAACCGACAACAAAAAAACCGATTACATAAAAAGATTTGTGGAAAAAGAACCGGATGCTGATCCTGTTTATTCGCCAATGGCGCCGCCCGAAGCCTATCAGCCACCGGCCACTGAACCGGTACCTTTTGAAGAACTGCATCCTTTATTGCAACTTCTTATGACGGAACATAAAAATACGATGATCCAACTGGATGAATTTGAAAAGAATTTATTAGAAATAAAAAAGGAAGGTATTAATAAAGAAAGAAACAGTAAACTCGGAGAATTTTTTGAATTCCTTGATAGCAAGATCGTATTGCACAACCTCAAAGAAGAAAGAGTTTTATTTCCGTATATCCATGACCGTATGATTGATAATGGAGAGCACGGAGCCGGCCCTGTTCCTGAAACGGCTGTTGATATGCTGGAGCATGACCATATCAAAACAATGGAAATGGGCACACTCACTTTCAGCCTGATGGGAATCGCTTCGCGGCTTACAGACCGTGTTTCTAATGCGTTGCTGATAGATACTGCCATTGAACAGGGGCTGGCGCTGGTGGAATTATTGCGCCTTCATATTTTTCGTGAAGATAATGTTGTATTTCCGCTGGCACATAAATATTTAACCCCAGGTGACTATGAAGGGATCACCCAAAAAATGAAAAAATATTTTTCAGTGGATTTGTCATAAAACAATTACCGGAATAAAAATAAATTAGTATGCTGACAGATAAATTTAACCGGATACATGATTACCTGCGTATTTCATTGACAGACAAATGCAATCTTCGTTGTGCATATTGCAACCCAATAGACCTGCCTAAAGGCTATTTTAAAGGTTTGCCCCGCATGACAGCAGAAGAAATTGATCAAATCGTTGCTGTCTTTGTAAAAGAAGGAGTGAAGAAAATCCGGCTTACCGGTGGGGAGCCATTAGTGAGAAAAGACGCCCAGGAAATCATAGAACGCTTATCCGGATACCCCGTAGAACTTGCCATCAGTACCAATGGGGTGCTCGTGGATAAATACATTGACGTATTTAAAAATGCGGGGGTTACATCTTTGAATGTGAGCCTGGATTCTTTATCAAGAGAGAAATTTTTTGCCATTACCAAACGCGATGAATTCAACCGGATATTGGATAACATCTATCTTCTGCTGCAAAATAATTTCCATGTAAAGATCAATGTAGTAGTTATGAGAGGGGTAAATGATGATGAGTTGAATGATTTTATAGCATGGACCAAACATCTTCCTTTGCAGGTGCGGTTTATAGAGTTTATGCCATTTGCAGGCAATGAATGGAGTCGTGAAAAAGTTTTCTCTTACCAGGAAATGCTTGATAAGATTTCCTCAAAATATGAATTCATAAAACTGCATGACTCAAAACATGATACCGATAAAAAATATTTTGTACCCGGCCATGATGGAGCCTTTTCGATCATTAGTACTATGAGCCAACCCTTTTGCAGCGGTTGCAACCGCATGCGTTTAACCACAGATGGAAAGATGAAAAATTGTCTTTTCTCAAAAACTGAAATGGATATTCTGGGCGCCCTCAGAAAAGGAATGGATATAACGCCTTTAATAAGACAATGTGTGTGGGTGAAAGAAGAAAAGCTCGGAGGCCAGATAAAAACGATAGATAAAAAATTGGATACTTCAAAAATTAATAACCGAAGCATGATCCACATTGGCGGCTGACAAAGAATTTAAAAAAATAGTAAGAGAATGATCAGTGTTACTGAAGCAAAAAAAATTATTACAGATAATTGTATCCAGGAAAAAACAGAAAGCAGGTTATTGTCAAAATCCCAGGGGTATATTTTGGCAAAGCCTGTTCTTTCGCCTGTGGATACACCGCCGTTTCATCAATCGGCAATGGATGGATATGCATTTTCTTATGAAAGTTGGGATGGCAAAAGCGGGCTGCAAGTTGTCGAGGAAATCCAGGCCGGTAATAATGACGTCATTGAAATCAAACCATTACAGGCTGCACGAATTTTTACCGGTGCAGCCTTGCCCGCTGGGGCCGACACAGTAGTGATGCAGGAACATGTTACGAAAAACGGGAAACATATCCACATCAATAATGCACAACTTACAAAGGGAGCCAACGTTCGCCTCCGTGGTTCTCAAACAAAAAAAAGTGAACTGGCAATGGACAAAGGGCAATTGCTAACAGCCCCGGCAATATCTTTCCTGGCAGGCATTGGAATTGAAAAGGTAGATGTATTTTCAAAACCCGTTATTAGTATTATTGTTACCGGCAAAGAATTGATACAACCTGGCAAAGAAATAACGCATGGAAAAATTTACGAGTCTAATTCCTTCGGGCTTATTACAGGCTTAAAAGCATTGGATATCGCACCAGTCTCTGTGGAGGTTGTGGATGATATGGAAGAAGAAATTACCGGCGCAATTACACGCCAATTGAATAGTGATATACTTATTTTGACCGGTGGCGTTTCTGTGGGTGACTATGATTTAGTACCGGATATGCTTGAAAGGTGTGGTGTGGAAAATATTTTTCATAAAATAAAGCAAAAGCCAGGTAAGCCATTTTATTTTGGAAAAAAAAATCATACGCTCATCTTTGGCCTGCCGGGAAATCCTGCCTCGGTACTGACTTGCTTTTATGAATATATAATACCGGCAATCAGCCGGTTTACAAAAAGAAAATATTTAAAAAATTTAAAAATGTCTTTGGCAAATGGATATAAGAAGAAAGCAGGGCTTACTTATTTTTTGAAAGGAAAAACAAACATAGATGAGGTGACTATTTTAAACAACCAGGAAAGTTATATGATGAATTCATTTGCAATCGCTGATTGTATTATTGAGTTGGAAGAAGGCAAAGAACAATTTGCAAAAGGAGAAATGGCCAATGTTCTTATGATAGTTTGATAAAAAAATTAAAAGATTAAAAAATATTGGATCACTATTATGTACCCAGAGATCATATTCTATTTATTGTTGTTTTTGATAGCCTTTCTCTATTCTTCTGTGGGGCATGGCGGAGCAAGCGGTTACCTGGCCCTGATGGCATTTTTTTCTGTTGCGCCTGAAACCATGAGGCCCACAGCTTTAATACTGAATCTTTTTGTTTCACTCACTGCTTTTATACAATACTACCGGGGCGGCCACTTTCGTTGGAAACTGTTCTGGCCTTTTGCCATTGCATCCATTCCGGCAGCTTTTATCGGCGGGTTAATTATTATTGATGCCGGATGGTATAAAAAAATTCTCGGTATCCTACTCCTCTTCCCCGTGGTAAGGTTAAGCGGTGTGAAATTCAATTCCGAAAAAACTGATAAAGAACAAACGTTGTTAGCCTCGGTGCTTATCGGTGCGGCCATTGGTTTATTTTCCGGCATGATCGGCATTGGTGGCGGCATCATATTAAGTCCGGTAATATTACTATTGCATTGGGCAAATATGAAACAAACCGCAGCGGTATCGGCATTATTCATTTTTGTAAATTCTCTCGCAGGCCTCGCTGGTATTTTTACCACCGGGTTTGAATATAAGCCGGAAATAGTATGGATGATTATGATAGCCTTTGCCGGTGGGCTTACAGGATCTTACCTGGGCGCCAAAAAATTTGATAGCGTTTTCTTAAAAAGATTGTTAGCAGTCGTTTTGCTGATGGCTTCCATTAAATTATTATTTGCCTGAATGAAAAGGGTTAAAAACAATATTAACGCTTACATCCTCGCAGGAGGTAAAAGTTCCCGGATGGGTACGGATAAAGGATTACTTTTTTTGAATGGTAAAGCGATTATTCAAACCATCATCGAACAATTGCAGCCGGCTGTAAGTAAAACAACCATTGTTTCTAATAACGCTGATTATAACAAATTCGGTGTGGAAGTAATTCATGACCTAATATCAGGCAAAGGCCCTGCAGGCGGTATTCATGCGGCTTTGAGCCACACCGGTTCAGAAAAAATTTTTGTAGTGAGTTGCGACATGCCTTTTATAACTACCCGGGCTATCCGGTATATAATTGACCAGGCAACTTATTCACAAATAACATTGCCTCTGAATCATAAAAAGATCGAACCTTTATTTGGTGTTTATTCCAAAAAATGTTTACCTCTTTGGCAGCAACTTGTTGAGCAGGGAGAGATTAAATTGCAGAAGACGGTAACTCATTTTGAATTATTAAAAATAGATGTTGACAACAATGAATTGTTCAATGATTCCTTATTTTTAAATATCAATGATAAAAAAGACCTTCAAAAAGCATTAAAGCTATTGCAACATGGAAATTAAATTACTTTCATTCGGGCAGATTGCTGATATCACAGGCAAGGATGCCTTGAAAATCCCTGATGTAAAAAACACAGAAGAATTAAATGAGTTTCTTACCAAAGCCTGGCCACAATTGCGATCCATCAAATATTCTATTGCTGTAAATAAAAAGATCATCCGGGAAAATACGCAGCTATATCACGAAGATACGGTTGCTGTCCTTCCGCCATTTTCAGGAGGATAAATTAAAACCAATGAATCCTCCAGATAAATATCAAAGATACCAACGGCAAATATTGCTTGATGAATTTGGAACTCTTGCCCAGGAAAAATTATCCGGGGCAAGAGTTTTGGTAGCAGGCGCCGGTGGGTTGGGTTGCCCGGCTTTACAATACCTTTCTGCCGCAGGTGTGGGAACCATTGGGATCATTGATTTTGATATAGTAGAACTAAGCAATCTTCAAAGGCAAACTTTATATTCTGTTGAAGATATTGGAAAGCCTAAAGCCCGGGCGGCAGCAGAAAAACTGAAAGCATTCAACCCGGATGTCCTGTTTCATATTCACAACATTAAATTGGATTCAAAAAATGCGCTTGAAATAATAAGTGATTATGATATGGTGCTTGATGGTACTGATAATTTTGCTACACGATACCTTGTAAATGATGCCTGCGTATTGCTCAACAAACCTTTGGTGTACGGAGCAGTACTTCGTTTTGAAGGACAGGCAGGCGTGTTTAACCTGGCTGATAAGAATACAAATATTAAAACTAATTACCGCGATTTATTTCCTGAACCGCCCGACCCTGCAACCGCCCCTTCCTGTAACGAGGCGGGAGTGCTCGGTGTATTGCCCGGTATAATTGGAACCATGCAGGCTGCTGAAACAATTAAAATCATAACAGGAATCGGCAAACCATTATGCAATACCATCATCTCATACAATGCTTTGACCAATTTGTTTTATGAATTTATGATTTCGCCTGCAAAAGAAATAAATCCATCCTGTCCTAAAAATGCAGAGGAGTTCAGAAAGTTTGATTACGATTGGTTTTGCGGGCCACATGAAGAACTTCATGAAATAACACCCGCAGAATTTGACCTGTTGCGAATACAGGAAAATATTGAAATTATTGATGTTCGCGAAACAGGCGAATTGCCTTTGGTTAATGAATTTATTGTTATACAAATTCCATTAAGTAAGTTTGAAGAAGCATTAAATTTTATTTCAACAAAAAAGAAAATTGTTGTTTTTTGCCAGATGGGGAAACGTAGCCTGGCAGCAGTAAGGATGCTGAATGAGAGATTTCCGGAATGCAATGCATTAAGTTTAAAGGGCGGTATAGAAGCGTGGAAAAAATATCATCTTTAAATGTCAGGGGCGCTTGTTAAATTGCCATACAATGAAAAAGGAAAAAAGTAAAAAAGTATTTATTGATGGCCCCATCAGTGCAGGCTTTATTGCAGAAGCTATTGCAAAGCACAGTACGAAAATGAATATCGGCGCGCACAGCATTTTCCTGGGGCAGGTGCGCAATGACAGGATCAATGAACAGGAAGTGGCCGCAATAGAATACAGCGCTTATGTGGAAATGGCGGAAGAAAAGTTTCATGAAATAAGAGAAGATGCATTTGGTAAATATTCATTGGCCTGTTTGCATATTTATCACAGCCTGGGACGGGTCAATGCCGGGGGAATCAATCTATTTGTTTTTACTTCTTCCACTCATCGGAAAGATGCAATAGAAGCCTGCAAAGAAATTGTAGAAAGAATCAAAAAAGAAGCGCCGGTGTGGGGAAAGGAAATATTTGGAAATGAAAAATTTCAATGGAAAATAAACACCTGATATTTTATGATTGACATCACCAATAAAATTGTAACCTATCGCTCAGCCATTGCACAGGCTATTGTAAAAGTAAGTTTGCAGGAAACCATTGATGCGATAAAAAATAAAACGGTTCCCAAAGGCGATGTGTTGGAAGCAAGCCGCATAGCCGGTTTATTTGCAATAAAGAGAACCAGCGATATGATTCCCGATTGCCATCCGCTACCGGTAGAGTTCGCATCAGTAAGGCATAAAATGGAAGGCCTCGAAATTATTATTGAAACGGAAGTGCATACCATTTACAAAACCGGAGTAGAAGTAGAAGCCATGTATGGCGCTTCAGTAGTGGCTTTGACTATTTATGATATGCTTAAGCCAATTGATAAACATATTGAAATTACCGGCATCAAACTGCTTGAAAAGAAAGGTGGCAAATCGCAATACACAGAAAAGATGGCAAGAGAAATTTCTGCTGCCGTGATTGTTTGTTCCGATAGTATTTCGGCAGGGAAAAAAGAAGACCGTGCCGGAAAAGCGATTATCAGTAAGCTGGAAAAATTAAATATTCCGGCCGGGGATTATAGCATTATCCCTGATGAAATAAATGAGATACAACAAAAAGTACAATCATTGTACGATAGAAAAACTGATTTAATTATTCTCACAGGCGGTACGGGTTTATCTTCAAGAGATGTAACACCCGAAGCAATCCGGCCTATGCTCGACCGTGAAATTCCCGGCGTTGCCGAGGCCGCAAGAAATTACGGCCAGCAACAAACGCCTTATTCGATGCTTTCAAGAAGTGTTGCCGGATTAAAAGGGAATACTCTTATCATTGCTTTACCGGGATCCACACGAGGCGCATCGGAAAGCATGGATGCCTTGTTCCCATACATCCTGCATATTTTTAAGATCATAAATGCAGTGCGGCATGACTGATATAAAATTTTTGCGGCGCCTCAAAATATTACCATAATAAACAATCACCCTATAAAACTTCTCATGAAAGATTCTCTTTTTTCTATCATGGCCATCATGATATTTTGTCTTTTGAAAGCAAGCCCCACAAAAGCACAAACCAAAGTTGATATTAACAACGGGCCGGTAACAGCCTTTAGCAAAAACAATTGCAAGCCTTCCAAACGCCTTGGCAAAAACCGGCTTTACCTTTCTGAAAAAGTATGGCTAAAGAAGGGTGATTGGCTTATCGCCAAAACAGGAACCCGGTCAGGTAAACCCATCAGCATAGATGTATATGACCGCGACTCAAAAAGATATGTAAAAACGAGTGAAGACACCACCCGGCTGAAAGATTTAAATAGTGTCTGCAAGAAAACGCCTTGTTTTTTGTAATTTGTTTCAAACCTATGCAATATCAAATTAATTTGTTTTAAGCACTTTAAAAATTATTGTCTCTACTGCCTCACCTTCTATAGGAAAACGCTTGTTTTTTGCCCGGATTCTTTTCTTCGGGACATAAGTATCCCTTCAAACCGATAATTTGTTAGCTTTTTCAGGCAGCCCTGGATAGCGGCTTTTCTTTGTGCCTTGCCATCTCTCTTTCTTTTTCCAGCGCTGCATTTCCCAACAGGTGAAGATTATACGCTACTATGCTTAATCCTACGCAACGTTTAAATCCACGAAGCCCTTTGTCAAAACACCGGTTAAGGCCGTGATGCTCCAGCATATTGATATTACTTTCTATGGCGCTATGGGCATGCCGCAATTTCTTAAATGTTTTAGAGCTTTCTCTTTCTTTTTCCTCTTTGTTAAGCTTCCCTCTTTTAGGAAGGATTACCTGCTCAGTTTTTGATTCCTGAAGGGTTTGATAATTGTCTTTACTCCAAAAGCCTTTGTCAAAACTATGGCTGCCAATAATTTTGCCTTCGTATTTTTTATCCAATCTTTCCTGCAAGTCTTGCACCTGGCTGGCATCCTTTTGTTTTTCCATTATTTTATAATCCACAATAAAATGATGCTGATCTGTGGTGATTAGTAACAGGTGGCCCAGTTCCACTTTTTTATTCAGCTTACCTTTAGTTATCCATTCAGTGTGCGGTTCAAATATCGAAAAAATCTTTTCTTCTGCCGCGATAGCTTCTCCCTGTAATAACCTGCGGCCTATTTGGTCTGTAAATTTTTTTACAAATTGGTTATAACGTTGTAATTCCTTTACTAAGGCTAAAATAATTTCCTGATTGGTAATGTGTAAGGGTGGATGGCTAATGATGGATTCAAAACGTACTGACAGCCTGCCGGCCTGGCTGAGATATTGTTTTACGCTTTGTTTCTTTAGTGCTTCCTTTTTTCCTTTGAATACCTGGTGAGCCGTTTTTCTATATTGGCTTTTGAAATCATTTCTGAGATGTTTTATTTTGCGCCAGCCTTTCAGAGGGGTTTGTTTCTTAAGTTCTTTGACTATGTCAAAACATTTGCGCACACTGTCCCAAAGCAAATTTAGGTCAGTAGGAAAATGGACATTGGCCTCCAGCACATAGCTGTCTGTCTTTAACCTAATGCCTTCTTCTTTTTTTTTAAACAATTGCTGCCCCGCTTCTACTACTACCTGGTTAATTTCTTCAAGCAATTTTTCATCCGGCAGGCTTACATTATCTAAAATATTCTGATAATTGAATTCGATTTTCTCATCATAGAAAGTGGAACCATGCACTCCCATAATACTGCGGACGAGTTCATCATAGTTGGCTATCATTTGCAACCTGTCCCAGTTGGTGTCTAATGTATGCCGTATCACAGCCAGGACAAAGAGATGCCACAGGTCCATTCCCTTGCGGCCGGTTTTCTTTTTGTTTTTACAAATATTTTCTTCCAATAAAGTAAAGATTTTTTCATTTAACTCAGGTGTAATAAAAATGTATTGCAACGCTTTTAAAACAGGAGGTAGTTCATCGCGGCTCTTTAATGGAAATTTCACATCCCTGATGGCGATGGTGGATAGCCGCATTTGTTGCTCGAATCTTTGACGCATTCTTTGATGGTTTTTGCTTCCAATAATGAGCAAAAATTGTACTTAAATCCGGTAAAATCAACTCTTATGCACAGATGTTCATAATAACTTTTCTCTTACAATCTTTACTGGCAAAGGATTGCTGCGTTTTCTTGCAGACACTAAATACGTACCGGTATCATAGTGAACTGGAATTTCAAGCGAACCGTAGCGATACTTTTGATGTGCTTTTCAGCATTAACTATAAAAAAGAATTAGAAGAACAAGATCAAATAGAAGAACATTCATGGGGTGCAATTAGGGCTGAAGTGGATACCGTTTTAATTGATTATACGATTGCTGCCCTTAATTCTCAATGGAGGCCTAAAGATACGAGCTGGGGGTTTCAACAACGTTTATCCTATATATGCAATAACTGGACGGCCGGCTTCAGCGCCATTCCTAAAAACTATAATAAAGAAGAATTTGAAAAGTTTAAAAAGATAGTTGCTTATTATCCGGTGGCGCCCGTTGCTCTTGATAACCGTATGAATGTAAGCCTGCAGGTTTTGGGCCATAATGGCAAACTCGTATATTTTATGTACACAAACGATGAACCTTATTCACAGGCTAAAAAATTGTATGATGAATTATATACTAAATTAAAAGCAGCTACGGATAAAGCAAGTATATCTGATTTGTCTCAGATGAGGAGAGTAAATGAGATGGCAACAGCCTATTTCAGCCTAAAAGTCCCGGAGATAAAAAAACCAATTGAATTTTATCTTTTTGGGGAGGCCGGCAAGGGGTTTGAATATTTACCGATCAATCTTTTTTTATATGGAACAAAGGAAAAGGCTAAAGTATTAGTGGTTTTAGGCGAACCCGACAGTGATATTTATGATATAGGTTCATAAAAAAATGAATAAGGGAATTTAACAGCTTTCAGCATCAAAACCATACCGGATAGTTTTGGATTAATTAATCCCTAATGCTGAAAAGATCTGTTGATATTCCGGATTACCAGGATCGAGCTTCTTTAATATCATCGCATATTCCCTTGCTTTTTGAACCTGCCTGTTTTGAAGATAAATATAAGCCAGTGCATAATTGATGGCAGCAGAAGTTTCATCAATTTTCAATCCGGATTCAAGCACTTTTATTGCTTTGCTGCTATTTCCTGTTTGTTGCAACAGTAATGCATAATTATAAAACAACCGCGGATCTCTGAAATTGAGTTGATAAGCTTTTTCAAAGTTCAGGATCGCCATAGTTGGGTTCTTCATCTCATTATACAGCAAAGCCAGGTCATAAAATATCTGTGGATTTTTATTGTCTATTTTTTCAGCAGATTCCAAAACCTGCAGCGCTTCTTTATTTCTTCCCTGCGAATTATAAAGTACTGACAAATTTATCCTGGTAAGATTGGCCAGGCTATCTTTTTGTAATGCCCTTAGATAAAACTTTTCGGCATTTTTGGGGTCATGCATTCTCGTATAATAATCACCGATTGAAATATTCCCATGAGCAAAATCAGCCTGGTAAAGAAGATAGCTATTGAGCTCCGAAGCGGCTACTGAATAAGCGGCAGAATAGGAAGGTGGAATATTTTGTGTTGGAGTACCGGTAAACAGATCTGCTGCGGCTATTCTTACGGCACGGACTTTATCAGTAAGTAATGGAGCCGCTGCGCTTTGGTATTGATCAAAAGGGAAATTCATTAAGCCTCTTGCAGCTTCATACCTTACCTGCGCATCTTTGTCTTTTATATAAGCTAATAAAGTATTCATGCTGGTTTGTGTGGAAATACTTCCAAGATAATTGGCCGCGGCGGCTTTTATAATTGAAGGCGCTGAAGTATCAGCAAGCAACTTAGTTAAATGAGCTTCACTATTTGCATCCAGTTTACTACCCGGTATCAGGTCTTCTGCAAAATGATATTTTCTTTTTGGCCCAAACCATTTTACAATTGCATCCGCAGCCCATTGAGCGGTTTTATCTTTATGGCAATTATTGCATGAATTGGGCGTGCCGTATCTCACGGAAAGATCAGGGCGGGGAACCCTGAAACTATGATCACGCCTTACATCGTTTCCCATATAAGTCCTGGCAGGCATGTGACAGTTTTTGCATTCAGCGCCTTCCGTATTTACTGTATGAAAAGTATGGCCAGGATCATCATACGTTTTTGCATGGCACTGAAGGCACAGTTGATTAGTAGTATAGTAGATTTTTTCTGAATGCGGATTATGGCAATTACTGCACTCTACATTATTCCTGAACATTTTACTTTGCAGGAATGAAGTATATTCATAGTCTTCTTCTTTTATCTGTCCATCGGCATAAAAACGTTCTGTAGTAGGAATAGCGGGAATGTAATTATCCAATAATTCACCGCTGCTTATTTTATTAGCGCTGATATCTCCTTTCACCGCATGGCAGGGTGCACAGGTATTAATTTGTGTCAGTTGATTGCTACTCTTGTTTAAAAGTATAAAAGAATTTTTCGTTTTAATTCCTTTCTTATAATCATTGCCATTGATATAATCCACATGTAATTTGCCCGGCCCGTGGCATGCTTCGCAACTAACGTTTATTACGCTGTAGGTGGTGTGGTATATATCAGATTCTATGTCATAATTCTTTTTAAGGTCAGTACTATGGCATGCTGCGCACATGGTATTCCAGTTTTGCGCATTGCCCGTCCAGTGAAGCCAGTCATGAGAGTTTATTTTTTGCCCGGGATATTGATGAAACCATTTTTTTTGCCGGCTGTCCCAACTTACTCTTGTCGCCTGCATTTTGCCCCCGGGAAATGCGATGAGGTATTGTTGAAGCGGAAAATACCCAAATGTATATTTTACTTCAAAATCATGATTTTTTCCATCCTCACCCTGGGTATTAATCATAAACTTTCCATCTTTTTTAAAAAAAGTGGATGTTACGCCATCGGCCTTATAAGTCACATTATTAAAATTTCCTAACACAGTTGAATCTGCCGGCTCCTGCATGGCTTTAAAATGATCTGATTTTAACCAGTCATTGTATTGAGAAGCATGACAGCTCTTACACTGCTGGTCGCCAATGTATGTATTTTCATCATGCCCGGCTTGTGCTCCCACCTTGCTTTTGGTTGTGCAGCGTTCAATCAAAAAAACAGAAGATAACAAGGCCACGCAGATCGAAAAAAAAGTGAAGTATGCTTTCATAACAATAATTCGGGTATTAAAAATGTAAAATTATCAGGCATCAGTATTATTATTACTAACTGTTTCCCGGGTCATCATTAATCCATTCAGCATAAGAATTGCCTGTTTCAAATAATTTTAAAGAATGTAAAGAAACCTGCGCAGGTAATGAAGCGGTCAATTCTTTACTAATAAAAAGAAGTAAATTCTCCGCTGTAGGTTCTGTCTCAAACCGGAATAAATTATTGAATGAAGAATGGGATTGTAAGGAATCTATATATTCACCGGATAATACCATCTTATGATCAAGCAGGGCTATTACTTTAGAATTAACAATCTCTTTTAATTCTTTAAAATCCATAATAAAGCCGGGCGGAATGAGCTTATCCCCACCTTTCGCTGCAGCTCTTACCGTCACATGCAGAATATATGAATGCCCATGAATATTAGCACAGGCTCCTTCATAATTGTGTAAGGCATGCGCCATTTCGAAATTAAAAATCCTGGTTATACTTATCATAGAGAGTGCAAATTAAAAAAATACGGGGATGATTGAAATCATAAAATCAAATAAATAAAGACAAAATTGTCTTTATTCACTAATTTTACCCAAAAATATTTTATAAGATACTTGTAAATGTTTATGAACGATAAAATCCTTGATTTTTTAAAAAAGCAAACTGCTGCATCCATTAGTTTTGTAAATGAAATAAATGAGCCTTTTTCCTTTAGTTGTTTCTATACTTTCAACAGTTCGAAGAATTTAATTTACTATAAATCATCTGCGTCCGCTTATCATTCAAAAATCCTAATACAAAACCCAAAGGTGTCGGGAACCATTATGCCTGATAAACTGAATAAACTGGCGGTGAAAGGAATACAATTCACCGGTGTGGTCTTAAATGAAGATGATCCTTTATGCAAGGATGCATCCAGGAATTACCATTCAAAATTCCCAATGGCCATTGCCATACCTGGTGTGGTCAGAACCATCCAATTAAATCAGTTAAAAATGACAGATAATGTTCCCGGCATTTTTAAAAAACACTCCTGGCAGAGGGAAGAAGAAGCCGCCACACAAATTGCCTGAACTTTATTTTCAACTCAGGCTCTTTTTAAATTTTTATCACAGAAAGCCACATCTTATTTTTTATTATGAACTCATCCCCACACAAATTTCATATCCCTGTTATGGGGTTAGCCTTTACTATTGATTCCCCGGTAAAAGTAGCACAGTACGGCATTTCATCAGTCATTTCCATTGTGGAAGACAGGCTGATAGAAATGATGCGCAAGCATTATTATCCCTATATAAATGAGCCTTATTATCCTATTACCACCAGGGAAGATAATTATAGGGAAAAAAGAATTACTGATTATTTGAACCTCGTAAGCAGGATCGTTTCAGAAAAAGTTGAGAAAATAAAAAATTCCGTATTTGAAGCAGGATCAGAAATCGTAAAATATTTTGAAATGTTGCCGGAAGATAGCAGCGCCAAACAATTATACAGGCAAATGACCGGCGCCACAGATCATATCGAAAAAGAAGAATTAAAAAATATTCTTAGGAATGAGGTCACTGCCGGTAGTATTGATGTAAACATCATGACCAAGCTGGATAAGAACAATTATACAAAAAGTGGCAATCTAATAGAGGATGGCTCGGATGCGTTAGCTGCTTTAAAAGGATATGCCAGGAGCAGCCTTAGCAATTCATCTGTAATTTTTTCTGCCGGGATGAATCCGCATTTGTATAACTATCTTGAAAAATTCAGAGAGTTTGACGCTAAAGGGCCAGGGCAATTTGAAAAAAGAATAGTAATAAAGGTGAGCAACTACCGCTCTGCCCTGGTACAGGGAAAGTACCTGGCCAAGAAAGGAATATGGGTAAGTGAATTCAGGATTGAATCCGGCCTAAACTGCGGCGGACATGCGTTTGCCACGGATGGAAATCTGATGGGGCCTGTACTGGAAGAATTTAAAATGAAACGGGATGAATTAAGCTCCACCTTATTTGAAATATATAACAAGGCGCTGGAATCAAAATCTTTTGCCACATTTAGCCAGGCTCACCCGATAAAAATCACAGCACAAGGTGGGATAGGAACTTATGAAGAATGTAAGTTGCTGCATAATTATTATGGTATTGATAGTACCGGTTGGGGTACGCCTTTTTTATTGGTTCCTGAAGCTACAACAGTAGATGTGCCTACATTAGAATTATTGCAAAAAGCAAAAAAAACTGATTTATCCTTAAGTAAAAAATCACCCTTAGGCGTTCCATTTCACTATTTAAAAGGGACCAGTTCTGATCTTGAAAGACAGAAAAGGGTTGAACGGGGAATACCGGGAAGCCCTTGTACAGAAAAGCATCTGGTGAGCAATACTGAATTTACTGAAGAGCCGATATGCACTGCTTCATCCAAATATCAAAAGCTGAAAATAAACCAATTGCAATCATTAAACCTGCCCGCCGAACAATATGATAGCGAGTTGCAAAAGGTATTGGATAAGGAATGTTTGTGCATCGGTTTAAGTAATGCCGCAGCCATCAAATATGAGCAGCCATTTCTAAAAAATCTTACTGCTGTTACTATTTGCCCCGGGCCTAACATTGCCTATTTTTCAAAAACAGTTTCACTCCAGGAAATGACGGATCACATTTATGGAAGAACCAATATTATAACTGATAAAAGAAGGCCGCATGTTTTTATCAATGAGCTATTTATTTATATCAACTATTTGAAAGAACAGCTTTTGGATGAGGCAGATAATATGGATTGTAAAAGAAAGAAGTATTTTGCAAGCTTTCACGATCAGCTTTTGGCCGGTATTAATTATTACCGGAAAATTGTCCAGCTTTGTAATGGGTTTTCTGAACAGGATATTGAAGACTTTAATGACCATTTAGATAAAGCTGAATTAGAATTGGAAAGGCTTTGTATAGCTGACGCGGTGGCAACAGAATTTATTTGAAAACAAATAAAAAAATCAGGCGGATGAAACCACTTATTTATTCCTGTTCCGGATGTTCCAGCGCGGCGCAAATGGCTAATTATATGGCTGTTCAAATTGACAGAAAAGGTATTGCAGATATGTCGTGCATCGCCGGTGTGGGAGGAAACGTGAAAAAATTAGTAAATACTGCGAAAGCCGGAAGAGAAATTATTGTTATTGACGGCTGTCCCCTCGCCTGCTCGAAAGCTTGTCTGAGTCATCATTCTATTGAACCCGACCTGCATTTTGAACTCACAGATTATGGCGTCAAAAAACAAAACCATGTGGATTTCGATAAAGAACAGGCCGATCATCTTTTAGACATGATTATAGAAAAGATTGATGAAAATAATTTTACCGGGGTATTAAATTCTCCTGTCAAAGAACATGAAGAAAAAAATTGAACTGTTATCGCCCGTAGGCTCATTTGAAAATTTATACGCAGCCATACAGGGCGGCGCAGATGCGATCTATTTTGGTGTAGAGCAGCTAAATATGAGGGCCAAATCCATTAATTCATTTTCAATAAATGATATATCGAAAATTAAAGCGATATGCTCACAGCATCACATAAAGGCTTACATCACATTGAATACGGTAATGTATGAGCACGACATGCAATTACTGAAAACAATTTTAAAGGAAGTAAAAAAACAAAATATAGATGCAGTAATCGCTGCTGATTTTGCAGTAATGGAATATTGCAAACAACTAAAAATTCCCGTTCATATCTCTACACAGGCAAACGTAAGTAATATTGAGTCAGTAAAATTCTTTGCCAACTTTTCAGATGCGGTGGTGCTTGCCCGTGAACTTACTTTAAAACAGGTAAAACAAATTGCCGGTGAGATTTCCAGGAAAAAGATCAAAGGGATTTCAGGCGAACTGATGAAAATAGAAGTTTTCGTTCATGGCGCTTTGTGTATGGCTATTTCAGGCAAATGTTATTTAAGCCTCCATTCTCAAAACTCTTCTGCCAACCGCGGCGCCTGTGCACAAAATTGCCGTCATGCCTATAAAGTGCGCGACCTGGAAACCGATGAAGAGTTGATGATAGACAACGAATACATCATGTCGCCAAAGGATCTTTGTACCATCAATATCTTAGACCAGATAATTAACAGCGGCGCCACTATTTTAAAAATAGAAGGAAGAAGCAAAGGCCCGGAATATGTTTATACAGTAACCAAAGCCTATCGCCAGGCAATTGAGGAAATACAGGCCGGGACTTACACACAAGAGAAAGCAGAAGTTTGGAAAACAGAATTGAACAAAGTATATAACCGCGGATTTTGGGAAGGCTATTATTTAGGAAAAGAATATGGCGAATGGTCAACACATCCTGGATCGGCAGCCATTGAAAAAAAAGTATATGTAGGAAAAGGAATCAAGTATTTTTCAAAAATAAAAGTAGGCGAATTTATTCTGGAATCAGGAAGCATTGCTGCAGGCGATACCTTAATGGTAACTAGCCCTGATTTTGGAATTGTAAAAGAGAAATTGAACAGGCTGGTGGCGAATGGCGTGGAAGTAGAAAAAGCGGTAAGAGGCGACCTTATTACCTTCCCTTTTGAAAAGAAAATAACTTCAAAAGATAAGTTGTATAAAATTGTAGAAGAACAAAATGGCTAACATCATTCATTATAGAAAAAAATGTATCGGCTGTGGCATCTGTTTTGAAATGATGCCGGAGATTTGGCGCATGTCAAAAAAAGACGGAAAAGCTACTTTATTAAAAGCCGCTTTAAAGAAAGATATTTCCATTTTACCTATCCATCATTCAATGATTGCCGACGCCAGGAAGGTGGCTCATGCCTGCCCGGTAAAGATTATCCGTGTAAACGAATTTTAAAAAAAAGATATGTTTTCCAAATCAACAGAGTATGCTCTTAGGGCTGCAATTTATATAGCCAAAAATAGTACGGAGGAAAAGAAAATCGGCATCCAGGAAATCGCAGAAGCCATTGATTCTCCCCAGTCATTTACCGCCAAAATCTTACAACTGCTTACAAAAGATAATAAAGTGGTGAGTTCGATAACCGGCCCTCATGGCGGCTTTTACATGACTAAAAAAGCTAAAAATCTGCCGGTGCGCGCGGTACTGGATGCTATGAATGAAGATAAAATGCTGGATAAATGTGTGTTGGGCCTGGCAAAGTGTTCAGAAAGCAAGCCATGCCCGATGCATGCAAAATACAAGATCATAAAAGAGCAGTTGATAGACTTGTTTGAAACTGAAACCATCGGCAAACTGGCTTATGATGCAAAGTCAAGCGGGGTATATATCGGTAATAAAAAAAAATAAATTGCCGCTCTTTACCAAAGTGAAAAATATTCCGGGTATTTTTCAAAAAAGCTTCAATTTATATTTTCCCCACCTGAATTTTATAATTCACTTCCTTTTCAGCTTTTTCCAACGCCTGTTTCAATGTTCCCAAAACATTTCCTTTACCAATGGCAAATAATAAACGGCTGTCTTTTAATTCTTTCAAAACCTGTTGGCTATTGACTTCTGACAGCATCAATATAGTATGATGTTTCTTAAGATCCTTGTTTACTTCCTGCAGCACCTGGATACCTGTTGCATCAATAAGTGGTACATGCCTCATCCGTATTATCAAAACTTTGGGATGCCTTTCAAGGTATCGCATAGCATCTTTTACTTTATAGGCTGCGCCAAAAAAAAGCGGGCCTGTTATTTCAAAAACGGTTACGCCTTTGGGAACCTCGTATTTGTCATCAATAAGATCATATCCGAAATCCTCATCTTCAATTTCAGACGTATAAGCGCTTACTCCACTAAATTTGATCATGTTTCTCATGAATAAAAATGCAGCCAGCACAATTCCTACTTCAATGGCGATAGTAAGATCAATCAGGACTGTAAGAAAAAAAGTGATGAGCAGAACAAGCGCATCGCCTTTCGGGCCTTTTAAAATTGACCTGAAATTTTTCCACTCACTCATGTTGTAAGCAACGATCACCAATATACCGGCGAGATTGGCAATCGGGATCAATGAAGCCCAGCTTCCCGCAATCAATAAAATAAGTAAAAGCGTGAGGGCATGAACAATTCCTGCCACGGGAGTCCGGCCACCATTCTTTACATTGGTAGCAGTTCTTGCAATTGCCCCCGTAGCGGGAATGCCGCCAAATAAAGATGAAAAAATATTAGCCGTTCCCTGTGCGATCAGCTCTGTATTTGACCGGTGGTTACCGCCAATCATGCCATCGGCAACCACAGCAGATAATAAAGATTCAATAGCGCCCAACATTGCAATGGTAAAAGCCGGCTGAATAAGATGTTTGAATGTTGCATAGTCCACATGCGGTATTTGAGGCGCGGGAATGGAAGATGAAATTACACCGAAACGGCTGCCAATCGTTTCCACAGGCAAATGCAAAAGATGCACTGCAGCGGTCGTGATGAGAATTGAAATTAAAGAACCCGGAACTTTCTTGTTCACCTTTGGCCAAAACACAATGATGAGTATTGTAGAAACGGCCACCCCAACAGCATAGAGATTGATTGTACTGATATGCATAAAAAATGCTTTCCACTTTTCCAAAAAGTCTGCCGGAACAGCTCCCATTGAAAGGCCGAGGAAATCTTTTACCTGTGATGAAAAAATAATAAGGGCAATGCCACTGGTAAATCCGATGATAAGCGAATGTGGGATAAATTTAATAATGGTACCAAGCCTGGCAAACCCCATTATTATTAACATGATTCCTGCTATGAAGGTGGCAATGATCAAGCCACTCACGCCGTACATCTGCACAATACCATAAACAATAACAATAAAAGCGCCGGTGGGGCCTCCGATCTGCACACGGCTGCCTCCCAAACCGGCAATAATAAAACCGGCTACTACTGCGGTAATAAGCCCTTTTTCAGGCGTAACTCCTGATGCAATGGCAAATGCGATGGCCAGAGGCAAAGCCACTACGCCAACAATGATCCCGGCAAACAAATCGTTCGTAAATTGTTTTCTGTTGTATGTTTTTAACGTATCAATTAGCTTGGGCCTGAACAATTTTTCCATACTCAATATGACATTTAATAAAGTTCGTTGTGGTTCTGTAATAATTTATTTTAATTTTTAATTGCCGTTTATTATACCGAAAGTAAAATAGCTACATAATGACAAATAGCAGCAGCCAATACAAAGAAGTGCCAGACGGCATGATTATAAAGATATTTTTTCCACAGGTAAAAAATAACGCCCAAAAGATAAAGCGCACCGCCTATCAGGATCATCGTCATTACATTGCGGGGAATATGTATAAAAAAAGTACGCCCGCCTGCTACAAGGATACATCCCATCGCTATATAAACGAAAGTTGAAATGATGTTCCATCTACCCGTGAAGAAAATCTTGAAAATAATTCCTAATGCAGTTAGCCCCCACAATATCGTTAACAAGGCAATGCCAAACGTATTGTCTAAATAGATCAGCAGGAACGGCGTATAGGTGCCGGCTATCAGAAAGTAAATACTGATATGGTCAAGTATCTCAAATACACGCTTGGCCTGGGCATGCTGAAAACCATGATAAAGAGTGGAAAAAGTAAAGAGTTGTAAAAAGCAAAAACCATAAATGGTGGCTCCTATAACACCTGGTATATTATCGCTTCTGATAGAGAAAGCGATGAGGACAGGAATACTAATGATTCCGAAAATAATTCCAAAGCCATGTATAATACTATTAACGAGCTCCTGTTGAATTCGCGTACTGCGTTCCTGAGTCTGCATGAAAATAAATTAAGGCGGTGTACCCGGATTGAATTTTTTGCAAAGTTATCAATATTAGTACACTCGTTGGCAACTTATCCTAAATCACCGTTTCATTTATTTCATCCATGCCGGTTGATGATCTGCTCTAATTGCTGAGCAGGCACCACACCGGATTGCCGCCATTTTATTTCGCCCTTCTTAAAAAGTATCAGTGTAGGCACACCCTGGATCTGATAAAAGCTTGCGGCTCCGGGATTTTTATCTACATCTATTTTTAGGATATTAACCCTATCCCCTGTTTTTGTTTTTAGTTCTTCCAAAACAGGTTTCATCATTTTACATGGGCCACACCATTCGGCGTGAAAGTCAACAAGGGTCGGCTTATCGGAATTAATTATTTCTGAAAATGAATTTGCCATTTTATTTGCTTTTTATTTCTTCATAAGATATTTCTTCTGTGCCCTCTTTTGCACTCTTCTGCATGGGCGCAGCACAACTTCCCCCACCGCAGCATCCCGTATTGGTAATAGCAGTAAATAAAAAGAAACCACCGGCGACTCCTATTAAGCTATCGTGCATCCCGATCGCCTGAATTATAAAAAATATTCCAAAGGCCAGCCGAAGCCATCGCATAAAATGCCAGCCGGTAAATAATGTTTGTTTAATCGTTTCCATTAGCTGATTGATTTAAATGAAATAGATAGATTGCATTCCAAATTGTCCCTTTTCAGTGCTGCCTGCAGGCGGTAGAAACCGCCCAGGGCAGTTGCCCCGGTTGATTTCTACACCAACCCGGCAACAACTTGAAACACATCTAACAAGTGTATGGCTTTTCGTTTCATAATTTATTTTGCAAACTGCTCCATCCGCCTCCATTAAATACTGCCTTGTATCCTTTGGATTCCAATATCCTTTTAGCAGCGCCGCTTCTCATTCCCGATGCGCAGCAACAAATGATACATTTGTTTTTGTCCCTGAGCTTTGCCAGATTATTACTTAACTCATCCACCGGGATATTGACAGCATTTTTAATATGCCCCATTGCAAATTCTGCTCTGCTTCTCACATCTAAAATAACAGCTCCCTGTTTGATCAATTCGCTGTAATCTGCTTTAGGGCTTCTTCCCAACAGACTTTTGATAGCTTGTAACATTTATTCTGTAATTTTTTTATTTTCTTTTTTAAAAATATTAAATATCAATCCTCCCATTAAAGCGCCATACAAAGTGCTGTTCACCGGCCTTGATGTGATGGCACAACTTCCGGAACTACACCCTATAAAATGATAATAGAGATAGCCGCCAAGAGCGCCAAGAACAACCCCTATAAGGGTAAGTTGGTATTTTTTAAAAAAATTCCCTATCGTTTGAATCATGTTTTATTGTTTTAATTTACTAAAACTTCAGCTTCCAGTAATTTATTATTAAATACCTGAACCCCATTATAATTTACTTCCCAGGTTACAGGCAATGCTTTCTTAAGCATGCTGCTTACTCCGCAATATTTCTCCTGAGAATCAGTTACAGCATTCAACGCCGCTTCTCTGTTTTCTTCGGCGCCTTTAAAATCATAAATTATATGAATCCCGATATACTCGATCGGTGCGCGCTTGCTTATCTCTCCAATCACTTTCATATCAAATTCATACGGGTTTTTATCAGCCTTTCTCAATATGGCTGCAACGTCCATGCCGGTGCATCCGGCCAAAGCTGTCAGTATAAAGGGTTTGGGGATAGGGCCATTGTCTTCGCCGCCAACTTTTTCAGGGCCATCCATTATGATCGTATGGCCGTTAACCAATGCGTTGAATTGCATTTTGCCCATCCATTGAACATCTATTTCATGTGCCATATATAGATTTATTTTTCTTGTGATTGAATTGATTTTTTTCTTGTAGAAATTCCGAGTAAATGCCATATCGGGCAAAAACTGATAAAGCTTGTAATTAAAAGAACCGCCGCTACAATAAGTAAGATTATTGCTAAAGCCCCGGAGATTACATGAGTAAAAGATAACACTATGATTGCGATTGCCAGCAGGATTCTTACTGACTTATCAATAGCTCCTATATTTGCTTTCATGGTATATTTTTTTAAATAAATATTTATAAGTTGCTGATCACGCGGCCAAGCTTTTCTCTTACCTCTGCCGCTACGCGGGCAAGAGATTCATTTTTTACAGCCATCATCGAAGACACAGGGTCAACTGCAGAAACCTCAACTTCTCCATTTTCGTGTTCCTGTACAATTACATTGCAGGGAAGCATGGTTCCGATCTTATCTTCTGTTTTCAATGCTTCATAAGCGAAGTGCGGATTGCAGGCGCCGAGGATCCGGTATTTATTAAAGTCAACATCTATCTTCTTTTTCAAAGTTTCTTTCACATCAATTTGAGTGAGTATTCCAAAGCCTTCCTTCTTTAATTCTTCTGTAACTTTTTCAATAGCCGTATCAAAATCATTATTTACTGTTTTCGAAAAATAATAGCTCATATCGTTTGAATTTTTGAGGTGATCCAATAATTATTTACAAAGTTGCTACAATTAAAATATGTGGTCGGGTACATTTGTTACACAAGAGAAATTATAATTCAATTTCCATTCAAATGTAACATCCGGTGTATTTTTTTTATATGACAAATATCATTGTGCATAATGAGACCGGTCAGAACAGCGTATTAGCTCATTGTATAAAATCATATTATAATGTGATTTTGTTCATATTCTTGATACTTTCTTCTTAATATTGCATATAAAACCACATTATAATGACAATAAAAGAATTAGGAATAGCCATAAAGCAAAGGCGAAAGGCTTTAAAAATAACACAGCCCGATCTGGCTCAATTGGCTCAAGTGGCTACCAATACCTTGTATAAAATAGAACGCGGCCAGGCAAATCCCACTTTAGATATTACAGAGAAAATAGCCAATGTGCTGGGCATGGAGCTTAAACTGGAAGTAAAAAAAAGTAACTGATAAATTTATCTTATGCGAAAACTGGCCGTTTACAGGAATAAAGAATATGCAGGAACACTTACAGAAGAAAGCAGAGATAGCTATATATTCAGATATGACAATGCCTATTTCGACAATAACAACAAACCTGCAATAAGCCTTACGCTTCCTAAATCGCAGCAGGAATACCGCTCTAAGGTTTTATTTCCTTTCTTTTTTAACATGCTTTCGGAAGGAGTTAACAGGCAATTGCAGAGCCGCCTGCTTAAGATAGATGAGAAAGATGACTTTGGCTTACTTGCCGCTACTGCCCGGTACGATACTGTAGGAGCTGTTACTGTTAAACTAATTGAATCATGATGAGCATTCCCGAAATAAAATATTGTCCCGGCAGCCTGGCAGAAGGATTTATCACTTACAGCCCTGCATTCCTGCGCAGAATGTTTGGTAATAAAAAAGTAAGCCATATACTACCTTATGATGCCTCCAATACCAATGAAGAAGATGCAGAAAAATTTATGGAAAACCGCAAACGCATTTCCATATCGGGCGTACAGGAAAAAATGTCTTTATTGTTAGTCAAAAATAAATTGCGGCTTACCGAAGAAGGCGAACAGGGTACTTATATTTTAAAACCTGTACCGGGAGACCTCAAAAAAGTAGATCAGGTGCCTGCCAACGAACATGTAACTATGCAAATTGCTGCGCAGGTTTATGGTATCAACACAGCCGAAAACGGCATGATATTTTTTAAAAATGGTTCTCCTGCGTATATCACCCGCAGATTTGATGTAAAACCTGATGGCGCTAAATGGGGCAAAGAAGATTTTGCTACATTGGCCGGCAAAACAAAAGACACGGCCGGGCCGGATTTTAAATACGATTCTTCTTACGAGGAAGCTGCAGAATTAATAAGAAAGTATGTTCCGGCATGGCGGGTAGAAATTGAAAAATATTTTGTATTAGTGGTATTCAATTATCTTTTTTCGAATGGGGATGCGCATTTAAAAAACTTCTCTTTACTTGAAAACGAAACCGGCGATTATTTTCTAAGCCCTGCATACGATCTTATAAATACAAGATTGCATGTTGACGACACTGATTTTGCATTAGGCCATGGTTTGTTTGCCGACGACTTTGCATCGGATACTTTTAAGAAAACGCATCACAGAGGGAAACAGGATTTTAGAGAGCTTGCCAAAAGAATAGGTGTAAGAGAAGATCGCCTTGAAAAATTACTGGATCCTTTTTTACTGGAACAGGATAAGGCGGAAATACTGGTCAATCATTCTTTCCTGAACGCTTCATGTAAAAGAGCCTATTTAATAGATTACCGCACCAGGAGAAATTTTCTTATTAAATAAAAAAGATAAATAGCTGATAAATAAAAGTGATCTTAAGAAACTGTTTTAATTATTTATTTGTAGCTGATTATACATCTGTCTGGTTACACTTTGCAATCATTGTATCAAAAGATAAAAATAATAACATCTTTACCTATGATAAAGATCATATTCTTTTGTGAGTAAGAATAACTTCTATAATAGCTCTCTGTACGAATTTGCAGCCCACTTAAAAAAAGTCATACTATATGAAAAAATACATCTTCACCTTCGCTACCGTGTTTATTTCTTTAACTATATTTTGCTCATCCACATTGCTTGCACAGCAGGAACAGAATGAAGAATTAAAAATGAACATTCAGTTGCGTCCCCGCGCTGAATTTAGAAATGGTTTATTTACACCCATATTAGAAGGACAAAAACCCGCATCTTTTATTGCCCAGAGAAGCCGTATAGGTTTAACGTATTCGAAAAATCAAAAATTAAAAATAGGATTGAGCACCCAGGTAGTTACCACCTGGGGAAACGATCCCCAGGTGCAAACTACAGCCAATGAAATGTCTCTTTATGAAGCATGGGCGCAAATTTATTTTAATCCTGAATGGAGCATCAAAGCCGGGCGGCAGGTTTTTTCTTATGATGATGAAAGAATACTTGGCTCATTGGACTGGAATAACGCTGCACGCAAGCATGACGCAGTTTTGTTTGAATTTGGCAAAAATAAATTTACTGCAAACCTCGCTTTGGCATACAATCAGAATGCAGAAAAAGTCACAGGCACATTTTATAATAACCAGCTAAGCCAGCCATACAAGGCAATGGAATTTTTATGGATGAAATATAACTTTACCGATGCACTATCCGCTTCGGTATTAGCTATGAATCTTGACATGCAAAGCAAGATAGATTCTTCTGTTTCACATCTGCAAACATTGGGAGGTAATATTTTTTACAAAAACAAAAAGCTGAATATAACCGGCACTTATTATTATCAAATGGGAAATGACCCGCTTAAAAATTCTTCTTCTATAAAAACAAATGCGTGGATGGTTGCGGCCAAAGCGGATTATAATATTGATGAAAAATTCAAAATAGGGATCGGAAGTGATTACCTGAGCGGAAAAGATATGAACTCCACTTCTTCAACGATCAATTATTTCAATCCGCTATATGGAACTCATCATAAATTCTACGGATTCATGGATTATTTCTACGTTTCAAGCCCGCATGATAACGTTGGGCTTTGGGATTCTTACCTGAACATGGGACTGAATACTTCTAAAAAATTAAGCTGGCAGTTGGCAGTCCATCATTTTGAATCTGCCGGTAAAGTAATTAATTATTCCGGTAACAAGGCCAGCTCTGCATTAGGGAATGAAGCCGACCTTACTTTTGGATACCAGGTAATGAAAGATGTAAAACTTACTGGCGGGTATTCGCAAATGTTTACAGGCACCTCAATAAAATATGTGAAAAATATTTTGCCCGGCCAGAGTATGAAGCCGGTACAAAACTGGATTTGGCTGTCTATAAATATCAATCCTGATATTCTGATTTTCAGGTCAAAACAATAGTATAAGCCGTGATCATCCTGAGTGATTATTTATAATCTGCGGTTGCTTTTTTTATAACAGCTCAATTGTATTTCTTCCCAGTTTTACGATCCCTTTATGCTCCATCGTACGCAGCAGGCGGCTTACGGCTTCCCTGTGTGTATTCAATTCGACGGCAATCTGCTGATGGGTTATGTATAGAGAAGAAGTATTTAAAGCCTCTTTTTTCTTCTCTAAATAATTCAGTATTTTTTTATCCAGGCTATTGAAAGCAATAAGGTCTATCACTTCGATCAGCTCTGCGAAGCGGCTGCTGTACGTATGGTTGATAAATGTTTCCCATTCTGGATATTTGAATAACTGATCTATCAGGGCAGCAGGCACCATCAATACTTCTGTTTCGTCTTCTGCTATTGCTTTCACCATACTTTTCTTTTTAGACTGGCAGCAATTGATGGCCATCGCACAGGTTTGCGAGGGATACAAATGATACAAAAAAACTTCACGCCCTTCCTCGTCTTCTCTCACGATTCGTAGCGCGCCGCTCAGTACAATCGGCACAAAAATCAATTCATCGCCGGGAAGAATTAAGACATCACCGTCGGCAAGCTTTTTCTGCCGGGATTTAGAAGTGAGTTCTTCAACTAAATGTTGATTGGAAAATAAAGAATTAGAGATGTTCATGCTGGTAAATCTCCGACTTTTATTTTAAAATATTTTTATCATCCAAAATTCTTTTCCATAAAATTCAATCTCTTTCAAATCATTACTCTTTTCTTTTTCGCCATTTATAAACCTCAAACCATACGACTGATACAAAACCGGTAGCAATTGCCCAACCAATTTGTATTCCGTTCAGGGAAGTTATTTTGAAGAAAGATGAAAAAGCAGGGATGTATAAAATCATCGCCAGCATAATGATGGTTGCAACTATAATTATTCTCAAAAGAAGATTATTATTTTTAAATGTAGCTATGGCAGAAAAGTAAAAAGACCGGTTTGCCACCGTTAGAAAAATATTGGCAAATATCAGCGTGGTGAATACCAGTGAACGTGTCATCTCTTCGCTGTAGCCTTTCTGAACAGCTACCTGGTAAATAAACAGCGTACCTGCGGTAATGGCTAATCCCTGGATGATACTGATGGCAAGTTCTCTCAGGTTGAAAAATGTTTTGGTGATGGGGCGCGGCTTTTGGATCATACTGTTTTTTTCCAAAGGCTCATTTTCATAAACAATGGAACAGGTAGGCCCCATGATTAGTTCAAAAAATATCACATGCACGGGTGTGAAAATCATTGGATACATCCATCCTAAAAATAAAGGTAACGCCACCGTCAAAATGATCGGGATGTGAATGGAAATAATATATTGAATCGCTTTCTTCAGGTTGGCATATATCTTTCTTCCCATCGCGACAGCATCCACCATTTTCCCAAAATCATCATCGGTCAGAATAAGAGATGAAGCGTCTTTGGCAATCTCGGAACCGCGCTTACCCATTGCAATTCCGATATTGGCTGCTTTTAATGCAGGCCCGTCATTCACACCATCGCCGGTCATGCCGACGATATGGTTCTGTCGCTTCAGGCTTTCAACAAGCTTCAGCTTTACCTGCGGGAACATGCGCGTAAAAAGATTATTTTCTATGACGGCTTTATCAAAATCCGGCTCAGACAGTTCCTGCAATTCCGGCCCCGTTATTATATCTTCATATCCTCTGAAGTGTGCCTGTTTTGCAATCGCTTTTGTTGTAGCAGGATTATCACCTGTAACGATCTTCAATTGAATGCCAGCATCATACAACTGTTTGAATGTCCTGGTGATGTTCTTTTTAGGCGGATCATAAAAGCCAATTAATCCCAGGAAATTGATTTGAAATTCCTGCTGGGCTTCCGGAAAATCATTTCCTGCAAAATCAATCGTACCTACTCCAAGTACACGCAACCCTTCATTGGCTAAGGAGATCAAATGGTCGCTCACTCTTTTCTTTTCTCCATCATTCAATAGTGATGAATTCAAAATGGCTTCCGGCGCGCCTTTTACAGCAATGATCCTTTCCTTGTTTTTATTTTCAAAAATATGCGTCATCATTGGCGGATTGCCATCCAACGGATATTCATGAATCATTCTGAACTCACTTCGTACATCTGTCAGTACATTTTCAGAATAGGCATTGTGAATGGCTTTTTCCATTGCATCAAAAGGAACCACCTCACTCGCCCACATTGCAGCGCTGATAAGGTTTTGAGCGGAAGGAACATTCCAGCGCTCTTTACTTAATATCTTATCTGATTGGTAATCATACAACCGGAACAACTCCATCCTGTTCTCTGTGATCGTGCCCGTTTTATCAGTGCACAAGACTGTTGCAGCGCCTAAGGCTTCAACCGTAGAAGTCTCTTTTACAATGATTCCCATCTTCATCAATCGCCAGGCGCCCATAGCCATGAACGTGGCTAATGCTACCGGTATTTCTTCGGGCAATACAGACATCGCAATCGTCAAACCTTTCAGAAGGCTATTCAGAATATCGCCTGACTGAAAAAAATTGATCGCCCATATTATTAAAAAGATAACAGCGCCGGCCAGCGCCATCCATTTCACAAACGTACTGATCTGTTGTTGTAACGGCGTTTTCTCCTTCTGAATATTTTGAACAGATTTACCTAATTCGCCCAATTGCGTGTGCTCCCCGGTAGCTGTCACTTCCAGCACACATTGGCCCGATTCTGCCAGTGTGCCGCTAAATACTTTATTATTCTCCCCGGATATAACCTCTTTGGTTACACTAAAAGATTCTCCTGTGAGAATGGATTCATTTACTGAAAAATCGTTGAGTTGTTTTACTATGCCATCTGCAGGAACCAGCTCGCCTTCTGAAACGACCACATAATCTCCTACCACAATTTCCTCCGCCAATACATGTACGGGCACATTATCCCTAATGACAGTGGCATGCGACTGCGTAAATTCTTTTAAAGCATTCAATGCGTTCCTGCTTCTGTTATCCTGGTAAATGGAAATCGCAGAAACCAGGATAATGGCTCCTGCCATAAACCATCCGTCAGAGTACTCACCGAGGATGAAGTAAATAATTGCAGCAGCAACCAGCAGTATAAACATCGGTTCTGTAACCGCTCCTTTGAGCGCATGCCAGAAAGGGCTTTTAGTTTTAGATTCAATTTTATTAACACCAAATTTTTTTCTCGAAACGATGACCTGCTCCTGTGTGAGTCCGGTGAATGGAAAGGGGTTGGTTTTATTCATTGAGGTAAACTTGAGTTAAATTAGAATACTTATTAACTCTATGCACAAATATAGGGCTTTCCCTTCTTACATATAGATCACTTTTACTGTAATTTTCAAATCACTTTTTAATAGAAATGCTGCCTTGCTGAATTTAGGTTTGTTCCCAATTCCAATGGATTGATAATTTGAAAAGCCTATTCCTTCTTTGGGCAGGACAAATCCCTTTTTGATCTTACCATCATTATCTTCATCGTGCAGAATATTTACCGCATACTTCCCCTCGGGAAGATCTTTAAATATTACTGAAGATTTTCCATTGTGTATTTGCCCTGTTGCTTTTTTCAGATATTTTTTATAATGCTCATCAGGAAATGCATCCGGCCTGTTGTACAATGCAAACATTACAGCGCCTTCATTATTTCTTAAATTATTCACTTCCACCGTCAATGAAAATAATTTTTGATGTGCCGGAATGAACGAAGTGAAAGCAGTAAAAATGAATAAGCCTGCAATGAAAATACTGGACGAGGATAAAAGTGATTTCATTTGATAAATTCTTTTTTTTATTCTGTGCTTATTGGAAATTGATTTTATAATTTCAGCACCAGGGAAATATTACCGATCTCTAAGGCATTGCCATTCTTAATTGGCGCCGTGCGCATTTTTTGAGTGATCATTATTCGCAGTTTTGGGTGTTCGTAAACAACTCCCGCTTCGGCAAATACATTTAATCTTTCAATCCGGTCTTTGTTCAGGATATATCCTTCATGCGAATCCTTTATGTTGGTAATAATTCCGCCCTGCAATAAAGCATTGTAATAAATGACCCTTAATGTTGGTTTCAGCATTACATAAACCCGGGACTTTTTCTTTTCCAATGAATACTCATTTTGGGGGTCAAAGAAGTTTCTGATTTTTCCTGCTTTTAATACAAAGCCTGCTCCCATTGCATTGTAGAGTATGCCATTAAAAGTTTCTATTGTTCCGGTTACAAATAATTGATCAGGCACATATATCACTTCCTTTTCCAGGCGAATATTGTAGTTGATGACAATATCGTTTGGCACCTGGTTTTTCCAGCCTTCTGGTTTGGTATAATTAAACAGCCCATGCACCCATATCTGGGTTTCTTCTGCAAGGCTCAACGGCCCCATCACGCCCAGGTATATCTCAGATGTTACTTTTATTCTTTTGGAATAATCATAAGAACTCAATGAGTGAATTGCAAGCAAAGTTCCCGCATAAGGGCGGTCGTTATATTGAATTTCCGGGATATCTATTCGCGAAGGGGTGAACATATACTGAGCGATACCCCAGCCATAGATGTTTTTATCTTCTGAAATTTTCAACAATAATGAAGATGGAAATTTTCTTTTCTTGTTTGCATAAAAATAATCCAGCCTTACTCCATTTGTATAATACCTGTCCGTAGCATCTCCTTTAAAAATAAAGAGGTCATTTTCTACAGACAAATTGATAAACGAAACTTCCTCGTTTTGAGCCAAAACTGAATTGGCGGAAATAAAAAACAAAACCGCTATCGCAACCCACTTTTTCATACTGGTATTTTAGAAATTTCTAATTCTTCATTCTTCATTCGTAATTCGTAATTCAATGTCGTTAAGTTAAGTAGCGATAAATTTTTATATCACCCCTGACCGGACGGGCAGGGGTGATATTTTTTTCTTAACTAAACGACATTGATTCGTAATTTTTAATTCTTAATTCTTCATTCTCTCCTCCGTAATTCGTAATTCTTAATTCGTAATTCCAATGAGTCCACCACATAATACACCACCGGCACCAAATACACAGTCAGTATTAATGAAGACAAAAGCCCGCCGATGATAACCCAGGCCAACCCGTTTTTCCATTCGCTGGCGCTTCCTTTAGCGAGTGCAATAGGCAACATACCAATCACCATCGCAAGGGTCGTCATCAGTATCGGGCGCATTCTTGTCTTACCGGCTTCAATTAAGGCATCTTTAAAATACATTCCTTTTTCTTTTAACTGATTCGCAAAGTCAACAATCAGAATGGCATTTTTTGTTACGAGGCCCATCAGCATGATCAGGCCTAATAAAGAAAACAGGCTCAGTTGATTCATGGATAAATTCAATGCGAGAAAAGCGCCGATAACGGCTACAGGAATTGAAAACAATACCACAAATGGATATACGAAACTATCATACAATGCTACCATTATCAGATAGATCAAAATAAATGAAACCAGCAGTACAGAACCTAATGCGCCAAAGCTGTCTTGCTGCATTTTAATATCCCCGCCCCATGACATTTCTATTCCTTTGGGCAATGGATTAGCTTTCAGGTATTTTGAAACATCATCTGCCACAGTGCCCGACGGCCTTCCCAAAGTATTTGCAGTAAGCGTCACTGCCGACTGCCGGTCTCTTCTTTCTAACAAAGAAGGGGAATTGCTCTGAACGACATCTGCAAATTGCTCCACCTGTACCGGTATCCCCTGTGCATTGATGATATTCAGAGACTTGATGTTCTCCTGGTTTTTCCTATCCAGGTTATCCAGCCAAACCCGGACGGGATATTCGGTGCCCTTCTCAGTCAATGTTGCATCATCATTTCCTGAAAAAGCAGTTCTCAAATTCAACCCTACATAGCCGGTTGAAAGCCCTAACCGCTGCATTTTATCTTTATCCGGGATAACCTGGTATTCCGGGCTGCCTTCCTCTACCGACAGCCGCACATTATCTGCTCCCGGAATGTTTTGAAGTGCGTCCTTCAAATGATTGGCAGATTGCATAACGGTATTTAAATCATTACCACTTAATATGATCTCAACAGGCGCTGTTCGCGGTATCAATCCGAGTGCAGTGATGGAGAAGTGGATGCCGGGATATTGCTTTTGCAAAGCCTCCCGCAACCCGGCCATGTAGGCTTCGGTGGAAACATTACCTCTTTCTTCTGGTTTTTTGAGCTGAATCGTAAATTCTGATTTGTTCACTGCACCTACACCTAGGCTGCCGATAGCGGTGCTTGGGCCTCCAATATTACTGAACAGGGTAGCTACTTCCGGCTGCGCCAAAATAAAGTTTTCAATTTTATGAGAGGTAATATTGTTTTGTTGCAGCGCTGTTGCTTTATCAAATTCCAGGGATAAACTAAATTTCCCCTGGTCGCCGGTTGCGATTAATTCCTTTCCAATGATGCCCTGTTTCATCATTACACCCGTTAGAACGAAAAGAAGAACGATAGCGCCAACAGTAATTAATTTGTGATTCAACACCCACTTCAGTTGCCTGCCATACCAGTTGATAAATTTATTTAACTGCTCTTCAAACCAAAGCAGGAAACGATTAAATATATTGTTAGGCTTTATGTCTTCCGCCTTGCCAATGCGCGAAGCCAGCCAGGGCGTCAGTGTAAACCCAACCAATAAGCTTGTCAGCGTAGAAGTAATGACCACTACGGAAAATTCTTTGAGAATATCTGCAACAAAAACCTGCAAAAAGAGAATAGGCAGGAATACAACCACATCTACAAGCGTAATGGATACGGCAGCAAAGCCTATCTCCATACGCCCATCCAATGCGGCATCACGTTTTCCTTTCTTCATATCCAGGTGCCGTTGAATATTTTCTAAGACCACCGTGGCATCATCCACGAGAATACCTATGATTAATGACATCGCAAGCAGCGTCATCAGGTTGAGCGTATATCCCAGTATCCACATTACGGCAAATGCTGTTATCAGGGAAGTGGGTATCGCAATCAAAACAATAAATGCATTTCTTATGCTGCGCAAAAACAAGAGCATCACAAGAGAAACGAGGATGACTGCCATCGTCAAATCAAATACCACAGAATTTACAGCAGCAATAGTATTTCCGGTACTATCATCAGCAATTGCGAAGTGTACATTATCCGCCTGGTTTTGTGTTTCTATCTCATTCAATTTTTTATGTACTGCTTTAGATACATCTACCGCATTGGCATCGCCTTGTTTTTTCAATAACATACCAATTCCATTTTTGCCATTATAGCGGTTGATGGAAGTGATCTCTTTAATACCATCTGTGACGGTAGCTATATCCTTTACGTAAACCGGGCTGCCAGGTACCGGCATGGCCACCTGTACATTTTTGATTGCTTCAATATTGTTGAATTTTCCTGTAAGCCTTACAGAACTGCTAACTTCACTTGTTTGAATTTTTCCTGCCGGAACATCAATACCACTGCGATTGATCGCTTCCGTAACCTGCATTAGCGAAACTTTGTACAACTTTAATTTCTCCTGGTCCACCTTTACCTGCACCTCACGTTCTTCGCCACCTAAAAGTGTGATTTCTGCCACTCCCTTTATTTGCTGCAATTGGGGCAGGTAATCATCTTTCATCCGTTGGTAAAAAACTGTTGGAGGCAAATCACCGGTGGCGCTGATCTGCATAATAGGTAAATCATTTGGCGATACCTTGCTTAACACCGGGCTTAAAATATCCTGTGGTAAATCTTTACGGATGTTATCAATATACCGCTGCGCATCCTGCATGGTTTTGTCAAGGTTAGTTCCATACTTCATGCTTGCAATAATTACAGATGCATTGGGTAGCGATTTGGTAGTTATGTAATCCACACCTTCAAGGTTAGAAAGGGCATCTTCAATTTTCTTTGACACTGAGCTTTCCACTTCTTCAGGTTCAGCGCCGGGATACATGGTTTTGATAACTACCACCGGCTGGTTGAAATCGGGCATGAGTTCGTAGCTAAGATTCTTAAATCCGATAATACCCAGCAATGTGAAAAGCCCGAAGAGCACAATGATGAGTGAAGGCCGTTTTATGGATAATTGTGTAATGTTCATGTCTTAATTTTTAATTGCTATCGCAGCTCCATCATACAGATTTATAAAACCACCGGTTACAATGATATCGCTGGGTTGCAAGCCTCCGCCAACCACAATATTGTTTCTGATCCGTTGTGCAATGGAAATATTTTGAAGTATGGCTTTATTATTTTTAACTACATAAACCTGTGGCTGCAGATCCGAACCGGCAACCGCCGTAGCAGGGATCACCAGGCCTTCCCTGTGATGTATTTCTGAAATAAGCACTTTGCCAAACATACCGGATTTGAGTTTCAAATCTCCGGTATTGGCCAATAGGAACTGAACAGGAAAGCTGTTGCCCATATTGCTTTTACTGCCTATCATTACTGCTTTTCCGGTGAAATTCATTTCTCCATAAGCATCCGCTCTGACCGGATAATTCTGATCGGGTCTGAAAAACTGTAAATCATTTTCCGGTACATTAACCGTGAAACGCAACCGGGAAATATCTGTGATCTGAAGTAAGGGTACGCCCGGTGCAGCAAAGGCTCCTGTTTCCAAAAACTTGGCGGTAACAATTCCTGAGAATGGCGCAGCTACATTGGTTTTTGCTATCTGCTCCAGGATAGTATTGCGTTGCACTTTAGCCGCTTTTAACCCTAACTGTGCTTTCTCTAATTGTACACCCTGGATAGCGTCGGCCTGCGTCAAAACAGTGAAGCGCTTCACATCAGTCTCCAAACCTTCTATTTGTACAGTCACCGATTGCAATTGCAATTGCAAAAGGGCATCATCAATCTTTATGAGCGGCTGCCCTTTCTTTACGTAGCTGCCAATGTCCACAAATATAGAATTGATCTTCCCCTGGGTTTCTGTACTTATTTTTACTTCTTTTTCGGGTTCAAACACACCGGTGAAAGATTGCTCAACGTCAATCGCCTGAAGCGTCAGCGTATCTGTCTGAACCATTATTGGCCGGTCTTTATCATAATGATAAATTTTACTCTGAGCGGCTTCCTTGTTATTTTTCAATTTAAAAATAACAAGCCCCAGAAGCATAAGGGAAATCAATATGTACAACATTTTTTTCATTTCTAAATTTTTATTGTCATTATTATTAGTAATTCCCACCACGGCGGGCAGGCGTAATTCTTAATTCTTAATTCCGAGATTTCCTGTCAGTTTCTTCAATTCTAAATCTGTCTTTAAATAATCCACTATGGCCGACAAATAATTTTGCTGAACCTCACGCAAAGTATTATCTGCCAATAGCACATCATTCAATTTGGCCAGGCCTTCCTTTTGTTGCAGCAGGGTTTGGTCATAAATAGCCTGCGCCTGCCTGATTTGTTTCAACGTAGATTCTATTGACATTTTTGCTATGTTCTTTTGGTTTCCGGCATTTTGAATTTGGACGGTATTCTGTTCAGCCACCAGGGATTGCTGCAATTCATTATTCCTGAGTTCTAATTCTTTTTGAGCTCTTTTCTTTCGTAAAACATTCCCATCAAACAGAGAATAAGTAAGCTGAATTCCGGCAAAGCCTACCGGATGAAACTTTAAAAAATTGCCAGGTTTTTTGTCATAGCCAAAACCATTAGTTCCATAAGTTCCAAACAAAGAGATGGCCGGCAATGCAGATTTTTTCAATGTGGATAGCTCACTTTTGAGCAACCGATTTTGCATAGCTGTAATCTCCATCTCAACTGCCGGTGAAATCTGATAATCATTTACCACTTCATATTTTATGTCCGGGTCTATTTGGATTTCTTCGTCAGCCGGAATCCCCATCAGAAATTTTAAAGATTGAATCACCTGTTCCTCTTTATTTTTAATAGTCATTTTCTGAAGTATAAGTTGGTCGGCCTGCAATGCCACCTTATTTACATCAGTTCCTGTAGCCATCAATTGCTCTTTGAGCAATTGCATGTTGCGTAATAATTTTTGAGTATTGGCAAGGTTGCTGTCTATAAACCGGGCTTGATGTATTAGTATTTGGGCATTGTAATAGAGATTGGATATTTCAAAATAAACCTGCTCTCTGGTTTTCTTCAGTTGCAGCTTATTAAGCTCAATGCCTGTCTCAGCCAACTGTATCCCGCCTTTGATTTGTGGATTATATAACGGTATCGCAAATTGTAAACTTCCGCTGATATTGTGCGGGACTCCAAACTGAGCTTCTTTGTACTTTCCTTCTGGCCCGCCAAAAACAGACATCGGCATATACTGGTAAGGCAGGTTGGTGAAATATTTATAGTCGGCATTTACATTCACCTTAGGCAACAGGTTCCCTTTTATTTCCTCCTTCTTTTGATTGCTGATCTCTACCTGGTTCCTTTGAATCTGCAGGTTCTTATTATGTACCAGGGCTGTGTCAATACATTGCTGTAATGTCATTACCTGCGCCTGTGCAGCATAAGTACAAATGGCCATAGCAAGGCCGGTAAAAATCATTTTTAGTGTGTAAGTATTTACTAACATAATTAGACAAAAAAATTTTAGTTTAATTTTTTATTCATTTCTACCATCCATGCATTATCATTATTACATCCGAATAATAATAAAGCTGCCATTATAATGGCGCCGGATAATATGGACAATTTATTTTTCATCATTAAAATCCATTTATAAAATTGCATCAAGAGGAATCTGTCTTTTAAATGAACGAGCAATCCACATTAAACCAACTGTTACCAAAATTCTAAAACTCAAAGCAACAATGGTTTTATTTTCGTAAAGTTCTCCATTCCATATCCAAAAAAGTAAGACGATTACTGCCGCAATTAATATCCAAAATGCAAATTTCATGAGAGCAGCCGTCCATCTCTTCCTTCTGAAAAAACCATACGAGGCTATGAGATAGAGGAATCCACAAAGGAAATTAGCCCACACTACAAACGGTACATAATTCCCTTCCAATTCCCGCATTCCAAATAAATCAAGGATCACCGAGCCGCCTGCGAATATGGTAAGCAACCCGAAAAAGGCTGATACCAATGCGGCAATATTTATAAGTTTCGTATTCATATTATCTCGTTTAATTCCCACCACAGCGGGCAGGAGTAATTTTTAATTTTTTTCAATCATCTTTAATACTCCATTCAACACCTTATTCCCATCTTTGACCAAATCAGACTGGCGCCCCATAATTTTCCATTTCATCACAGCCAGTCGCATACTCCCCATGATTATGGTTGATATGGTTGACGGCCCTGCAAAATCGCGAAAAACGCCTTCCTGCTGGCCTCTCTTCACTATGGCATCTAATTGAGTCTGCATAATCTCCATCATCCCGGATACCTTTTGCATTAATTCCCTGTTAAACTGAAAAATACCTTCTGAAAAAATGATACTCACAATCGCCGGTTTTTGAGAAAATGTTTTTAATTGTGAATTGAAAATATCTCTCAGTAATTCCGTCGGGGTTTTTCCTTCTTTCGCTGCAATACCTTTTATCCTGTCTCTCATTTCCAACATAAAATAGTTCAGCAACCCAAGCATGATCTCATTTTTACTTTTGAAATGCCGGTACAATGCGGCCTCCGATAATCCGATCTCTGCGGCAAGGTTTTTTGTTGTCAGTTCCTGTATGCCTTTGTCGTCAATAATCTGGGTGGCCAACTCCATGATTTCTATTTGCCTGTCTGTATATTCCATTTTATGTTAGTAAGTGTTTACTAACGCAAAAGTAAAATAATTTATCATACTGCCAAAAAATAATACTGCTTTCTTAACAACATGTTTTATTTCCTGATGATACTCCTGCTTTTTTAAGCCCCCATTCCAAAGGGCAAAACCTTGTAATAGATGATTGCAACAGGTTAAACCCCACGAATGCCGTCAGCCACAGCCAGTTGCTGCTGTGAAAATGAGACAGCGCTACGCTGATCAGCACCATAGATCCTGCTACAATTCTTACAATTCTTTCTGTCATAATGATTTGTTTTTTTTGAGATGTTTTTGTTTATAAAGGTTTGTTGCGACAAGGCTGCTGTTATCAAAATCCAAATTGTTCTACCGCCAGGATAAAACCCCTGACGGGAAAAATGGCCGCTTCTGCTTTATTATACTCTTTGATTAATTCCAATGCTTTTTCAGCCTTTTCTTTTTCTGTAAAACTAAAAAGCATGATAGAGTCATAAGAATCGCCGCCACTTCCAAACCAGCTATTCATAAGGCTTTCGGACGACCCTTCCCTAAACCCAACGATATCTGAAACACTGAATACTTCTATGCCGGTTTCTTTAAAAATACCTGCAACAGCGCTTTGGCATTCCTTTATGCCCGTTATGATCAAAAGTTTCATATCCATAATTTTTACGGTTTAATTTATTTTACTTTTTTACGCATCATTTTGAAATACAAGAGTGGAACAACCAATAAGGTCAGGAAGGTGGAAGTAAATGTTCCTCCAATTAAGGAAATAGCCAGCCCCTGGAAGATCGGGTCAAACAATATAATAACGGCTCCCAAGGCAACTGCTCCTGCGGTCAACAGGATAGGCGTTGTACGCACGGCTCCGGCTTCTATAATGGCCTGTTTTAAAGGCTCCTTTTGTTTTAACCTGATGTTGATAAAATCAATCAGCAAGACCGAGTTTCGCACCATTACGCCGGCCAGCGCTATAAATCCAATCATAGAAGTAGCGGTAAAATAAGCGCCCATAATCCAGTGCCCTACTATGATGCCAATGAGGGATAATGGAATGGCTGAAAGCATAATGACCGGCACTTTAAAATTCTGAAACCATCCTACTATCAGCATGTAGATAATAAGAATTACTACTCCGAATGCGATACCCAAATCACGGAATACTTCATAAGTTATCTGCCATTCGCCATCCCATTTCAGTGAAAAATCATCTTCTGATTGCGGCTGATGTGTGTATTCTTCATGAAGCGTATAACCTGGCGGAAGTTTAATGCTATCCAGCTTTTCAGAAATATTACTCATTGCATAGGAAGGGCTTTCCAGTTTCCCGGCCATGTCTGAAATAATATACACTACCCTTTTTTGATTCTTGCGGTATATACTTTTTTCTTTTATCCTTTTGGTGATGGCCGCCATATCGCTTACGGGTACGGCATTCCCCTGTTGATTTACAATTTTTATATTTCCTAAATCAGCCAGGCCGGTTTTATCTGCATCGCTCAACTGAAGTTTAATATTTACAGGGTCAAAGCTGGCAGGCAGATGCAACACTCCTGCGTTCATCCCCGAAAGCGCTGCATTCATGGTGGCAACGATTTGCACAGGCGCTATGCCGTTCCGCATAGCCTTTTCTTTATCTATTTCAAAGTGGTATTCCGGCTGATCATCTTCTACCATCCAGTCCACATCCACCACATCAGGCGTTGATGATATCAGATTTTTTACCTGGCCGGCCACTTCAATCTGCCTGTCATAATCAGGCCCATAAATTTCCGCTACCAAAGTAGAGAGTACGGGCGGCCCCGGTGGAATTTCCACCAGTTTTACATTGGCATTGTATTTTTTGCCAATCTCATGAATAGCAGGCCGCATCTGCTTTACAATATCGTGGCTTTGTAATTTCCTGTCTTTCTTATCTAAAAGATTTACCTGGATGTCTGCTACATTTTCTCCGCTTCTCAAATCGTAATGCCTTACCAGTCCATTAAAGCTGATGGGCCCTGCAGTGCCCACATAGCTCTGATAGTTGCGTACCAATTTTTGTTGTGAAAGGTATTGCCCGATGTCACGCGCTACGGCTGCGGTCTTTTCAAGTGTGGTTCCTTCGGGCATATCAATGACTACCTGGAATTCATTTTTATTATCAAAAGGAAGCATTTTTACGGCTACACTTTTTGTATAAAATAATGCCATAGAGCCTAACAGCACGATTACCAAAGACCCCATGAATATCCATCTCTTTTTTCTTGACTCTAACAAAGGGTTAATGAAGCGGTGGTAAATTTTATAAATACGCATTTGTTCTAACCGTACCGGCTCTTTCTGTACCACATTTCTCTTTGCTTTTTCGCGCAGGAAAATATATCCCAAATAGGGCGTAAGCGTTAATGCTACTATCAGGGAAAGCATCATCGCAATGGAAGCGCCTATCGGCATCGGGCTCATATACGGCCCCATCAGCCCCGATACGAATGCCATTGGTAACACGGCTGCAATTACTGTAAACGTAGCTAAAATTGTGGGATTGCCCACTTCATTTATAGCATATATAGCAGCCTGCCTGAAAGGCAATCGCCGCATCTTAAAATGGCGGTGCATATTTTCTGCAATAATGATAGAATCGTCCACCACGATACCTGTAATAAATACCAATGCAAACAGCGTAATACGATTCAGCGTATAATCCAGCAAATAATAACTAAGAAGCGTCAATGCAAAAGTTACCGGCACCGAAAGAAACACGACCAGCCCGCCGCGCCAGCCCATCGCCATCATCACAAATAAAGTAACTACCACAATGGCGATAAATAAATGGAATAATAATTCCGATACTTTATCTGAAGCCGTTTCACCATAGTTGCGGGTGGTGCTCACGTGCACATCCGAAGGAATGATGTTATTTTCAAGATGGTGTACTTTATTTAAAATTTGTTCAGAAAGTTTCATCGCATCCGCACCAGGTTTTTTAGCGATGGATAACGTGATGGCCGGGTATTCCGTATTAAATTTCGCTGCATTCCCCGCATCTCCCATTGCATAACCAAACGATACATATTCCTTCGGCGATGCAGGCCCATCCTCTACTTCAGCCACTTGCCGCAGATAAACAGGCTGCTGGCCATTGACGCCTACCACCAAGTTGGCTACATCTTCCGGGGATGAAAGAAAGCTTCCTGTTTCTATTGAATAAGCAGTATCATTTTTTAATAAATTACCCGCTCCCATTTGTGCATTGCTTCCGCGGATACTTTTGTCAATGGTTAAAAAGTCTATACGGTTGGAAGCCATTTTCTCTTTATCCAAAGCCACTTTTACTTCACGGCTTCTTCCGCCGAGCACATTGACCTCTGCGACGTCGGGTATCTTTTTTATTTCATTTTTTAATTCCTCACTGAGTTGCCTCAAAGTATAATCATCATATTTTTCGCTCCAGACAGTAAGCCCCAGTACAGGCACATCATCAATAGACCTTGATTTCACTAATGGCATGGAAACTCCTTCGGGCATTTTATCCATGTTTTTCATGATTTCATTATAGAGCTTTACCAAACTCCGCTCTACATCTTCGCCCACATAAAACTGTACGATCAACATCGCCTGTCCCTTCATAGTAGTGGAATACACGTACTCTACGCCTTTAATGTTAGATACAATTTTCTCCAACGGCGCTGTTACTTTTGATTCTACTTCCTTAGGCTCAGCGCCCGTAAAGCGTATAAAAATATCTGCCATCGGCACTTCTATCTGCGGCTCTTCTTCGCGCGGTATCAGCCACGTAGCATACGCTCCGGCAAGCAGAAACACCACCGTCAATAAAATAGTCAGTTTAGAGTGGATAAAACTCCCGGCTATCCTCCCTGCAATTCCTTCCTTCATAATTTATCTGTAATTAATCAGTTTATTTTAATCAGTTTCTATTTTATTCTCACGCGAACTCCATTGTATAATTTACCATCAGCGGATACAATAAAACGTTCATCCTTATTCAGTCCCGACAATACTTCTACCTGGTTTCCATAAGATTTTCCAAGGCGTATATACCTGAGCAAAGCTGTGGTATCGCTGCTTACCGTGTAGAGTGCATTGAGCTGGCCGATATGGCTGATAGCGCTTAACGGAATCATTACCGCTTCGTTATTCGTTGCTGATGGCTTGTCTTTTGTGAGAATATTTACATTGGCATACATCCCTGCACTCAGGCTGCTTTGCGCATCCTGTGGCAAATTGATTTTTACAACATATTGCCCTCCTGTAGCAATAGAAGAAGGGCTAATCTCCGTTACCGTTCCGGTAAAATTTTTATCAATTGATTTGATTGAAATCGTTGCCGGTGATCTTAATAGAACCCTGTTAATCTCTGTTTCCGGGATCACGGCGCTCACCTGTAAATTTTTATTTTGCTCAATAATTAAAATCGGCATTCCGGGATTAGCAAGGCTCCCTGCATCTGCCAGTTTTTGTGCAACTACTCCGGAAAATGGCGCGGTAATATTGGTATAGGCAAGCATGGCATTGGCTTCTACTTTCATTTGCCTTGCCGATTGTACGCCGGCTTTGGCCGCCTGGTATTGAAGCGTTACGTTGTCCAGTTCTTTAGCAGTTGCGCTTTTTTGGGTGTATAAGTTGGTGAATCTCAGGTAATCCTTTTCAGCATTTTTAAATGCTGCCTGTGCGCTGGAAATCATTGCATCGGCCTGCGCCATTTTTGCCCTGATATCATCGTTGCTGATGGTAACTAATAATTGCCCTTTGTTCACATGGTCGCCTGCCTTTACTTTTATATCCGTAATGTATCCCATTACACGCGTGCTGATATTAGCAGAATGAGCCGGTTCAACCTGCCCTGTTGCCGAAATGGAATTATCAGTATTCATTATCGGATTTTCTACGCTGACCTGTACCGCCGGAACTTTTTCAATTGCCACATCTTCTTTGACAGATGAGGAACAGGCGGTTCCAAATAAGGTTATCAGCCCTATAAATAAAAAGGCGCTATTTTGTTTAGGTTTCATAATTAATTTTGATTGTTGATGTCTGTTGCCGTGGTTAAAAATTGTATGTAATCCTGTGTAATGCGGTTGCTGTAAATCGCCTGTACCAGTAATAATTTTTGTTGGGATAATTGAGTTTGCGCTGTAAGTACATCGGTAGTATTGACCAATCCCTCTTCGTAACGGTTTTGCAAAATGCGCAATGCTTCGTCAGCCTGGGCTATTGCAGCGTTTTGTTGTTTTATTTTGAATATTGTATTTGCCAGGTCGCGATAGCCTTTATCTAACAGCATTTGATTTTCCTGTTGCATGGAATGAAGCTGTACTTTAAGCTTATCCTGCTCCAGTTTCAATCCGGTAACCTGCCGCCTGATATTATTTCCGTCAAAAACATTCCAGGTAAGCTGGATGCCGGCCATATAAGAGCCGGCATGGAATCCTGCCAATCTCTTGTCATTTAATTGATAAGAACCGAAGGCATTCAGGCGCGGTAAATATTTCATCCGCGATGATTGCAACATGAGGCCTGTGGCTTCTATCATTTTTTCCATAGCCAAAAAATCAGTTCTGTTTTTTGGGATATTCACTTCTGTTTTTTCAATGGACGATTCCTGCTTCATCTCTTCAGTATGGTATAAAACCCCGGCCGGCTTATTCATCAGGACACTCAGATAATCAGAAGCGTTCAGCAAATTGGATTTTGCTTCATTCAGATTAGTCTCTATTCCCAACACCTGCACTTCCACATTCAATAAATCTGACTTTTGAATCAGTCCCTGCTTTACACGGTTGCTGGTGAAATCATAGATAGATTTTGCAGTGGCCAGCGCTTCTTCCAAAACTGCAATTGATTGATGCGCCATTTGTAATTGGCGATAGGCCTTTTGTGTTTCATAAACCAGGTACTCTTTGGTCCTTTTGGTTTTCAGTTGAAAACTTTCTACCTGTACCTGTGCGCTCTTTTTCATGTAAACCGCATCCATATTCAAGAGCGGCTGAAGCGCTTCAATCTTTGTAGTGAAATCGGAAGTTCCTGTTGGATGATTCAGTTTTTCCGGATTGAAATCAGCCGCAGTTACCATTCTTTGCTGCAGTTTAAATCCGAATACATTCAGAGGATTATCTGTGGCAAGAGCCGAATAGGAAAAATTTACCTGTGGAAGAAAGCCGGCATTGGTTTGTTTGTATTTTTCCCGGGCGATGGCTTCATCAATTCCGGCCGACTGAACCGCAGTATTGTTAGATACAACTGCATCCACGGCTTCTTTCAAAGACAGGAACTCTGTTTTCTGTTGCGCATTTCCTGCCGAATAAAATAATTCAAAAAAAACTATTATTAAAAATACCCTGCCTGTTTTTAGATACTGTTCTTTCAAAATCTTCATTTGCTTTTTTTAATTTTTTATTGAATGAATAAAAAAAATGAAAGGCAAAATTGTGTTAATCAAACTACTCATTTGGTAACATTTGTTACATAGTTGTCATGCCGGGTATTTTAATGAGAAAATTATAGTTCCTTTTTTTCAGTAGAGTTAAGGCAATAGAGAATGGTTACTAACAACAATCATTGTTAGAGTAAAAACAATACCTTCAAGGAACGCTTTAATGTGAAACGCTATACTTTTATTTTCATTAATTCTTGCTTTCCGCTCACTCTTCCTCTTTATTTTTCAAACTCATCAACAAAGTATAAGCGCCTTTGATTACAAACTCCTTTCCGCTCAAATCGGCCTTTGAAATTATTTCAGTGAAACCATTTTCATTCTCTCCGGTTTCAATCTCAATCATCTCAAATTGATTCTTACCTGCAACTTCAAACAAATATTCCTTTCCTGTATAACGTACCACAGATTCATCGGGAAGCACACTGTGCAATTGGCTCTTCAATTCAATCTCTGCATTCATGTACATTCCCGGGAACAGGTTTTTATCATATTTATCAAAGTGGCAATGCACATCAATCGTTCCATCAGGCGCTATATCCCTGCTGATCAAAACAATATCTCCTGCATATCTTTTCTCCGGTTGATTGTTGGTGAAAGAAGACACTTGCTGGCCAATGAAAAGTTTACCCAAATCCTTTTCAAATATTTTCAGATTCAGATGTATGTCGGAAGGATTGACCAACTCAAACAGCACATCGCCGGGCGTAACAAATTTCCCGATATTCACATTCACTTTTGTTACAAATCCATCAATCGGCGAATAGATATTTATACTTTTGGAAATAGTATTCTCAGTAAGGTTATCAGGGTTGATTCTTATCAGCCTTAGTTTTTCTTCCAAAGATCTAATCAGTATCTTTTGGGTTTCCCAATTGGACTTTGCCTGCTCAAATACTTTATCACTGCTTGCTTTGCCTTCATTCAAAACCTTTTGACGATTGTATTCGCTCTCAATAAAATTGAATTGTGCTTTGGCAGTCAGGTAATCCTGCTGCAACTGGATATACTGGTTGTCTTCAATCACAGCAATGGCTTCATTTTTATTCACGTGCATTCCGGGCAATAGTTGTGTTGACTTTAAATACCCGCCAAGAGGCACACTGATTGAAACAAGATTTTGCGGCGGCACGTCAACACGGCCATTCACTTTTAAAATGGATGAGATTTCCTTCTGTTCCATTTTTCCGGTAACAATTTGCGCATTCTTCATCTGCGTGTCAGAAAGCGTAACCACATTTCCAACCGGTTCAGTTCCGGTTGGCTCCTGCGTTTGATTACTTTTGCAAGAGATAAAAAACAGTGTAAATAATATTATCAAATTTTTCATCTTCATTTCCTTTATTGATTGTTCAAATAATTTAATAGATTGATAGTTTCATTCAGGCTTTTGATTACATCCAGGTACTGGCTTTTGGTGGCCATAGCCTGGTTGATGAGCATTGTCCACTCCAAGTAATTTATTTCACCTGAGAGAAATTGTTTGGTAGCGGTTGAAGCGATGGTATCTGCACCTTTCAGAGCTACCGTTTCATACCAGTTTATTGTTTGTAAATATTTCTGATGGTCCAGCAAAGCAACTTTTAAAGCGGTATTCAAATTTTGCAAACCCATTTCAAAACTGCTCTCAGCAAGAGTTTCATTTACCCTGGCTGCACGGATATTCGCTTTTTGTGCGCCGTTGAAAAGAGGTATTCCCAGGCCCAGTTGTACAGAGTTGAATCTTTTGGATGAGGGATAATATTTATTATCAGCCCCGGTGCCCCGGATACTTGTGTTGTTGTATCCAAAAATAATATCGGGCAACAATTTTGATTTTTGCAGTTGCGTATTGACAAAGGCGATCTGCTTTTGCTGCTGCAACCATTGTAATTGCGGGTGCTGAATCAAATCAGTATTGCCTGTTGCATTGAGAATGCCTTTCTTAAAATGCCCGTCAGGCGTAAAAGACGTACCGCTATTCAACACCGATTGAAATTGAAGCTGAGCAATGGCAATATCCTGCTGCAATTGCTTTAATTGATTTGCAATTTGTCCATGCTGGTTTTCGGCAGTAGCTTTTTCCAGAACATTGCTTTCTCCATTTTCAAAACGCTGATTGGCCTTTGCCAAAAATTCACTGTAAATACTATCCACATACAAAAGCAATTTTTCTTTTTCTTTCAGGTAAGACAGTGAATTAAAAATATCCGACACTTCTTTTTTTAATGAAGCTTCCTTCGCAGATACCGAGATCTCACTGCTCACAAATTCTTCCCTGAGCAGCGATTTCTGCCTCGCATAAATTGTTGGAAAGTTCACCGCCTGGCTTATCCCGAATTTTGTATCGGTATAGATGCTGTTGATCTGCCCGCCTTCGCCAAATACAGTAGTAGCAGGAATGGCGGCAGCAGACTTTATCAACGCCTGCTGGTATTCTCTTTTAATCTTTTCATTTTTCAGTAAAAGATTATTTTTTAAAGCGGTATCAATTGCGGCTTGAAGCCTAATTGGCGTTTGCGAATAGGTGTTTGGAACAAAACCGGAAATTAATAATAGTGTAACCATTACCGTTACTAACGGCCCTGGTTTTATTTTTTTCACATGAATTCTTTCAAACAAAATATACAACGTTGGCAATACAAAAAGAGTCAGGAACGTTGCAATCATCAGCCCCCCGATAACCACAGTAGCTAACGGGCGCTGCACCTCTGCACCTGCGCCTTTGCTCAATGCCATTGGCAGAAAGCCTAATGATGCAACAAATGCTGTCATTAATACCGGCCTCAGCCTCACTTTGGTTCCCATCAATACAATGCGTTTTCTGTTTGTCAGCCCTTCATTTTTCAACCGGTTAAATTCTGCTATCAACACAATCCCATTCAATACTGCAATGCCAAACAGGGCTATAAAACCCACGCCAGCGCTGATACTGAAAGGCATTTTTCGCAATGCCAAAAGAAAAATTCCCCCAATAGCGGAAAGAGGAATTGCAGAATAAATCAACAACCCTTGTTTCACAGAATGAAAAGCAAAATATAAGAGAATAAAAATCAACAGCAGGGAAACAGGTACTGCGATCATCAATCTTTGTGTAGCTGCATTCAGGTTTTCGAAGGCTCCGCCATAAGTGGTGTAATATCCCGGTGAGAATTTTATTTGAGATTCCACTTTATTTTGTAATTCATGCACGATACTTTGCACATCTCTTCCGCGTACATTGAAACCTACGACAATCCTGCGTTTGGCATCTTCTCTCTGAATCTGGTTAGGCCCGTCTTTGAGTGATACATCTGCTAATTGCGACAGTGGAATTTGATTTCCTGCCGGCGTTGGAATCAATAGATTTTGTACATCTTTCAAATCCTTTCGCATATCGCTTGCGAGGCGCACTACCAAATCAAAATGCTTTTCTCCTTCATACACCTTGCCACAGCTTTGGCCTGCAAAAGCAGTATTTACCACTCTGTTAATATCCGCAATGTTCAGTTTGTACTGGGCGATTGTATTCCTGTTATAGTCAATAACTACCTGCGGCAACCCGGTAACGGGTTCAATGTATAAATCTTTTGCACCATCAATTTTTACAGCGATGGCTCCAAGCTGAGCTGCATACTTTGCAAGGCTGTCAAGGTTTTCTCCAAATATTTTCACTACCACATCCTGCCTGGCCCCGGTCATCAGTTCATTAAAGCGCATTTGTACCGGGTATTGAAAACCCGCTGTAACTCCCGGAACATCCTGCAAAGCTTTACCCATTTTTTCCGCCATCTCATTGAATGTTTTTGCCGAAGTCCATTCCTTTTTGTCTTTCAGAATTACCATCATATCGCTTGCCTCCATTGGCATAGGGTCGGTAGGCACTTCACCACTTCCGATTTTAGTAACCACTTTTTCCACTTCCGGAAATTGTGTTTTTAGAATATGCGCCGTCTTGGTAGTGTTGGCAATAGTGGTTGTAAGATTGCTTCCTGTGAGCACTCTGGTATCCACAGCAAAATCACCTTCCTCCAAAGCCGGAATAAATTCCCCACCTAAAGTCGTCAGGGTATAAATCGCTGCTACAAATAAAGTAAGCGCTGAACCGATTACTAATTTGGGGAACCTAAGCGTTCTGCTCAAGGCTGATTGGTAAATGCGTTCCACCCTTCCCATGATCTTGTCAGAAAAATTCTTTTTGTGTTTGATATTCTTACTCAGAAACAGAGCGCTCATCATTGGAATATAGGTGAGCGAAAGAAGGAATGCACCCAGCAGCGCAAACGCTACAGTTTGTGCCATCGGCTTGAACATCTTTCCTTCTATCCCCTGCAAAGTCAGTATCGGCAGATATACAACAAGAATGATAACCTGGCCGAACACAGCGCTGTTCATCATCTTCCCGGCGCTCTTCTGCACTTCCTCATCCATTTGATTTTGCTGCAGCCTGTTCACCGTTGCAAACTTATGGCTATGCGAAAGCTGGTGCATAACGGCCTCTACAATAATGACTGCCCCATCCACAATCAATCCAAAATCAAGCGCACCGAGGCTCATCAGGTTTCCACTCACACCAAAAGCATTCATCATACACACTGCAAACAGCATGGCAAGCGGAATCACCGAAGCTACAAGCAACCCTGCCCTGAAATTCCCAAGAAACAAAACCAGCACAAACACTACGATCAGTGCGCCTTCCATTAAATTCGTTTTTACGGTACTGATGGCGTTGTTTACCATTTTTGTCCGGTCGAGAAACGGTTCAATCACCACGCCTTCAGGTAATGTTTTTTGAATTTGGGCAATACGTGCTTTTACATTTTTGATAACCTCATTACTATTGGCGCCTTTCAGCATCATCACCACTGCGCCCGCTACTTCTCCTTCATCATTATAAAGCATCGCGCCATAACGAACCGCATTTCCAATTTTGACATTGGCTACATCCCTTATGAACAGGGGCGTTTCACTTCCCGTATTCGGAATACTGATGTTTTCAATGTCTTCAATCGCCCCGATCAGTCCTTCGCTTCGTATATACAATACCGTAGGGCCTTTCTCAATATACGCCCCACCCGTATTCTGATTGTTATTTTCCAACGCATTGAAAACATCATTAATAGTAATACCGAGAGATTGTAATTTATTGGGATTTACTTCTACCGTAAATTGTTTCAGCTTACCGCCAAAACTACTTACTTCGGCTACGCCTTTCACCCCAAGAAGCTGGCGCCTTACAATCCAATCCTGGATAGTTCGTAACTCCGTTACATCGTATTTGCTTTCATATCCTTTTTGAGGCCTCACCACATATTGATATATCTCTCCAAGCCCGGTGGTAACAGGCCCTAATTCAGGACTGCCAATGTCTTTGGGAATCTGGGATTGTACCTGCTGAAGGCGTTCGGCTACTTGCTGGCGCGCCCAATAGACATCAGTTTTATCATTAAATACAATCGTAACCAACGACAATCCGAACCGGGAAAAACTCCGGATTTGTTTTGTTCCGGGGATATTACTGTTGGCCTGCTCTATCGGAAATGTAACTAGCCTTTCAATATCGGTAGCCCCATACGAAGGCGCAATAGTAATTACCTGTACCTGGTTGTCGGTAATATCCGGTACCGCGTCTATCGGCAGTTTAGTGAATTGAAAACTCCCGTAAACAATCAACCCGGTGACAAACAATCCAATGATAAGTTTGTTTTTTAAAGAGAATGCTATGATTTTGTTGAGCATAGTATTTTGTAATCATTTTTTATTGAAAAAAATAAAATACCTAAACAGCTTTTCAGCCATTTAATCAGAATGATAAAAATGATCAGCAAACTCTTGGGGGCTGCCAGATGTTGGAAAGAAAAAAGTTGTGTAGAAAGTGATCCTGAATTATAAAGCCTTCCTTTTCTAAAGCCTGTACAGGATTGTGTATTAAGATCTTCTCAGACAGAGGCACATAATTACCCGACGTTACGAATACATGTTTATCATGAGCTTTAAAAGGCAACTGCATATCTCTTTCATAATCTGCATCTCTCACATCCGCCATATAATGGATACGCAGGAACTGTAATACAGTAATTTGCCCGCTATCATGTTTATGCTCAAAGTAATGTTCTACCAATACCGGCATCTTCAGCAATTGATAAAATTCAGTTGTTGAAAACAGATAGATAAATAAAAACGATATAGCAAAAAACTTTTTCACTGTGGCAAAAGTAAAATCATTTTTTTATTTGAATTATGATTATTGTCAGTCAAATTAGGAATCCGGGTCAGCTTTTGCCGCAATTATTATTTCACTACGGCTAATACTTTACTGTGAACCGGTAAAAAAGCCCGGCCTTATTTTGGCTTCACCAAACTATCAGGCGGGTACCTGCCTTCTATTTCTTTCATAGTATTGGCTGCCCAGTTTTGTATCAGTAATTTTTGATCAGCGCTTAACGATGCATCACGATGAATCAATGTGTAAGAAAACATAGGCATATCTCCATCTTTTACCTCTTCGCCTATTTCCTTAAATTTTTTATACTGCCGCCAAACCGGATAGGTAGAGAATACGGAAAAATTCAATTCGCGCTTTCCTTCTTCAATATGATTTTCCAGAAGCCAGGCAACGGGTTGTATCTTTTCGTACCAGGGGTAATGAGTTGTATTGCTATGACAATCGTAACATGAAACCTTTAGCGCCTGTTGCACATCCCCGGGAACCTGGTATATAGCCCCTATTTGATTTTGGGCAATTTCTTCGCCTGCATTCCTTGAAGGCCTTATAAATTGAATCACAATAAAAGCTATAGCTATTATGATCAAAACAGTTTTTAAAATCTTCTTCATTTCATTTATTTTATTTCATTAAAAATTTAAAACTAAGATTTTATTATTAACAGGCTGTTGATTTAAATCATAATAAAAATTGATCATGGTTACACTTTGCTGGTATAATTGGTTTTATAAAGAAAATACTTTCTGCGGCAAAAACAAATTAAACGTACACAATCATCTTATTGCTTGATCGTTATCATAGTTCTTTCCTACTCATAAATTTAATTTTACTCTTTAATAATTTTTTTGAACTTAATTCATAAAAATGTCCAATTACATTTCGGGCGAAGAGGCTGTAAAAATCATTAAGTCCGGTGATAAAGTTTTTGTGCATGGTGGTGCAGCGACGCCACATTTTTTATTAAAAAAAATGGTGGAACGTGCGCCGGAACTTACCGGTGTAGAGATCATCAGCATGAGCACTTACGGCGAAGCGCTATATGCAGATGAAAAATATAAAGACAACTTCCGGGTCAATTCTTTATTCGTTTCGGCTAATGTAAGAAAGGCGGTAAACGAAGGCAGGGGCGACTATATCCCTGTTTTTTTGAGTGAGATCCCTAACCTGTTCAGAAGAAAATTAATAATCCTGGATGTAGCGCTGGTGCAGGTTTCGCCACCCGACCGGCATGGCTATTGTTCCTTAGGAGTTTCAGTGGATGCAGCATCAACAGCCGTCAAAACTGCAAAGCATGTGATAGCACAGGTGAATCCCAAAATGCCGAGAACCTTCGGGGATGGGCTGGTGAATATAAAAGATTTTAATAGCGTGGTGTATGCAGAGCAGGAATTGCCTGAGATAACTTCTACTGAATTACATTCTGATGTTGCTTTAAAAATAGGCGCCTATTGTTCGGAGATCATTGAAGATGGCGCTACTATACAAACAGGGATTGGCTCTATTCCGGATGCAGTGCTGGCAAGCCTTCACAATCATAAAGAACTGGGATTGCATACGGAAATGTTTTCCGACGGCGTGCTCCCGCTGATTGAAAAAGGGATCATCACCAATCAGCATAAAAAAAGATCTCCCGGAAAAATTATAACCGGGTTTGTTTTAGGAAGCAGGAAATTATACGATTTTATAGATGACAATGCAGGCGTGCTGGTAATGAATATTGATTATGTAAATGATACCGCCGTCATTCGTACCAATCCTAAAGCCACCGCTATCAACAGCGCAATAGAGATAGATATTACCGGCCAGGTTTGTTCCGATTCTATCGGCACTTATCATTATTCCGGCGTGGGCGGGCAGATTGACTTCATTCGTGGCGCAGCTTTATCAGAAGGCGGTAAGCCCATCATTGCCATGCCTTCCACTACTTCCAAAGGCGATTCTAAAATCGTTCCTTTTTTAAAGCAGGGCGCAGGCATAGTTACCACAAGGGCGCATGCCCATTACATTGTTACAGAATATGGTATCGCTTTTCTATATGGGAAGAATATGCGCGAAAGGGCAAAAGCATTGATAAGCATTGCGCATCCAGACCACCGGGAAATGCTGGAAAAAGAAGCATTCAACAGGTTCAGGCATTTTTAATTCCAGGTGAGATAGCCTTGATAGGAGTCATTTAATACTATGACTGAAATCATCCTCAACTCCAATGAAAGGAGTAGCTTTATCATTTAAAAATTATAATCTTTAAAAAAGAATTATGAAAAATATACTGGTACCTATTGATTTTTCAAAAGCATCAGGGAATGCCGCTAAGTACGCCGTTTTGCTGGCAAAAGCTTTCGATGCAGAAGTAACACTTATTAATGCTACTCCGCCGGCAATCATGGTTGACGACTCGGTACTTGCCTCTGTAATGATCACCCAGGCAGAAATCCTGGAAAATAATAAACAATTGATGCAGGAAGAAATGGAAGCGCTTTCCAAACAATATCCTTCAAAAATTACCGGGTTGGTACAGGAAGGCTTTCCTGCAGAGATAATTGATGAAATGGCAAAAATGAAGCACGCCGATCTTATCGTAATGGGTATGAAAGGAAAAGGCCGGAGTAACTCCGTTTTTGGGAGTATTACTACTACTATTATCAACAAATCATCATTTCCTGTTTTTGTGATCCCTGAAAAAGCGGATTATAAACCAATAAACAACATCACATTTGCATCCGATTTTGACGCAGAGATAGAAATGGACAGATATACTTCGTTGCTGGAACTGGCAAAGAAATTTAATTCACAGGTAAATATCCTGAATGTGCAGAAAAAAGATTCCCCGATGAAGCCGGATAAGGCTATGGGCAAAATGAGGGCCAGCGTGGCTTTTTCAGGACTTAACCACCAGTTTCACACCATCAATGAAGAGAACGTAGAAGAAGGGATCAATAAATTTATTGAAAAAAAACCTACAGATGTGTTAGCAATGGTAGCGCAAAAGCACAACCTCTTTGGAAGAATGTTCGGCAAAGTGCATACAAGAGCAATGAGCTATCAAACCAAAATTCCATTATTGGTGTTGCAGGCTAAATAATCCTGAATTGCCGGCCATCTATCTCTCTTTATGAAAAGCTCATAATTAAGTTGGCCGGCATCATTTTAATAATTGATTTTAGAGAAATAATTGCCATCACAACCCCTACTATGAAAAAGATATTAGTACCAACAGACTTTTCCAACAATGCCCTGAAAGCAATAACGTATGCTTCAGAAATAGGGCAAAGATCAGGCGCCGCTATCCATTTATTGCATGTAATAGAACCTTCTATTAATATGGTTACCATGCAGGCAGATTCATCCCGGAAAACAGTTGTAGCCAAGAGAGGGCGCCAGCTAATTCTGTCTCAAAATACAATAACCGATATTTATCCCAAACTCAAAGTAATTACTCATTTATCAGGAGGCAAACCCATCGCTTCTATTCTGGATTATGCAGAAAAAGAGAAGATGGATTTAATTGTTATGGGAACCACAGGAGCAAGTGGCCTGAAAGAATTTTTTATGGGAAGTGTGGCAGCGGGAATTATTGGCAAAACAAAAATTCCTGTTTTAACGGTTCCTGTTTCTTACGAAATAGAAGAACCTGATACTATTCTTCTAACCACCAATCAATTTGAAAAAAATAAAAATATCCTGAACAAAGCCGTTGCTGTTTCAAAACTTTTTTCTGCTGCAATTCATGTAGTAGTTTTTAAAGATAAGGATGGCGATAAAAATGCAGATCTGATCTATAATGAAGAGCAATTAAACCATTACCTGCAATTTCTGAAAGAAACATTTCCCGGTGTCGCTTTTAAAGGCGAAGTTTTGGCAGGAAAAGATTTTGAGATAGCGATAGACAGGTATAGTAATATGAATGAAGTGGATATGATTGCCATGGTCACTTATCCAAAATCGTTTTTTGAAAAAGTATTCAGAAAAAGTGTTACTAAAAAAATGGCTTTTCATTCTACCATTCCCATTCTTGCAATACCTGCGATCAGCCGGAATTGACCAAACAAAATTTTGACTCTTTATTAATATTTGACCCAATAAAAAAAATTATGAAAGAGATAGAAAAAAGAATAATAAAAAAAGAATTCAGCTATAGCGTTGGCCAAAATTCTTTTAAATCAAAGAATGTAAAGGCAAAAAAATTCCTTGCTGTTTTTGACGGGCTCAGGTTTTCAAAAAGCACATTGGAGTATGCCATACAATTAACAAAGGATGCCAATGCTTTTCTTATAGGAGTCTTTTTAGATGAATTTATTTATCGTCCTTATAACATTTCACCGATCCTTGCTTCTTATAAAAATGCTGAAGAATTATTAGCCCAACAGGATGCAAAAGACAAAGAGAAGAGAGATGAATCTGTCAGGGAATTTGAGAGGGCATGTAGCCAGGCCGGTATTCATCACTCATTTCATCGCAATACAAGCATTGCTATCCAGGCATTAAAGCAGGAAAGCATATTTGCTGATCTGATCATTATTAATGGCAATGAAACTTTTAACATGTTTGCAGAAAACCCGCCTGCACATTTTATTAAAGAATTGCTTACGGATATTCAATGCCCTGTGTTGGTAGCGCCCGGTAAGTACAGGCCGATAGATAAAATCACTTTACTCTACGATGGCAGGCCTTCATCCGTATTCGCAATAAAAATGTTCAGTTACCTCTTTGGCGATCTTAGCGGCATGCCTGTAGAAGTATTTACTGTGAACGATATAATGGAAGGCTCTCATTTGCCCAATAACAAATTGATGCGGGAATTTATCAAAAGGCATTTCCCTAAAGCCAAATATATTGTAGAGAAAGGTAACGCAGAAGAGCAGGTGCTGGGCCACCTTCGGTATCATAAAGGCAACGAGCTGGTAGTGCTGGGGGCTTACAGAAGAAGCGAAATATCCCGGTGGTTTAAAACGAGCATGGCCGATATTTTAATGAGAGAAAAAGAACTGGATACGCCGTTATTCATTGCGCATAATAAATAGCCATCCAAAAAAGAAATTTATAAAATTTAAATTATCAACCAAATGAAGCAAATATTAGTACCAACAGATTTTTCACAATGCGCTGATAATGCAATCAACTTTGCAGTTCAATCGGCAAAGATCATCCCGGCAAAAGTTACGCTGCTTCACTCTTTCGAGATAAACGGCAACATCTATACCGATTACATGGGAGTAAACAGGGAATATAATCTAACTATGCTCAATGACGTAAAAGAAAAATTGGCTCAGCTTAAAAAAAAGGTTGAAGAAACCAATGGTATAGTTGTAGATACTTTTGTTTCCACCAATTCTTTACAGGATGCCATTACAGAATTTATAAAAGAAAAGAAGGCCGACCTGGTCATTATGGGTACGCTGGGCGCAAGCGGTATCAAAGAAAAATTATGGGGTAGCAGAACTGCGGCAATAATTGGCAAGGCCGATATACCGGTAATGGCTATCCCTATTGAATATAAGTGGAAAAAGCCACAAAAAGTTTTGTTAGCTACCAATAAATTTGAAAAGGAACCAGCTATTCTCGATTACCTGTTTGAGCTTGCAGGATTATATATGGCACAGGTGGAGGTAGCAGTATTTACTGATATTGATAATGATAAAGCGGCTACCTTTCTTGAGCACAGGAATAAAATTGCTGAATATGAAGAATTCCTGAAAGAGGCATACAATGAAGATACCCTGGCCTCTGCACACCTGTATGGAAAAGATTTTCAAACAACACTGCAAAACTTTATCAGGGAAAATAATATTGATATACTGGTGATGGTAACTTATCAGCGTTCATTTTGGGAAAAGATATTTAACCCGGGCATGACCAAACGCATGAGCTATCATACTCACATTCCATTACTGGCAATTACGGTTAATAAAAGAGAAGAGAGGTAATTCTTATTTTTTAAATGCAAAACATGAAACGAATATTAGTCCCGGTTGATTTTTCACCCACTTCAAAGAAGGCCTTCCGGTTTGCAGCAAATATTATATCTAAATCAGGCGGGGCTATCCTGTTGTATCATCTTTACACTCCCGGAAAAGAAGCAACATTGGTGTCAAAAGAAAATATATATGAATATAACAAACGTATCCAGGAAACCATCTTAAAAAGATTACAACGCCTTAAGAAAAAGGTATTGGAAGATACGGCAGAAGTTACAGTTTCCACAATAGTAGGGCGTACGCCTGTAATAGATAATATTCTTGGGTTTGCAGAGCACAATCATGTTGATATGATCATAATGGGCACACAAGGCGCCAGCGGATTGAAGAAAGTCACCGTAGGAAGTGTGGCAGCCAAGGTCGTGGCTAAGGCTGACATCCCGGTGCTTTTGGTTCCTGAAAAATTTGAATGGAAATTGCCCGAAAACATAGTATTTACCAGCAGCTTTCATAAGGCAGACAGAAAGGCTTTGCCGGTTGCATTTGAGATCACAAAATTATACGAAGCATTGTTAACTCTCGTTCATATATCCGATCCCGGTGATTTACTTACAGAAGCTAATAAAAATAATTTTGAGATTTATGCTTACAGGTTACAAAGAGAGCTTAATGATATCAGGATCCAATTTAAGCAATTAAGCACAACTTCTATTGTAAGAACAATGGAGAACTTCCATGAAGAGATCCCTTACGACTTATTGGTAATGGCCCGCAGGAAATTAGGTTTTTTTGATCGCTTTTTCCAGGGAAGCTTTACCAAAAAAATGGCATACATCACCACATTCCCCCTACTTGTAGTACCCGAAGAATAAAGTGGTACTTTTATATAGAAATAAAAAATTAAAAAAATGATAAGGTCAAAAAACTGGTGGCTCATCACGCTTAAAGGAATCATCCTTGTTTTTTTAGGGATCTATATTTTTAAATTCCCCGTTAGTGGAATGCTTGGCCTTATAGTATATGGTGGTATTTCACTATTCATTTCAGGGCTTATACTGGCGGTTTTTGCTGTGATAACCCGAAAAGAAAACAATGGATGGAAATGGCAAATGGGAGAAGGTCTCCTGGATATTATACTGGCGATGATCTTACTTTTAAATATCGGCTTAACCGCAATTACGCTTCCTTTTGTATTTGCGTTCTATGGAATACTAACCGGTATATTCTGGATCGTCCAAGCTTTATTTTTCAGGCGTAAAGGTTACAAGTTCTGGGCTGTGGCGCTTATCGCAGGATTATTTAGTTTACTCATCGGTATTTTAATATTTAACCGCCCTGTAATTGCTTCGCTTACTATTGTTGGGATCATTGGCATTATGTTTATGATCCACGGTTTTTTTCTTACCCTCTTCTCATTTGAAGTAGGCAGCACAAAAAAATGATACGGGGGAACTGGCCTTATGATAAGGCTCATTTCATTGAATGATATGTATCATTTTCAGGCTCATTCTTCAAAATTATTTTAGCAAAAATTTCTAATCATGTTTAAAAATTTGGATAAAGAACAGATTGAAAATGTAATTGCCGAAAATATTGTAGGCAGGCTGGGGTGCCATGCCGATGATAAGACGTATGTGGTTCCTGTAAGCTATGCTTATGATGGCGAGTACATCTATGTACGTACTTTTGAAGGCCTCAAAATTTCCATGATGAGAAAGAATCCAAATGTTTGTTTCCAGGTTGACTCTTTTGAAGATATGGCCGATTGGAAATCCGTAATTGCGTGGGGTGTTTTTGAAGAACTTACCAATGAAGAAGAAAGGAACAAAGGATTGAAAATTTTAATAAGCAGGATATTGCCCGGCATTTCCAGTGAAACCATGAAGCTATCGCCTGCATGGCCTTTCCCCACTGAGGATTATACCAAAATCGAGGGAATCGTTTTCAGGATCCGGCTTACCGAAAAAACAGGCCGTTGCGAAAAGCTGGATTCAAAATTTTATAAAAAGTAAAATGAATTTCAGTGCAATACCAACTGTTATTGAATTAAGAATAGTTCAATGGCAGTTGGTAAAATGCAGCTAATAACAGATACCCTGAATGAATAATCTTATTAGAAAATACAATATCCCGGGGCCAAGATATACGAGTTATCCTTCAGTTCCTTTTTGGGAAGAGAATACTTTTTCTATAGGCCAATGGCGCCAATCATTTATAAAAAGTTTTGAAGAAAGTAATAATAAAGACGGAATCAGTTTATACATACATTTGCCTTTTTGTGAGAGCTTATGCACTTTTTGCGCATGCCATAAAAGGATAACCAAACAACATTCTGTGGAACGGCCTTACCTTGAAGCAGTGTTGAAAGAATGGAAAATGTATGTGAATTTATTTAAAGGAAAACCTGTCATCAGCCAACTTCATTTAGGAGGTGGCACACCTACTTTTTTCAGCCCGGATAACCTAAAATTTTTATTGGAAAATATTTTTTCAATCGCGGCCGTTGCTCACCAACCTGAATTTAGCTTTGAAGGGCATCCTAATAATACTACCATAGCACACCTGAGCACATTGTATCAACTTGGATTTAAAAGAGTAAGTTATGGTGTTCAGGATTATGACCAGAAAGTGCAAAAAACCATTAACCGTATTCAGCCTTTTGAGAATGTAAAAGCTGTAACCCTTGCTGCACGGCGTATTGGGTATGAGAGCATCAGCCATGACCTTATTTTTGGATTGCCCTTTCAAACATGGAACTCCATGTCGGAAACCATAGAAAAAACAAAATACCTGAAACCCGACAGGATCGCCTTCTATTCTTATGCGCATGTGCCGTGGGTAAAAGGAGTTGGCCAGAGAGGTTTTCATGAAGACGACCTTCCAACGCCCGATCAAAAAAGAGAGCTTTACGAAAAGGGAAAAGAGCTGTTGATGGAATTGGGTTATATAGAAATAGGCATGGATCATTTTGCTTTACCAACAGACAGCCTGTACCAGGCTATGCAGCAAAAAACCATCCACAGGAATTTTATGGGTTACACTTCTTCCGCTACCCAACTGATGATCGGCCTGGGAATGTCTGCTATAAGTGACAGTTGGTATGCATTTGCGCAAAATGAGAAGTCAACAGAAACGTATATAAAAAAAGTAGAACAAGGGATATTGCCCGTATCCCGCGGGCACACGCTAAATGAAGAAGACCTGGTGGTGCGGCGGCATATCCTTAATTTAATGTGTCTTTTAGAAACTTCATGGGAAGATGAAAAAATGAATTTACCTGAAATGCCTGACATTATTTACCGCCTGCAGGAAATGCAAAAAGACGGCCTGGTTGTTTTAGAAGACAAGTATTTAAAAGTAACAGAAAAAGGCAGGGCTTATGTCAGGAACGTTGCCATGGCTTTTGACTTGCGGATGATCCGAAACCAGCCTGAATCAAGGATATTTTCAATGACCATTTAAAAGTTGCTGCCGGCTTGTATCAATTTTTCATTCTTCAAAAGATCATCTTGCTCTGAATATTTAACCTAAAACACTATGGCTCCTGGAATGGAAATTGTATTCCGGAAAGCCCTTTATTTTTTACTCCTTTTTGTTGAATGAGTACTTTAAATTTATTACCCATTTCCATTAATAATTTCTGAACCTGGATGATCAAATTTTTATTATCAGTGGTTTGATCCATTTCCAATTGCCTTAAATAATTTACTAAACCTAATGATCGCAAAAAATGATCCTGCGTGGTATAGCCCGTATATTCCAAGCCATATTTTTTGCCCCAATGATTTAAAGCAGTAAAGTTTACATGCGCTGTAATATCCTGTGAGCCGATATTTGAATAAGGCAAATCATTTGTTTCATGATCTTTATAACAAATAAGGGTTCCTGAATTTCTTTTGGGGCTATAAAGTTCGCTTGCTGAAAATCCATAGTCAATAGTAAGTACGAAACCGCGTTTTAAGCGAGAGGCAATATCCCTGATCCAACTAATTGCCTGAAGGTTGATTTCGGTGGTATAATCTTTAGGCAACGTTATACCCTGCTCCTGCAGGTACATTTTTAAATCTTCTTTAGCCGGTTGCAACACTTCAATAAATCCGTTTTGATAATCAACGAAGGCTTCCATCAATTCATCCTTCATTATTACTTTATGAACAGGAAAATTATCAAGTAATTCATTAGATAAAACACAGCCGTTAATTTCAACAATTTCATTTATGGAACCATACCAGGAAACTTTCTCCGTCAGGTTATATCTTTCCAATTTCCTCATGGCTTCACTCTTTTCGATGATGCAATACCGCAAATCAGCATATAAGGCTTCGTTACTTTTTAAATAGCGCAAAATATCATAGCAAAACGCTCCTGTACCCGCACCATACTCAATGATAGTAAAAGGTTTTTTATCCAATATATACCACATCTCTTCGAGCTGCCGCCCGATCATATTTCCGAATAACGAACTTAAAACGGGGCTTGTATAGTAATCGCCTCTTTCCCCTATCCTATTATGTGCAGCATCGTAATACCCAAGTGAAGGATAATAGAGCGCCATCTCCATAAAATCATGAAAAGATACAGGGCCTTCTTTTTTTATTTTGTTGATAAGGATCTCTGTTATTGCCATAGTCCGCAAATAACGTACAAAAAACGGTAGCCCCGGTAAAGAGCTACCCAAGTAATCTTTAATTAACCGGATCTTAATTATTCTTTATTAGCTTATTTTGTACTCTTACTCCATTATGCACCGCATTTAAGATATACATCCCTGATGGCAAAGTATTTATATTGTCAAACGTGACCTGCGAATTACCATTATTGAGTTCAACAGTTTTCTTAGCTAAAATTTTACCATACATATCGCTGAGGTTTAGCTGCACAATTCCTTTTTCCGTAAGGAATATATTTATTTTTAAATTATTGCTGAAAGGATTGATTGCTGAAACTTTAAACAAGGAGTTCCTGGTATAAAGCATAATAGTTTTAGAATACGCAGTTGTATTATTATGGTTAAGCAACTTGAGCCTGTAGTAATTAACATTAGATGTATTGTCAGGATCAGTAAATGAATAACCTCCATTATAGGAAACCTCGTCATACCCTACATTACCAACACGCGAATAATGCACTCCATCCGTACTTTTTTCTATATCGAATCCTTTAATGTTATCTCCATTTTCAACAGCCCAATATAAATTGGATCTATTGTTACTTATTGAGCCACTAAAATTTAAAAGGCCTGATTCAAGGACACCGCAACCGGCATTATATACTTTTAAAAATACTTTTTGGCTTTTATCAACTGAACAATTTATATTACTGATATTAAAAGGAGTTGTCGCTACTTTAAGCCTGAAATAAGTGCCGCTATCTCCTACAGAAGGATTCAAAACATAATCCACATGATATACATACAATCCATTTTCCAATACCGGTGTTTTAGATCCCCCCGTACCTATTGCGGTCCATACCACACCATCTACACTTCTTTCCCATTGATAGTTGCCGTAGTTATTAAAATAGCTTTTTACTGTATCGCTGATAGTAATGGGAATGTTGACACACGCTGTTGCCGTATCATTCGGATTCATAATCAGGTTAGGATAGCAGGTAGCTAACTTTATATCATCTAAGGCCCAGTCATTACCGCCGCCGCCGGCTGCATTATTCTTTATCGTTATCACAAAACTGGTATCAGTAGGCCCGGTTTTGTAAATAAATCCTCTTTTTGCCCATTTTTTATCATACTCTATATTTCCTGTGGTATAATAATCTATATCGTTAATGGCATAGGTAAGATTAGGTAGCACACCAGGCTTATAAGTGGCATTACTGTTTGTATCTATTCCACATACCCCGCACAAATTCCTGATCCATGCAGAAAATTCGTAGTAGGTATTAGGGCATACATTCTTAATGGTATCTCTATATACCTCGCCTGTGGTAAAAGCGGCATTTACCACCAGCATATAACCACCATTTGTTCCGGCAGCTACAGCCGCATTGCCCAGTGAAGAATCTGAAGCGCCTGTATGGTCGCCAACAATATCCCAAAATCCCCCAAACACACGATGATTATTGGTAGTTGGCTTATAAGGCCCTGAATCATCAGTAGTGCCGTCGGCGCTGGTGTTATTGGCAATAGAATAATAATTGTCTCCTGGTGCACTGGCTCCAATATTAATTTTAGTGTAGCCCGGCACAATTGCACTTTGTGCCCGGTTTTGCAACACACCACTTCCAAAAGAACTTTCGGCAGTGAAAGTGGCGCTCGAAAAGTTAACACATAATCCCTGGTTTGCGATTACCTTGATACCCGGATAATCAAAATGAAAATTTTTATCGCTACTTGACATCCTGTAATAATAATTTCCTGAAAGATGGATCGTATCGCCATCATTGGCGGTTACTACCAATTTATAAGCAACAATCAATAGTGTATTTCCATAGTGTTTGGGAATATCCCCTCCCTTTACCGTACCGCCGCCTCCTGAAGAACCCGTAGTTGTAAACTTCGATATCAAGGCTTTCTTTGCACTTGTTCCTGTGCCGATATTAACACGTATCCTGGGTGTAGGGCTCGGGTCATAAACGGCTACATCGTCATTGTCTGTATCTGTAAAAGGGCCCCGGAAATTAATTCCTTCGTTGGTTATAATTCGCATAGAATTGGGGACATACTCAGTCCCTGTGCGGATAGTATCTGTATAAAAGAAATTAGATGCAGTCTTGCCTGAATTGATCTTAACCAGGGCATGCACTTCAATAGTATCACCCTGTTGGGCAGTTCCACCTCCGTTGTTCCGTGTTACATTGATGTAGCTGTAACTAAACTCTATATCCTGTGCTAAAAGAACAGAAGGCATTAATAAAACGCCTGCGTTCAACACAAGGAGTAAAATAAATATTGAGATTTTTCTACGAAAAAGAGGATGAGTTGCCGAATAGCTCAAAGAGCTTTCGCATCCAGATCGGTATTTTCTCATTTCAGGCGGATTTGTGGTTCTTTTTAACTTCATCCACCCATGAACGAACTGATCGTAGGATTTATTTTATTACTGATCAATTCATTTTAATAATCAACTGATCAACAATGCTATACCTTCATCATTCAATAAAATATTCCGAAAATTTCTTACTTATTTTTAATTAACTTATTCTGCACTACAACGCCATTAAAAATTGCTCTTAAAATATAAAGGCCTGGGGGCAAATGATCCACATTGCCTAATATAGCCTGTGAATTTCCTTTGTGAAGCTGAAGTTGGTTTTTGCTAACAACGTCTCCATACATGTTACACAGATTAAACTCGACAGTTCCTTCAGCAGGAAGAAATACATCCATTTTTATAACATTAGTAAAAGGATTGACGGTAGATATTTTGAAGGGAGCCTGCCTGTTAAATAATGAAATAATTTTTGAGTAAGTGGCGCCACTTTTATTTTCATTGATGATCTTTAGCCTGAAGTAAGTGATATTATTAACAGATTCAGGGTCATTAAAAATATAGTTAGCTATCCTGTCGCCTTTTGTAGCGGTTATTCCTCCAATCTTTTTAAAGTTAATTCCATCCGCACTTTTTTCTATGTCATATTGCTGAACATCGGTTGCATCCTGCGATGTCCATTTTAAGGTAGCTCTATCGCCGGTTATTCCGCCGCTAAAATTCAAAAGTTGGGCATCCAAAATGCTACAGTGGCTACTATATACCTTTAAAAATATTTTCTGGCTATTATCCACTGCACATTTCGTATCATTCAAATTAAGCGCAGACGTAGCCACTTTCATCCTGAAAAAAGTGCCACTATCGGCTGCAACGGCTGTAAATACTGTATCTACATGGTAAACCCATAAACCATTCTCAAGATAAGGCGTCCTGGTGCTGCCCGCATTTACCGGAGTCCAGTTAATGCCATCCCAGCTTTTTTCCCACCGGTAATGAGTATAGTTGTCAAAATAGCTTTTTACCGTATCGCTTAAATACGCAGGCCAATTGGCACATGCAGTAGCCGTATCACTCGGATTCATTATTAAATTCGGATAACAGGTTACCAATTTAATATCATCAAGCACCCAGTCGTTACCGCCGCCGCCTGCTGCATTATTTTTTATAGAAATAGTAAAGCTCGTTTCACCCGGGCCGGTTTTATACATGAAGCCTCTTTTTTGCCACGTTTGAGTATAGGGTATATCTCCCGATGTATAATAATCCACATCATTAACCGCAAAAGAAAGATTAGGAAGTACGCCTGGGGTATAAGAGGATACTCCATTTACATCTATGCCACAATAACCACAAATATTCCTTACCCACGCAGAAAATTCGTAGTTAGTGTTAGGGCAAACATTACTGATAGTTTGCCGGTAGGCTTCGCCAGTAGGATAAGCTGCATTCACCACCAACATGTATCCGCCATTATCTCCCGGTTTAGCGGGCAGATTCCCTGCTACAGGATTTGCTGCTCCGGTATGGTCGCCAATAATATCCCAAACTCCAAATACACGTGTAGGGCTTGGAGGTGTAGGAGTAGCATAAGGAACAGAATTATCTGTTTTGCCGGTACCACTTGTATTATTTACTATTGAATAATAATTATCCTGTGGAGCGCTAGCCGTCAGGTTCACTTTTGTATATCCGGGAACGATAGCAGCAAGCGCCCTGTTTTGCACTATCCCCGTCCCAAATGAGCTGTCGGCGGTAAAGCTGGCGCTTGAAAAATTATTACATAGCCCTGAATTTTTGATGATTTTTATTCCCGGATAATTAAAACGATAAGTACGGTTAATGCCCGATGTGTCAAAATAATAATTACCGGTAAGATGAATAGTATCCCCAAAGCTGGCTGTTATCTTAAGCCTGTATGAAACCATGAATAAGGTAGTTCCATAAAATTTGGGCTTATCGCCGGGAGTAACGGTTCCTCCGCCACTTGTAGATCCAAAACCGGCGCCGGTAACAGGGTTTGTAGCGCTGGTACCAAGATTAATCCTTATTCTCGGCGATCCTGTTCCATCATAAACGCCTTTATCATCGCCTGACGCATCGGTATATGGGCCTAAATAATCAAGGCCTTCATTGGTTACTATCTTCAAAGACCCATTTACAAACTGGGTTCCTGACCGCACCGTATCTATGTAATAAAAGCTCTTTGCTTTTTTGTCCACTTTTACCAAAGCGTGCACTTCTATTATATCGCCATTTTCAAGAGTTCCTCCCGTGGTATTGCGGGTAACATTTTGATAACTATAGCTAAATATAAGCGCCTGCCCGTTAACCAATGATGGGTGAAGGATCCCCAAAATAAAAAACAGAGTTATAACGGGAATAAAAATTTTTTCGTAGTAAAACAGATTAACAGGCCTCTTAACTACCATAAAAAAAATTTACAACTATTGAAGAGGAGCTATTTCTCATAAAGAAAATTTTTAACTCAAAAAATATTTTTCTCAATAAATAATAACGCTTCATTAAATAATTTATTTTCTGCCTGTAGAAAAAAGGATAAATAATCCTTCCATTGATAAGAGCGCTATCCCCTACGTATTTTTAGGATACAAAATTTTCAGGTATTTACAGACCATTTAAAATAAAATTTAATACAGATTCGTTTAGTCTGCTATAATATATCCTAACTAAAACCAAAATTGTGAAAAAAATATTTTTTTTATTCTGTCTATGCCTACCGGTATATATTAATGTGTTTTCTCAAAACGAACCGTTTACTTCAAGAGTAGTTAATACATCTTATCAGCTTAACTCTGCATGGGAGCTTACTTACGGCCCCGATGATTCCTTGTGGGTCACAGAAAATTCTTCGTATCTCGTAAGCAAAATCAATATAGCAAATGGAGGCAAAACCCAATTGCTTAATTTAAGTGGCAGCCATGATGCGTTCACTACCTGGCCGCAGGGTGGCCTCATGGGTATGGCATTGCATCCGTCAATGTATGAGGAATGGCCTGCACCATCCAAGCCATGGGTATATCTCGCTTATGTTTACCAAAAAGTGGGAGATTTCAAAACTAAAAATGGAAATGACAGCGGGTCTTTTTTCAGAACAAAAATAGTACGTTATGTTTATGACCGCCCTAATCATAAATTGAAGGGACCTCCTCAAACGATCATTGATTTACTGAACGGTAGCAGCGACCACAATTCAGGCAGGCTGGCTATCGGAAAGGTAAATGGAGTCCCCTATCTCTTTTATACTATAGGCGACATGGGTACAGGCCAGTTCAAAAATGCCAACCGGAAAAACAGGGCGCAGTTAAAAGATACGCTGGAAGGCAAAGTACTTCGATTTAACCTTGATGCAATTGGTTCTCCTTCAGATGTACAAAGCTGGATTCCTTCAGATAATCCGTTTACAGATGTCAATGGAAAAACCACCGCAGTATGGAGCTTTGGGCACAGGAATGCACAGGGGCTCGCATTTAGCAGTGACGGGATACTCTACAGCAGCGAACAGCAGGATATGAGCGATGATGAAGTAAATATTATTGAAAAAAGCCGTAACTATGGCTGGCCCTTAGTCTCAGGATTCAGCGATGGTAATTATAATGGGCTTACATTAGCCAATTTGCCGGTTACAAGCGAACAACAGGATTCTATTAATAACAATCTAAGGGCGCCCATTTATACTTTATATACCACCGCCAACCCCGGAGTTTTATATGGTACTTCTAACTCCACCTGGCCAACGGTAGCCTGCTCAAGCATTGATGTGTATGAAAACTATGTCATTCCCAACTGGAATCGCTCCCTACTTGTTCCCTCTTTAAAAGCAGGTATGGTACAAAGATTGAAGTTAGACGCCACGGGTACAAAAGTAATAGACACGTCAAGCATACCCGCCATGCGGTTATACAACCAGGCACGCCTCAGGGATCTATGTATCTCACCTGACGGCCTGAAAATTTATGTATCATGCGATATGTCATCGCAATCCAATACTTACAAGGGAAAGATCCTGGAATTTACCTATACCGGGCCTATGGGTGTATTATCAATTAATGACTCTCTCAACACTTATGTCAGAAACACCAGCATCCAGGTATATCCTAATCCGGCCAGCAAAGTATTATATGTAAGAAGCATTAAAAATGTGACTAATCCGCTTCATTATTTTATCTATGACGGATCCGGAAAAATAGCATTGAAAGGCGACAGCAATAATGATTATTTTTCAATAAATATCGAAAGCCTCTCTCCCGGAGTTTATATTTTGAAACTTTACAACGCATATACTATTAATGTAGGCACTATAAAAGTTGTAGTAAAATAATTTGCAGGACAGGCTGAGCGAAAATAAGCAAAGGGCGATGCCCTTTGCTTATTTATAATTTATTGCTGCAGGAATAAATTAACCTCAAAATTTTTAATAGCTTGCGTCTTCTACATCTATCATTCTAAATCATTTTAAAATGAAAGGGCTGCAAGACCTCAACATTCCTTACCAAAAAGTTTCAACTACTAAAAAGCATTCCTTATTATTTTTTATTTTATTCCCGGCCATAACCATGCTGCTGGGATGGGGCTTGCGCGGCTTTATTGGCGGAGGCACTTATGGCGCCATGATACCAGGCGCTATGGTAATGATGGTTATCTGTATGCTACTTGATATCCCTCTCAAGTTTGCTGCTGTTGCCATAGTTTTCGGAACAGTTGGGATTGCTATGGGTGGAGAAATGACCTATGGCCAAACTTTAGGCTTTCTTCGTAACTCTGATACTATATGGTGGGGCCTTGCAGGAACAAGCCTTAAAGGCGGAGTTTGGGGATTGACCGGGGGGCTGTTTATAGCTTTAGGATTATTGTATCCCCGCATCAAAACCAAAACAATCCTGACAGGCTTCCTGATTTTTTTAATCGGATTTGTGATCGGTTTAAAGCTAATTAATGATCCCAAAGTCCTGTATTTCTCTGATCCCTTCAATCACCCAAGAAGTGAATCGTGGGCGGGGATACTACTTGCTGCTATTGGATTCCTTATTTTTTTAAAAATAAAAATAGCTGCTGAAGAATTTAAAGTAGTGAAGACATTTACATTATATGGCTTGTTGGGCGGTATATTAGGCTTTGGCCTTGGTTCACTTTGGATTACAGTAGGCGCTCTCTACGGCGTGGAGTTTCTTATCGTTGATTGGTGGAAGATAATGGAGTTTTCATTTGGGTTTATATTAGGCGGATCCCTGGGCTTTGCGGCCTGGCGTTATCACAATTCCAGCCAGTCTTTTTACCGGGAAAAGACGACAAAGCTCAATACAACGAAGACGGGTACAACATTCTCTTTGGAGTTGATTTCTATTTTGATAATAGGTTTATTTGTGTATGCTACTATGTCACTGGTTGAAGTTTACCTGGACATTATCAGTAACTACAAAGGAATATTTTTCGAATCGCTGACAACTATAGGAAAAGTATTTGTAAGTTACATGTTTATTGGACTCCTGCTAATAACTATTACTTTATACTGGCCCTTTCTGGCTTTTCAAATAGCTGTTACGTTAACCTTTTGTAATTGTGTAATTGACCTTGTTGATGACAAGAATCTTTTCCCTGCATTACAATCCTTACCCTTATTTTATTTTGGGATCATTGTAGTTGCTTCATTAATAGTAGCTGCTGTAGTTGCTGTATTTCAAAGAAAGAGATTTGCTTTAAGATCAATGCTGCTGATACTTGTGTGGTCAACTATGACGATAGCTGTAATAAGATTATTTGCAAGTGGCGCATTTAACTTCAAAGAAGATCATTCGGCTATTCAAATAATCATAGGGGACCTGTTTGTTTTTAATGTCTTTATCATTTCTGCAATAATTGTATCTGTAATGGTTATAAAAAATAAAATCTTTAAGGCGCGGATCCATGTAGAACCATTCGTCACAGACAACTTAAGATTACCTTCTTAACAGGCATACAACAAAAAATCGGTAACAATCTAACCGGAAGAGGCGCCAGGACAGCGCCTCTTCCGGAACATTTTTTATATAAACAATTACAATAAATCTCCTACCATATTTTTGGGATCCACCCATTCATCAAACTGCGCTTCAGTTACATATCCCAGCTTGACTGCCATTTCCTTTAGGGTGGTATTTTCTTTATGTGCTTTCTGGGCAATTTCGGCCGCTTTATAATACCCGATTTTTGTATTAAGCGCCGTAACAAGCATCAGAGAATTATCTACGTGCTTCTTTATATTCACTGTGATCGGTTCAATTCCTTTGGCGCAATTTTCGTTAAAACTATTACATCCATCGCCTAACAACCTGGCGCTGTGCAAAAAGTTATAGATCATCATAGGCTTAAACACATTCAGTTCAAACTGGCCTGTAGCGCCGCCAACGCCAATGGCTACATCATTGCCCAGCACCTGCGCTGCGATCATCGTTAATGCTTCGCATTGCGTCGGATTTACCTTCCCAGGCATGATGGATGAGCCAGGTTCGTTTTCAGGGATACTGATCTCCCCAATCCCACTCCGCGGCCCGGATGACAACATCCTGATATCATTGGCAATTTTCATAAGGCTCGCTGCAACCATCTTCAAAGCGCCATGAGTTTCTACTATCGCATCATGGGCAGCGAGAGATTCAAATTTATTTTTTGCAGTAATAAAAGGAAGGCCGGTTAACTCAGCAATTGTCTCAGCAACATTTACAGCATACCCGGGAGGAGTATTAATTCCGGTTCCTACTGCAGTACCCCCAAGCGCCAGCTCGCTCAAATGGAATAACGTATTTTTTATGGCATTAATTCCATGATCTAACTGTGATGCATATCCGCTGAATTCCTGGCCAAGGGTAAGGGGTGTTGCATCCATAAAATGAGTGCGGCCTATCTTTACGATGTGCATAAAATCTTTAGACTTTTGCTCCAAAGTATTTTTCAATTTCTCGATAGCCGGTAAAGTAAGGTCATTCAATATTTTATATGCGGCAATGTGCATGGCAGTAGGAAAGGTATCGTTGCTCGATTGCGATTTATTTACATCATCATTGGGATGAAGAATTTTTTCTTTATCAGTAAGCTTGCCTCCATTTAAAACATGGCCGCGATAAGCAACTACTTCATTTACATTCATATTACTTTGTGTGCCGCTACCGGTTTGCCAAACCACCAAAGGAAATTCATTATCCAGTTTCCCTGCAAGAATTTCATCGCAAACTTTGCTTATTAAGTCTAACTTTTCTTTTGATAAAACACCCGCATCAAAATTGGTGATCGCCGCCGCTTTTTTCAAATAGGCAAATGCCCGGATAATTTCTTTGGGCATTTTGTTGATATCCTGCGCTATTTTAAAATGCTCTACACTACGCTGTGTTTGCGCGCCGTAATAGGCATCAGCAGGAACTTTCACTTCTCCCATCGTATCCTTTTCTATTCTGTAATCCATAATTTTTATAATTAAAATTTTAAAATGAATACTGCAAATTTAATTCAATGCTCAATTAAGCCTCACAGGTTTTGAAGACATTGGCCATTCACCATTGACCACTATTGTTTACTTCCCTTTAAATACCGGTTTCCTCTTTTCTAAGAAAGCCGCGGTACCTTCTTTCTTATCTGCGCTGGAGAAAACCTCGCCAAATAGCCTTGCCTCTTCATTGAATCCTTCTTTATTAAAATAAAAATTGACCGCTTCAATGATCCCCGAAATGACTATTGGAGATTTGGTGATGATCAGGCCTAAAATTTCTTTTGCTTTCGGAATAAGGTTCTCAGGCGTTTCCACATAATTAATTAATCCCAAAGATCTGGCTTCATCAGCGCTGATCATATTTCCTGTCATCATCAGCTCCATCGCTTTTCCTTTACCAATATGCATGGTTAACCGCTGTGTGCCGCCATATCCTGGAATCAGGCCAAGATTCACTTCTGGTTGCCCGAATTTCGCGTTGCTGCTTGCCAGCCTGAAGTGGCAGGCCATTGCCAACTCACAACCGCCACCAAGCGCAAAGCCATTCACAGCAGCTATTACAGGCTTGGAGCAATTTTCAATTTTAAAAAAAAGATTCTGGCCTCTTTTGGCGAGTAATACTCCCTCATTATCTTCTACAGAAATAAATTCAGAAATATCAGCCCCGGCTACAAACGCTTTTTCACCAGCGCCGGTTATGATCACCGCTTTTATATTGTCATCAGTATAAACAGAATCCATCACATTATCCAACTCATCCAAAACCCTTCTGTTCAGTGCATTTAATTTATCCGGCCGGTTGATGGTGATGGTAAAAATATTGTTTTCAAGCTCCGTTCTTATTGTTGAATAATACATGATTAAGCGTAAGTTGTTATGTTGTAAATGATAAGAATAAAAGAATTTAAAAATTCCTGTTTTCCTTTACCCAATCTTTTATATAATTGGCTATCTCAGATGTAGAAGTACCGGGAGGAAATAATTTTCCTACTCCCATTTCATTCAATGTTTTCATATCATCGGCAGGAATGATGCCACCGCCCGTAACCAGCACATCATTCATGCCTTTCTCTTTCATCAGGGATAAAATTTTAGGAAAGATCGTATTGTGCGCACCGGTCAGAATACTTACTCCAATAGCATCTACATCTTCCTGCAATGCAGCATTTACCACCATTTCAGGAGTTTGCCGCAGGCCTGTGTAAATCACCTCCATGCCTGCATCGCGAAGAGAAGTAGCAATTACTTTAGCTCCGCGATCATGCCCGTCAAGGCCTACTTTGGCAATTAAAACACGAATGGGCCGTTGCCTGGGAGAAAAATTTTTATCGCTCATTTTTTTGATCTTTGATTCCGTTACAGTCTGGCTATTTCATTAAGGATAAAGTATGCTCTATTCTTTTCAGGGTTTCTTCTTTTCCGATAATAGCAGCAATATCAAACACGCCCGGGCCAAATTTACCGCCTACCAGCATAATGCGAAACGGCAACATTAATTCTCCCGGTTTCAGTTTTGAAGCCGCTGCCAGTTCTTTGAATGTATGTTCTATATCTGCAACATCCCACGAATTCAATAAAGAATACGTGCGTATCAATTCAACAAAAAACTGGTTTTTATTTTCATTCCATTTTGGAAGAATTGAAGCCGTGTCAATTTCTGTTGGAGCCACAAAAAAGAAATGGGCCTGTTGCCAGAAATCAGTCAATAAAGTGCATCTTTCTTTTACCAGCCCGATGATCTTTTCCAGTTTGTTTTCATCATTAATTACCAAACTATGTTCTTCAAACATTTTTTTTACGTCAGGTTTCAATCTTTCCACACCTGACCTTTTGATCCATTCATGGTTGAACCACTTTGCCTTTTCAAAATCAAATTTTGCTCCATGCGCATGAACCCTGTCCATAGAAAATTTTTCAACCATTTCATTTAAAGAAAAAATTTCCTGCTCTGTGCCATCATTCCAGCCAAGCAATGCAAGCATATTGATAAATGCTTCCGGCATAAAACCCAACTCCTTAAATCCTTTTACTACGCCTTTGTTGGGGTCATCCCATTGCATTGCAAATACCGGGAACCCTAATCTTTCGCCATCTCTTTTACTAAGCTTGCCATTACCATCCGGTTTCAGGATCAGAGGAAGATGCGCCCATTGGGGCGTATGTTTTTCCCAACCAAAATATTTCCAAAGCAGCACATGAACCGGTGCACTGGGCAACCATTCTTCACCACGAAAAGCATGGGTGATCTTCATTAAATAATCATCCACCACTACAGCCAAATGATACGTTGGCATTCCATCAGCTTTCAATAAAACCTTATCATCTACTCCATCAGTCTGCATTTCTATATCACCGCGAATCATATCTTTGAAATGAACATATTCATTTCGCGGCATCTTGATACGGATAACATGAGGAAAATTAGTTTTCAATAACGCCTCTGTTTCTTCTTTGGGCAACACCAAAGAATTGCGCATTTGCAAACGGTTCTGAAAATCATATTGCACATTATATTTTCCTTCGGCTTTTAATTTTTCACGCAGGCTTTCAATTTCTTCCGGGGTATCAAAGGCATAATAAGCATGCCCTGATCTTACCAGTTCTTCAGCATATTCACGATAAATATTTTTTCTTTCACTTTGCCTGTAAGGCCCGTAATCACCAGGGTTATGCGGCCCTTCATCAGGTAAAATACCGCACCATTTCAGGCAATCAATAATGTACTGCTCCGCTCCTTCCACATAGCGCGTCTGATCAGTATCTTCCACTCTAAGAACAAAATCACCACCATTTTTTTTAGCAAATAAATAATTGTATAAGGCGGTACGGATACCTCCAAGGTGTAAACCTCCAGTAGGGCTTGGCGCAAATCTTACTCTTACTTTACTCATACTGCAAAGATAATTGTTTGGCAGTGTAGAACGTATCAATAAGCTCTGACAGAAACCTATTCAAAAAATTATCTTCATCAGAAAAAAATATCGCGATCTGAGCTTTATCTTTAACGCTTAAAGATTTCATTATGTTTTTAGCTAAAAAAATAAAGGTAATTGAGACACTTCTGCTGCTTATCTTAATGGTGCCATTGCCAATGTTATTATCTGCACAGCACAAAACGCCTGCTGACCTGGCTGTAAGGAACGCAAAAGATTTTGAAAAAATGCCGCGTGTACCTCTGCCGGGTCGCCCTTTTCTTTTTTTAAATAAAAAGGAAATTGAAGCCGCACGCGCACTTACAGAAAAAGAAGACTGGGCAAAGAAGATCAAAGAAAATTATGTCAGGACTGCTGAGACATGGAGTTCGCGCGACTATAATTTTATTAAGAAGATCATTCCTGCCAAAGGTTCAATTTATATTTATGGCTTAGGCATGGACCTTGATCCTGTACAACAAAAAAAGCTGAAATGGCAAGGTTGGAAAGATCCACTACATGTAATAGCTGACGATGGCACTGTTTACCCAAATGCTACGCACCCGGATGATGGCAGTGGCTGGACAGACCCTAATACCAAAAATAAATTTTACTTTATAGCTGTTGCCAATGGCAGGATCATAAAGCAACTGGAAACTACTGAGCTGCCTGCTTTGGTAAATGCTTATTTACTTACCGGCAATGAAACCTATGCTGAACGCGCCTTGTGGATATTAGATGCCATTGCTACCATTTATCCAAGAGCGAATGAAGGGCCTATAGATTATCCGGGGTTGGCGCCGGGCAAAGCGGATGGCGGCCGGTTAGACAGGCCTTACTACCAGGCATCCCGTGCGCTGATGAACTATGCTTACTTTGCTGAAATGCTTTTTACAAGCAGCCATGCCCTTCAATCATCTCCTTCAAACGAAGGCTATACTATGCTTAAAAATATCGAGTTAAACCTGTTGATGAACGGAGCCGATTATTGCCTTCGCATGGCTAAGTCAGGGCACGGCGCGAGTTATGAATTGAATAATGGTAATATTGATTATAACCGTTCTCCACTGGTTGTAGGAGCCATGCTTGGCATTACAGACTGGGTAGCTTGGGCGCTCAACGGCCCGCTGGGATTTCGCTATGCTATATCAAATACCATTGACATCAATGGCAGATATTTTGAAACAGGCGCTTCGTATGCACAGCACACCCGGGATCTATTGCTTGGTACCGCCTATTTTTTAAAACGAATGAAGCTCCCCGCCTATCCAAATGGCTATAACGCTTATGATGATTCTAAGTTTGCAAAATTCGCGCTGAATTTCTTTACCGGCATACAGGTGAACGGGCGCTTACCACTTTTTGGCGATTCTGGCCCTGACAATGTAGTAAGTAATGGCAAAGATATTTTTGATAAAGGCACCCTGATGGCAGCGCAGGAATTTTATAACTATAGTGAAAAAAAAGAAGTACGTGAGGCCGCATTAGAAACCGCTTCGCAAATGTTAGAGAATATGCCTGCTGATTATGAGCATAACGAGCGTGATTTGTTTCACATGCAACATTGGGAAGAGTTTGTTAACCAGGCCCGGCTTGTAAAAAGTTTATCCGCTGCTAATAGAAGTACTTTATTTTTTGACTATGGCACTTTGATCTTACGCTCAGGAGAAAGAGAGAAGGAACGGGCTGCGTTGGTACGTTTCGGGCCTACTTTAAATCATGGGCAGGCAGATGAACTGGAATTGAATTTCTATGCAAAGGGACGTGAGTTTTCTTTTGATCCGGGCTATTATAATACTCACCTGCGTTTCGGATTTACCAGTACTACTGTAGCGCATAATATATTAGTTGTAAACCGGACTAACCAGTTGCGCCAGCCTTCGCCCGGCGGTGACCTGCAAACCTGGACCGACGGAGAAGTTTTGCGTTCAGCCGCCGTGAATGATCCAAAAGCATATTCTTCACAAGGGCTTTCTGAATATAAGCGAAGAGTGGCTTTAATTGACCTGTCGCCTGATGACAGCTATATCATAGATAATTTCTGGGCGCTGGGCGGACATGAATATGATTACAGCCTTCACGGTATTTCCAAAGGAAAATTAAAAATACTTTCTGCTTCTAAAACTTTGCTTAAAGAGAAACGAAACGGATCAGTATTAAGCCCTCAAATAGATTATGCTGCTGAACTCGATCCCAATGGCCGCGTTGCTTCTTTGCCCAAAGCTCCTTTTTATTTTGCACCGCCGGGAGCAGGATATGGCTTTTTAAGCGACCCGGCTTTCTATAGTTTAAATGGCGCTGCACGTTTACAATGGTCTGCAACAGACACTACCAATCACCAGATGTATGTATGGCATTTTGCACCGCCATCATCAGAATTGATCATTGCACAATCGCCAAAACCCAGAGCACCTATGGACCTCACTTATGCACTATCTCATGTAAAGGTTCCTGCTTCTAAGCCCGTACGCTTCACTTCAGTTATTCTTCAAACAGGCGGAGAAAATAAGTTAGCAGAAGTGCAGCAGTTGCTACCCAAAGATGGCTCTCAATCAGCTTTTGCTTTACATCTTATACCTGTAGCAACGGTTAATTCGGCAACCCGCGAACATTATTATATGGCATCAGATAAAGTAACAGGAAATGTAAATTTTGACAATGGCCTTTCTTTCTCAGGCGAAGAAGGATTTTTAGGATTAGATGCATCAGGTAAAATAATATCCGCTTCTTTAACCGGCGCCGGCCATATTAATAAAGGCGGTTTTAAATTCACTGTTGCACCATTATTTAAAAAACCACTTCAAATTTTGCAGATAGAAAATCAACCCTTACGCATATTGGTGAATGCCCCTTATGAACAGACCAAAAATTTGGAAGGAAGTATTGTACGCTTAATTAAACCTGGTTTAATACGGCCCTTTGTATTACGGGTAAATAAAAGTGAATCTGCCGGAAAAAATAGCTGGCTTACGATAGATGCCTCCGGCAATACGCAGGCAACAGGAACGGTTAAAAGCTATGATCCAAAAACCCGCAGTATCATCACAGAAGCTCCTTTTCCGCATACCCGTCCTTATACTTATACCTATTCTGAAAAGACAGGGTTCCCCGGGGAAGATGAGAAAAATATTGATTATAGTTATAACGGAGGGTATAATGGTTTTTGGCTGGTTGACAATCAAAAATCATCACAAAGAGCAGTGATTAAAAACATGATAAATAAGCGTACCGAAATAGTGCTCGAAGATAACATCAAAGGCGCTTTCAAACCCGGCGATAAATTTGAAATTCAACTATTGGCTCCGGGTGATCAATTGGAAGTGCCTGTATGGAGCGAGGCTAATCGCGATGTAAATGGAAATTGGCAGGTAAAAGGCACCGGTGTTGTAACCATTAGCAAATGATTTAAACTTTTAAATAATCACAAATGAGACCTGATGAAAGAATATTACTCAAGTTCTTGAGTACAGGATTCTTCCGTACACTTGTAAAAATATTTTAATCATGACAGGAAAAAGAGCAAATAATTGCTTCTGAAAAAGATGGTCAAATCTTTTTTGATGCTATTACAAATTCTAAGAAACCTTCAAAAACGCTGAAGAAGGCTTTAGAGGATTATAATGCTTTATTTCAAACTCATAATAGATCAAGCTTTAATAAAAAAACATTGAAAGAACTTTTCGGATAACTGACCATAAACTGATATTATGAAACTTCTTCTGTCAATCGTATCTCTTCTTTTCTATACTTGTTGCTTTAGCCAGGCAAAGCAACAAAAGCTCCTTGTAGCCGAATATAGAATTGATAGCCCCAGAGTTGGAAACTATACCTACCTGGTTGCTTATAACTTCACAAATGGTAAATACATTTCAAAAGACACCCTATTTGAGGCAGAAGTTCATAAAAAAGGAGTTATCGGGTTGCACGTTAGTTATAGCCCTGGAAATAATTTCATCTATAAGAACAGGTATGTTATTGCTACAAACGGCTCAGTAATTGATATAAAAGAACGAAGATTGGTTATAGAACAAAATGAACGTTTCGTTGAAGCGATTGGCGACACCCTGATTTTCCACAGGCGCGAACTTGCACCCTCGACCGGTTATCTCTTTCTGGACCTTATAACAAAAAAGTACGAATCTATTGAAGATAACACATGGTATAAACCTAAAATGGGCAACGTGTCGCCAGACGGTAAACATTACCTTTACATTCAACCAAGTGTAGTGTCGTATAAGATTTGGTTATATGACAATAACGATAAGGGAACTACATTAGTATGGAATGCGGGGCGCGGCCCTTTCACAATTGCGACTCAAGCCCCGACCATTGAAACTCACTGGCTCAATAACCAATCCTTTCTTTATGCTGTTCATGAACAAAAAAAAGATTCACTCAACCATATTTTCTTCTATAAAGTTATTTTACATCGTTACAATATACAGCACCGAACAGACAATGTCTTTTTCATTTTAGATTCAGTTCCTCAAGGTAAACCGCGATTAAACGGAAGGTTTTTTATTGACCCAACAGGACAGATAATTTATAAAGCAACATCCGGAAGCAATTATATTATTGACACGGCTCATCAAACACTAACAGAAACAAAATATTCACAATTGGGTTTTAATTTTTCAAGTACTCTCGGTACATGGAAAGGAACAGCTTTTAAATACCAAGGCCAGGATATTGGCAAGATATGGTGCACAAAGCCAATAGTATCTAATGGTGTAATCGCAGCCATGTATGGAGATGTCGGAACAAACTTAGGTTATCCTAATGGTTTTAAAGTTTGGACACAAGCCACACGAAGCTGGATAACGATTGGCGTTCCGTGGATATCCGCAATCATTGGATGGGTAAATGAAAAATAGCTGCTTCTACGAAAGGTTAGAAGCCCCATCCCAACCCTTCCCCGGGGAAGGATACGCTTTGGTGCATATAAAATAATTCTTTATGGTAAACAGATAGAAAATTTCTGGCAACAACATCAGAAATCCACTTTCGGTATAGACGCAATTAATCTTTGTGTATATTCTTTTTTAGGATGAAAATAAATCTCATCTGCTGTCCCTGTTTCTTCGATCTTTCCTTTATTCATCACCATAATTCGGTCACTGATATAATGCACTACTCCGAGATCGTGAGATATAAAAATGCACGTGAAGCCAAGCTCTCTTTTAAGATCGTTTAATAAATTTAAAACCTGCGCCTGCACACTTACATCCAGCGCTGATACGCTTTCATCACAAATAATGAAATCAGGAGTTAGGCTAAGAGCGCGTGCAATACATATCCGCTGGCGCTGACCGCCACTGAACTCATGCGGATAGCGGTTAAAATATTCGGGTTTTAAATCTACTTTTTCCAACAGGTCAACTATCTTTTCTTTACGTTGCTTTTCATTGGGTAATATGGAATGAACTTTCATCGGTTCATTGATAGCCTGCCCGATCGTTAGCCGTGGATTTAATGAACCATAAGGATCCTGGAAAATGATCTGGATATCCTTTCTCATTTTTCTAAATTGGTCTTCAGGAATGTTTGCAATGTTTTTACCATTAAATAAAATAGCGCCTGCGGTAGGCGGTATCAATCTTATCAAAGACCTTCCCAGCGTGGTTTTGCCACAGCCGCTTTCTCCCACCAGGCCTACTGTTTCTCCTTTATTTACTGTAAAGCTTACATCATCTACCGCTTTGAATTCTTTTAAAATCTTTCCAAAAAAATTTTTCTTTACAGGAAAATACACGCTCAGATTTTCAACCTTTAATAATGGATCAACGATCTCTAATTTTTGAGATGATGAACTGCTTTTCAAATTTATCTTTTCCTTATGCCCGTTATTCTGATCATTAGTTTCCCGTGTTCCGTCCAAAAAATCACTGATCACCGGAAGCTTCTTTCCCCTGGATGATGCCGTAGGACGGCAACTCAGTAACGCGCGCGTATAAGGATGCTGGGGATCTAGAAAAATTTCTTTAACGGCGCCGGCTTCTACAATTTCCCCTTTGTACATCACAATTACTTTATCAGCAATCCCGGCTACAAGGCCAAGATCATGCGTGATATAAATCACACTCATTTGTTCTTTTACCTGCAACTCTTTAATAAGCTGTAAAATGCTTTTTTGTACCGTAACATCAAGAGCCGTAGTAGGTTCGTCAGCAATTAACAAGGCAGGATGGCAACTTACCGCCATGGCGATCATCACTCTCTGCTTTTGGCCACCGCTTATTTCATGAGGATAACGGTCAAGCACAGACGAAGGATCAGGTAACTTAACCTGCTCAAACAATTGAATTGCTTTTATACGCGCTTCCTTTTTAGAAAGAGGCTGATGAATTTTCATTGCTTCCATTACCTGTTCTCCACAGGTCTTTACAGGGTTTAGTGAAGTCATCGGTTCCTGGAAGATCATAGCTATTTTATTTCCCCTTACTTTTCTTAGCTCATCGTCATCGAGTTTAAGAAGATCAACGCCTGAAATTCCATCGTCAGAGAAAAGGATCTTACCATTTTTATAGATTGCCGGAGAAGGTAACAGTTGCAAGATGGATAATGAAGTAACCGTTTTACCAGAGCCGGATTCTCCAACGATAGCAACAGTTTCGCAGCGATTTACCTCAAGAGAAATATTCCTGATAGCAGAAGTGTTTCCTGATGCGGTAGAAAAATCAACACTTAAGTTATTTATTTCAAGGAGGGGCGTCAATGGTGAATGGTCAATGGTCAATGGTGATTAAAATTTCAAATGCCTTACAGTAAGGCCGTTATTGATCAACTGTTTTAAAGACTCGATGCCTATTTGAAGATGAATCTTTACAAATTGTGCCGTTACTCCTGCATCACTTTCAATGGTCTTTACTCCCTCAGGTATCATTGGAGAATCACTAACAAGCAATAAAGCACCCGTGGGAATTTTATTATAAAAGCCAACCGTAAATATGGTGGCTGTTTCCATATCTACGGCATAAGCCCTTATCTTTCTTAGATAGGCTTTAAACACATCATCATGCTCCCACACTCTCCTGTTGGTGGTATATACAGTGCCTGTCCAATAGTCCACCGAATGGTCGCGGATGGTAGTTGAAATAGCTTTTTGTAATGCAAATGCAGGCAGGGCAGGCACTTCAGGGGGAAAGTAATCATTGGAAGTCCCCTCGCCTCTTATCGCTGCAATAGGCAGAATAAGATCCCCGATCTTATTTCTTTTTTTCAATCCTCCGCACTTTCCTAAAAACAGGACTGCTTTAGGCTCGATAGCGCTCAGCAAATCCATGATCGTAGCAGCGCCGGGGCTTCCCATTCCAAAATTAATGATCGTAATATCATTGGCTGTGGCGCATTCCATCGCTTTATCCATCCCTACAATATTCACATTATTCATTTCAGCAAACATCTTTACATAATTGCCAAAATTGGTCAGCAGGATATATTCGCCAAAATTATCTAACTTTTCGCCCGTGTAGCGCGGAAGCCAGTTATTCACTATTTCCTTTTTTGTCTTCATCTGTTAAATACTTTTTATTGGCATGAATAAAAATACGATTTTAGAAATTAGATTATACCATTTTTACAAACAGGTATATCCTAATCTGTACAAGCCGGAACCAAAGGGATTTACCACAAAGTCACTAAGGACACAAAGAAAAAGACTTTCGTGACTTTGTGGTAAAAAATAAACTTGCCAAAAGATAAGTTAAGATATTTTTTGGCACACTAAAATCCTTAGTCCTATTTAGTTCCGGAAAGTATATAAAATACCCTGTCAAAAAATACTAAGATTTGAAAATTCAGATAGTAATCAATGATTCATCAAAAGCTAAGAATGATAAAAATTGAGTTCCCAAAAAATAAGGTCAAAGTACAACAACATAAAGATGTACATGAGGTATTTGATGTGATAAGAAAAAAATGGCTGCTGCTTACGCCTGAAGAATGGGTGCGCCAGCATATCTTACAGTACCTCTTAATAACAAAAAAATATCCCGCTTCTCTTATCGCAATTGAAAAAGAAATAAAATTAGTCGACCTCAAAAAGCGTTGCGATATCGTAGTATATAATAGAAGGTCAGAGCCCTGGATGATCATAGAATGCAAAGAAATGAAAGTAACCCTGTCTGAAAATACATTAGATCAAATTCTTCGCTATCACATTTCGCTGTCTGCCCAATACCTCATCATTACTAATGGAAGTTATTGTTTTGGGTTTGAAAAAAGGGAAGGGCAGTTTATTGAGATAGATTGCTTCCCTGATTTTGAAATTTGATTTTGAAATTCACTAAACCAACCTAAACTCTCTAAACCCTTATATTTTCTAAACTCTCTAAACGACTACAGCTAAGGAAAAATTCCCAACTCTGCATACGATGTGGCAACTTTATTAATAGCACAAACATAAGCTGCCGTCCTCATATCAGGAATGGCCGGATTTTTTTGCCAAATATCTACTATCTCGCGCGTAGCAGCAATCATGGTTTCTTCAAGGCCACTTCTTACAAGATCTACTTCATCGGCGCCACGTAAAATGAGATCTTTTTCAACCGAACCTATTGTTTTGCCGGTTAATCCTTCAAGCTGGTCAACGATACGATGGTTCATATTTTCAGTAAATCTTTTTTCAAGGCGTCCATAACGCACATGGCTGAGATTTTTTAACCACTCGAAATAACTAACCGTAACGCCGCCGGCATTCAGATACATATCAGGTACGATAAGCACACCTTTAGGATTCAATATATCATCAGCTTCAGGGGTAAGAGGGCCGTTGGCAGCTTCTCCGATTATTTTCGCTTTTATGCGTGACGCATTTTCTCCATTAATTACATTTTCCAAAGCTGCGGGAATTAAAATGTCGCATTCCATTTCAAGCGCGTCAGCAGATCTTTCAAAATTAATAGCGCCGGGAAAATTGAGAATGGAACCGGTTTTCTTACGATGCAACCATACCTGCTCTACATCCAATCCTTTGTCATCCCGGATGGCTCCTTCATACTCAGCAAGGCCTACGATCAACGCGCCCGCCTGCTGAAAAAACAAAGCTGCATGATAGCCCACGTTCCCTAATCCCTGTACACATATTCTTTTTCCCTTTACACCGGTAGCCAGGCCAAGCTTATCCATTAAGATCTTCATATTGCATACTTCTGTCAGGCCATAAAAAACTCCCAGGCCCGTAGCCTCTCTTCGCCCGCGGACTCCTCCCTGTGAAACAGGCTTTCCTGTAACGCAGCCAAGCGCATCTATTTCACCGGGATGCATGGCAACATAGGTATCCAGAATCCAGGCCATTTCTCTTTCTCCCGTACCATAATCCGGCGCGGGCACATCTGTACCCGGGCCAATAAAATTCTTTTTGATCAACTCTGCCGTATAGCGGCGTGTAATTTTTTCAAGCTCATAAGGAGTATAGTCTTTGGGCACAATTTTAATCCCTCCCTTTGCGCCACCAAAAGGAACATTCACAATAGCACATTTATAAGTCATTAAAGCGGAAAGCGCCATCACCTCATCCTGGCTTACTGCACTACTAAAACGAATACCACCTTTACAAGGCGTTTTGTGATGCGAGTGCTGCACTCTGTATGCTTCGATGGTTACAATTTCACCACTCTCCCTCCTTATAGGAAACCGCATCTGGTACACACTGTTGCATTGTTTGATCTGTTGAAGAATACCATTATCCCATTGGGTAAAAGCGGCCGCTTTATCGAAACTTTTTTCAACGTTCTCAAAAAAACTATAGGAAACTTTTTCTGACATAATATTTAATTTAATTAAAGCAAAAATCCAGGCCTTCCGGCTTTCATTGTATCATAGAACCCTTTAAAAAATTTATAGTGACTTTTCTTTTTTTGAAATCTTGTAGTCAATCCATAGCAGGTATAGAAAAAAAACAATTAGAATTACCACGCATACGGCCATAACTACAAAGATCTTGTTATGGCTTCTCATGGTGGAATCAATAGATTGCGCCGAAGAATCAGATTGCGCCCACAAAAGTATATTCGATAAAGACAATATAACGGTAAAGCATAAACGTTTTAAGAACAACTTATTCATTAATTAAATTTTTATTGGCAAGCAAGCTTAACCTTATTTTCAAATTGCTGATCCATATTCCCAAAAGCAGCCATCCAATAACAGCCGGCCAGAAAACTATCCGCATGGTTGCGTCGAGATTGCCGCCGCCAAGTGCAGGATTGCCACCGCCTTTAGCTCCTTCCATACCGCCAGGGTGAAGGGATTGTACCAGCCGCGGCAATATCATGATCAGGGGGATATAAATAAAGTAGGCGAAAATATTATACACTGATGTCACTCTTGCCTTTTTATCCATATCCGTCATAGAGCCCCGCAATACGATATAAGCTAAATAAATCAATACAGCAATCGCAGCGGCCATTTGCTTGGGATCGTTACTCCAAAATTCGCCCCAGGTATATTTGGCCCATATTGCGCCTGTTGTTAATCCAAGTATTCCGAATACAATTCCTGTTTTTGCAAATTCGGAAGCATAAATATCATATTTAAGATTCTGTGTGCGAAGATAGGCTATTGAATAAGCGAGAGATAAAGTCAGCAAGCCCATTTGGCCAAACCACATGGGTACATGAAAGAAAAAATTACGGATACTTTCGTAAAGGTTACCCACGTAAGGAACATCAATAAGGAAACCGGCAGTAAAGGCGAAAAACATAAAAACGATACACAATACTTTCCACCAACTTAGCGTCATAATTTTTTTTTGATGAGCAAAATTAAGGATAATATCCTTGTTAAGTTTTTAATTATTTACAGGCCTGATTATTTTAATCTTTCCATAAAAAAGGAAATAAGACCACAGCTAGCACGATCACCAGCACATCAAGGCCAGCTAATAAAAGGGATATCTGTAAAATAGCCCCATCTCTGAAAACCTCGCCAAAGGCAGATTTTGACAACCTGATCAATAACAACAATTGCGGTATGATCAAAGGGAAACCCAATATAGCCATGATAGCTGCATTCTGATGCGCTTTAGCCGCAATAGCCGACATCAGGGTAAATACAAGACTTAAACTAAGCCCGCCAAAACAGGCAATACCAACAAATTGAAGTTCATTTGTTATTGGATTTCCCAATAAGATCCTGAACAATAAAATACCCGCAAAGATCATTAGCAGCATCACCACTGAACTGTATATTAATTTTGCAATTATAAACTGCACAGGACTTGTTATTGAATAAAAATAAAGCATGCGCCCGCGGCTTTCCTGCAAAAAACTTTTGGCTACTGCCGTCACGCACACAAACAATTGGATCATCCAGAACAAAGCATTATATACGGTGCTTTCAGGTTTGCCCATAGCAAGAAACAAAACAAAAATAGTAGAAGCCACATAGAGCAACACGCCAAAAAAAGTATGCTGTTGCCGAAGCTCGAGCAGAAAATCTTTCCTTAAGAGAGTAATTATTTTTGACATTATTTAGCAGGATGTGCTTACAAAGTTTACAACGAACGTTTCCGATTCATCAGGTGTCAAAATATTTTTTTTATCATTAATGGTCTGTACCATTTTTATTACTTCATCATGCGTATAAGTTTCTTCTCTTTTCACTTCTTCCATAGCCTTATCTAACTCTATATTGTATTGTTCAATACTCATGCGTTTCACATTTTCTCCATTAAACATTTTCCATCTTTTATATTTATACAAACTTACTTTAAAAAACCAACTGCCAACTTCTGATAAGTGATAAATACAAATAAACTCAAACTGTCGCATTACATTGATTCATGTGGGCGGTGAGGACACCGCCCACGGCTGGCTGCCCCGGCTGGTGTCCACCAGCCGGCGACAATTTGAAATGCACCCTGTGACGAATACAAATAAACTAATTAACCAATAAACTAATCACCCCATTCATTCCCTCAACGCCGCGCACACCCTGCATCTCGGCTCATAAAAATCCTTTTCACCCAATAACACTTGGCCACTTGTTTTTACTTTCCGGTAGCTCACATTGGCAATATTGCCGCACACTACACATATCGCATGAAGTTTGGTAATATAATCAGCTATGGCAAGCAGGTTGGGCATTTGGCCAAAGGGCTTACCCTGGTAATCCATATCCAATCCTGCCACTATTACCCTCACACCTTTTAAAGCAAGCGTTTCACAAACCACAGTGATCTGGTCATCAAAAAACTGCGCTTCGTCAATACCTACCACATCTACATCCTGCGAAAGTAAAAGAATGGTTTGAGAATTATCTACCGGGGTTGACTGAATTTTATTTTCATCATGGCTTACAATTTTTTGCTCATCATAACGGGTATCAACAGACGGTTTAAATATTTCAGCTTTTAAATGAGCAATTTTCACCCTTTTTAACCTGCGGATCAACTCTTCGGTTTTGCCGCTAAACATACTTCCGCAAATAACCTCTATCCAGCCGCGCCGTTCACCGGAAAAATTGGGTTCGATAAACATTTTGTAGTTAATTATAAATTACAATTTGTAACTTAGCCGTGAGTGCAAGGTTAAAGTGATTTTTTGTTAAATCAAAAACAAAAATTTTTTCCTCATTATCCAATAACTATTATTTTTCTATGGAAAGAGTGTCAACACTCCTGCAAAAATTACAAAAGCAACTTGATGATAATGCAACAGCAGAAGCCATGTTACAAACGGTACACATTCTGCAGGCTGAATTATTAAATAAAGTAGAAAAAAAGACTTTTTCATCACATGATAAAGTATCTGTAGTTATGCCGGTAATGATTGATCTTACTATTAAAACAACTACACAGGAAGATAAAGAAGAAAGGATCGTAGAGGTTTTGCAGATAGACGAAAAGGCGATAGAAGAGGAATTGGAGCAGATGAAAAAAGATGCTGAAACCGTGAATGCAAGAAGCTCTCATAATACCTCTTCCCTGCTGTACGACCCTATTGAGGATGTGCCAACACTGGCACACCAGAACCCAGTGAACAGGAAAGCCTCACAGATCAATGAACTCCCTTTCGAGTATCCGGAGTCATTGAATGACCGGCTGAAAGAATCCAAAATCGAGCTTTCCCAATCCCTGACTTCTCAGCCTATTAAGGATTTAAGAAAGGCTATTGGGGTAAACGACCGTTTTCTGTTCATTAATGAATTATTCAGAGGGGATGAAGCGATGTATGAACGGAGTATAAAAACCATCCAAAATTTTTCCATCTATGCCGAAGCCGAGTTCTGGATAAGAAGGGAGCTTAAAGTAAAAATAGGATGGCTGGATTCTGAACCTGTGGTAAAACAATTTGATCAACTGGTAAAAAGAAGGTTTTCGTAAGGCCCCATCCCCCCCTTCCCCAAAGGAGAAGGACAATATCTAAAAGGTCTCTTTTCTTTGCACGATAAAATTTCTCTCTTCGTGAAAATTCGTGCAATTCGTGGCAAAAAATCCATCATTCTTTTTTATCATCATCGCCTAATATAAGATTAGCGCCACCGTCGCGCATGATCTGATCCATGTTCCTGTCATTATCTATAATGCCCTTCTCTTCAAGCATCCGCATGTCTTTTGCATCTCTTAAAAATTCAGAAGCGAAAATAAATTCGTTCAATCTCTGGTTTTTATTAAAGATAATTTCTTTGTTAGTGCCTTCCCATTCCTTTTCGCCCTGGTAGAGGTAAAGAATATTTTCACCAATCTCCATTACGCTGTTCATGTCATGCGTATTGATGATCGTAGTAATGTTATTCTCTTTGGTAATCTCATGGATCAGTTTATCAATTACCAGGGATGTTTTAGGATCAAGTCCCGAATTAGGCTCATCACAAAATAAATACTTTGGTTTTAAAACGATAGCCCTCGCTATGCCTACTCTTTTCTTCATACCGCCGCTTATCTCTGAAGGGAATTTTTTATTGGTATCTTTTAAATTTACCCTGGCAAGAACATCATTCACTCTCTCCATTTTTTTTGAAAGCGGCCATTTGGTAAACATATCCAAAGGAAATTTTACATTTTGCTCCACCGTCATGCTATCGAAAAGGGCCGACCCCTGGAATAACATGCCAATCTGCTGACGCAATTCTTTCCGGTCTTCTTCACCCATATTAGTAAGATTCTTACCATCAAAAATAATATCGCCTTCATCTACTTCAAATAAGCCTACCATGCACTTTTGCAACACCGTTTTTCCACTCCCGCTGGTTCCTATGATCAGGTTGGTAAGGCCCGTTTCCATAACGGCGCTTATATTTTTTAAAATTTGCTTGCCACCAAAAGATTTAGAAACATTTTTGATCTCAATCATAATAACTACTATTGGTAATAAAAAATCGCTCTTGCAAAGTGGTCCATCTTTTTCTATTACAGTAAAAAGAAGGCAAGAATATAATCAGCAAATAAAATAAGAATACAACTGGTAATTACAGCCGTGGTACTTGCTCTCCCTATTTCCAATGCTCCTCCCTTTACATTGTATCCATAAAAGGAGGAAACACTACTGATAATAAAAGCAAACGTATAGGCTTTTACAAGAGCAAACCATACATTTTTTGGAACAAAATTCACGAGCAATCCCTTGTCATAAGTATCAGATGATATAATACCGCCAAGGCTTCCGGCCACCCTGCCTCCATAAATGCCAAGAACCATAGCAAGAATGACCAGTAAAGGAATGGTAATTAAGGCTCCTAAAATCTTTGGCGCTACGAGATAAGATTTTGTATTGATCCCCATGATCTCAAGAGCGTCTATCTGTTCACTTACTCTCATGTTGCCCAGCTCTCCGGCGATCTTACTGCCCACCACACCCGCGAGTACTATACATACCAGCGTAGGTGCAAACTCAAGTATCACTGTATCTCTCACAATCTGCGCAATGGTTTCTTTGGGTATCACGGGACTTACAAGCTGGTAAGCAGTTTGCACCGCGCTAACCGCTCCCATAAAAACAGAAATGATTGCTACAATTCCCAGGGATCCCATTCCTATTTCCACTGATTGATGCATTAGTTCCTTCCAATACATTTTAAAATTTTCAGGCCTGGTAAACATGCCTTTCATCATCAGTACATAAGAACCTATACTTGAAAATAATTTCATTTTAATTTACTTAAGTAATCACTATTGAATTTCATATTGGCCTTCTTAAATTTTTTCGGGCGATGCGGCAATTCAATCTCTTTCATCTTTCTTTTTGCATTTTAGTTGCGCATCCACCACGGCTATCAGCACCATATTATAAATGCTCTGCACATTGCTGCCTAACTGGAGAATATGAACCGGCTTATTCAATCCCAACAGCACAGGCCCTATAGCGTCAGCGCCTCCTACTTCCTGCAGAAGGTTATAGGTGACATTCCCGGCTGCAAGATTAGGAAAAATAAGTACATTAACATCCTTATCTACCAATTCACTAAAGGGATAATTGTCTTTCAGAATTTCTTTATTAAAGGCAACGTTTGCCTGCATCTCACCATCAATGACAAGAGCGGGTTCTTTTTGTTTTACGATCTCTCTTGCATTGGCCACTAACTTAGCTTCGGGCGAACTGCTGCTGCCAAAATTAGAATAGCTTAATAAGGCTATACAAGGCGTTATTCCAAAGCTTCTAACTTCTTTTGCAACCATCATGGCAATGTCGGCAAGCTCTTCTGCAGTTGGATTAAAATTTATAGTAGTATCTGCCAGAAAGAGAGGGCCTTTTTTTGTCATCATAATATACATGCCCGCCACTCTTTTTGAATCGCTCTCCATACCTATAACCTGCAATGCCGGACGAATGGTATCAGGATAATTTTTGGTAAGGCCTGATATCATTGCATCCGCTTCTCCGGTTTCCACCATCATGCAACCGAAATAATTTCTATCACGCATGATCTTTTTTGCTTCATACAAATTATATCCACGGCGCTGCCTCTTAGCAAAAAATAATTCGCCGTATTCTATTCTTTTTTTACGAGCATCATCTCCTCTTGGATCAATTATAGGCATACCGGTAATGTCAATCCCCGCCGAAGCGGCAATTTCTACTATCCTATCGTGATCGCCCAATAAAACAGGAAAAGCAATACCTTCATCCTGCACCATCTGGGCTGTCTTCAACACTTTCAGGTTTTCTGCTTCGGCAAAAACAACTTTCTTCGGATCTTTACGCGCCTTAGCTCCCAGCATGCGTAATAAATGATTGCCAATTCCCAATCTTTCATTGAGCTCCTCCGAATATTTTTCCCAGTCTGTAATGGGCTTTCTTGCCACACCGCTTTCCATAGCTGCTTTAGCCACAGCGGGAGCTACCGTAGTAAGAAGCCGCATATCAAGAGGTTTGGGAATAATATAAGACGGCCCGAAAATTATATTTTTTTCATTATAAGCCATAGTGACCATATCCGGCACGGGTAACTTTGCAAGTTGTGCCAAAGCCTTTACTGCCGCCACTTTCATCGCTTCATTGATCTGAGTAGCTCTTACATCCAACGCTCCGCGAAATATATAAGGAAATCCAAGAACATTATTCACCTGGTTAGGGTAATCACTCCTGCCCGTAGCCATGATCACATCCTTGCGTACGGCAGTTGCTTTTTCATAAGTTATTTCCGGGTCAGGATTGGCCATTGCAAAAACAATTGGATTTTTTGCCATGCTCTTAACCATTTCCGAAGTCACCACGTCTGCCACACTCAGGCCTATAAACACATCAGCATCTTTCATAGCTTCTGCAAGAGTGATGTCTTTATTAGCCGTTGCAAAGATTTTTTTCTTTTCACTCAATCCTTCTCTCCCGGTGTGTATTATTCCGGTTCTGTCAAACACCAGAAAATTAGCGGGCAAAGCACCCATGGCTACATACAACTGAATGCAAGCCATAGCCGCGGCTCCAGCTCCATTTACCACAAATTTTGCTTTATTGATTTTCTTTTTTTGAATTTCCAGTGCATTCAGCAAAGCGGCAGCGCTGATGATGGCCGTTCCATGCTGGTCATCATGCATCACCGGTATTTGTAACCGCTCCTTTAGCTTTTGCTCGATATAAAAACATTCCGGCGCCTTAATATCTTCCACGTTGATCCCACCAAAAGTAGGCTCAAGCGCGGCTACGATCTCTACAAATTTTTCCGGGTCTGTTTCATTGATCTCTATATCAAACACATCTATACCGGCAAAGATTTTAAACAACACTCCTTTTCCTTCCATCACTGGCTTTCCGGCTACGGCGCCAATATTTCCAAGCCCTAAAACAGCCGTTCCGTTGCTGATGACGCCCACTAAATTTCCTTTGGCAGTATATTGATAGGCAGCTTCAGGATTCTCTTTTATTTCGGTACAAGGTATAGCCACGCCCGGAGAATAGGCCAGCGAAAGATCCTTTTGGGTTTTTGTAGCTTTCGTAGGAATTACTTCTATCTTACCAGGCCTGTCTTTCGAATGGTAGTCAAGCGCTTCCTGTTTACGGATGTTTTTTTGCATAGCCAATTATTAATCATAGGAGGCGACGCCTCATAATCATATTTATTAAAGTAAAGATAGGTAATGTAATTCACTACATGGAAACCGCCAGCCATGCCATGACTCCCATCCCCTGCTCAATAGCATGTTCATCAATATCAAAAGTAGGCGTGTGCACACCTGAAGTGATATTCTTTTTAATATTACCTACTCCAAGCCTGAAAAAGCAGGCAGGTACCCGGTGAGAATAAAAAGCAAAGTCTTCGGCCCCCATGCGCATCTCGGTTTCTTCCACATTCGCTTCACCCACAAATTCAGCAACTTTTCGTTTAGCCTTCTCCGTTAGTTCTATATTATTAACAAGGAACGGATAGCCTACATCAATTTCCACATCAATTTTAGCACCATATATTTTCCCGGTTTCTGCGCAAATATTTTTGATGAGTTCATGGGCCTTAAAGCGCCAATCTTCATTCATAGCCCTGAACGTACCCATGAGTTTTACCTCTGACGGAATTACATTAGTAGTATTTCCTCCCTGGAATGAAGTAATAGAAAGCACTGACGGGTTAAATGGATTATTCATTCTGCTCACTAACTGTTGCAGATTAACTACCAGTTGCGAAGCAGCTACGATCGTATCTGTGGTAAGGTGTGGCGCTGCTGCATGGCCTCCCTTGCCTTTTACTGTAATATAAAGTTCATCAGCGCTGGCCATTACCATGCCGCCACGAAAGCTTAACCTTCCCACTTCAAGGTTAGGATGTACATGCAGCGCAAAAATTGCATCAGGCTTTGGGTTTTCCAGTACGCCTTCTTTTATCAGGAGGCTGGCGCCACCGGGATTTTTCTCTTCCCCCGGCTGAAAGACCAGCTTAATAGTCCCTTCCCATTCTTCTTTTAACTTACTCAAAATCTTTGCTGCCCCGAGTAAACAGGTAGTATGCACATCATGGCCACATGCGTGCATCACCCCTTCGTTTTGCGAACGGTAAGACACATTATTTTTTTCGAGGATAGGCAATGCATCCATATCCGCGCGAAGGGCGATCACTTTTTTACCAGGATTTTTTCCCTGAATAATCCCTATAACCCCGGTCTTGGCCATTATTTCAAAATCAACTCCATATTCTTTTAACTTTTGTTGTACATATTTTGAAGTTTCAAATTCATGGTAACTCAGTTCAGGATGGGCATGCAGGTGATGCCGGATCCCGATAAATTCATCCGTGTCTTTTTTGGCCAGCTCTTTTATTTTTTCTTTCAGCATAATATTGGTTAAAGATTCCGGCAAAAGTAAAAAGAGTTTTGCGGATGGGGATTTTTAATGAGAAGAACAATATATTTATAAATCCGATTACTGAAACCTCTGGACTGCCGGGCAAATGCATCTAAATTTTACGGGGTAAAAGTCTGAAAGCCCGTAAGGGCTTTAATTATAGTAGCCCCGGATTGCATCCGGGGTTATGACATATCCAATCAACAACCACGAATGTGGTTGAACAAATAGCAGCATTATCAAATTAGGCATATTGCGGAATATCCCTTTTTGGGCAATACAATATTCAACCACGTCGTGGTTGTGATTATTATTTGCATAGTAACCGTAGGCAATGCCTACGGCTACTAAAATTAAAGCCTTTCAGGCTTTCGATTCAATATTAGATTAGATGCGCTTGCCCTGCTCAAGACTGTCTTACAGAAATAGATAATAAAAATAAGGGCGCATTCCAAATTTTCGCTTTAAGAATTAATTATAAGGGTTAAATTTAGGAAATCAAACCCATAAATTATGACCAAACAAGAATATCTTGAAGCCGCCGAAAAGCGCTATAATGAGCTTCAACAGCTAAATTTAATTACCGATTTTTATGATTACGAAACGGAGTTTGTAACAATCTGGCAAGACTTAGGCAGAGAAGTATTAGAGAAAAACATTAGCAAGCCCGGCAACGACAAGCGTAA